>JGI12316J15310_10000041_pt21 | contig 41656 bp, 41 predicted proteins | sample MarCyaLeptolynsp_FD_15310 | JGI IMG/M metagenome (IMG submission 15310) | reverse complement strand
CCGCGTGCACGGCCGTGCTCAACGCGAGCGAGTCGCCCGGCGCCGACAACTACACCATCGCGCTGCAGGAACTGGATGTCTGCTCGCCCGCGCCGCCAAACTGTGGGGAGTTCGGCTGGCTCGAGCCGGTGGACATCCCGGGGATCAAGGGCGTCAGCTGCGACTCGTCCATGCCGACCCCCGAACAACTCGAGGTCCCGCGCCGACCGACTTGCGACGACGTCCCGGGCGGATCGGGCGGAGCGGGGGGATCAGACGTAGGCACGCCGACCGGCGGATGCGGTTGCGTGGCCGACCAGCCGGGCGGCACCGGTGGCGCATTGCTGACGTTCTTTGCGCTGCTGGGCATTCGACTGCGACGCCGCCGCGGCTGACTCGCCGCGACCGCGGCATCGGGTTGGTGTTGAAGATGCGCCGCTTCGTAGGCGGCTGGGCTGAGGTAACCGGCCCCGAACTCGGAGTCCGCGAGCGTATGCGGACCCGCGATGAAGGCTCTGTGCTCAACCCGAACGTGCAGGTTGCCGTGGGTCGCCTATGAGGATGAGCGCGCTCGCGTCGTCGCCCGGCGAAGGTAGCGTGCGAGTTTGGGCGCCCTCATTCGCGCCGCGATGGTGGCTGCATCTTCGCCGTCCTCGGTGGTCGCCGTCACGTCGGCCCCGGCAGCGATGAGCGCCTTTGCGGCATCGCGCACGACCGGGTACGGATCATCGACATCGGCGCCGATCGAGCTCGCTCCGTGCCAGAGCTCCATGAGTGCAGTGCGGCCCCCCTCACGTGCGTTGGCGTCCGCACCGAGCTTCAAGCAGAAGGCCACGGCGTCCGGACACTCGTTCGCAGCGACGAACAGGAGTTCATCCGCACTCAGGGCCGCCTGCTCGACCAGCGCGTTCGCGAGACGCTGGTGCCGCTCGGCCACGAGCATGAATGGACCAATGGCATCCAAGACACGTTTCGCGTTCTGTTTCGTGTTCGCCATGTAGGCCAGAAGGCCCAGTTCATCGTGCTTCGCCGCGATCTGGATCGCCGCGTCGGAGATTGGAACGTGAGCGTCGACCAGCTGCCGGATGAGCATCGGCGTCAGCCATGAGTCCCGACACTCGGGATCCTGCGCCGCAGCGCGAACGGCAACCTCGAAGTGCTCCGCACGAAGTTGGTTTGCGTGCTCGAGAATGTGACGTCGGATCGTCTCGGTGATCTTCCCCAACGACAGCGCCTCGAGAAAGGCAGCGTCGTCCAGCACGGGCGGCACGAGGTGTTCGAGTCCCTTCACGTGAAGCTGCCGAAACAGATACATCGCGTCTCTGCCTTGGTCGTCGACGGCGAACGGGTCCACCCCAGCGTTGATCAGCAGGAGGATGAGCTGCGCGGCCGCATCCGCCTCTTGCTCCTCGTCAGGCAGGGAGATGTGGCCGAACACGTTGTGGAGCAGGGTCTTGCCATCGCTCCCGCGCCAGGACGCGAGGTCAGCCCCTTCCTCGAGGCGGAGCGCCGTTTCGGCCAAGGATTTCGCGTAGGTTTCGCGCTGGACCGACCGCAGGAGTTCATTGCCGGCAATGGGCTTTTCGAACCAAGTCCGGGCCCCTGCCTCGTGCGCCCACCGTGGTCGCACCTTGGTGCGCCCAACGTCGAGAACGAAGTGGCCATCGGCCATCAGCTGCGCCCACCGCTCGAGAAACTCGGGCAGCGAGTCGGCCACGACAACTGGCTCCAGCGAGTCCCAGATGACCTGCCCCATTTTGCCTCGCGGACCCGGGTTGAAGTCCAAGGCCAGAGCGCATTCCGTCGAGAGGTAGAGGCGCGTGCGAAAATGGAGTCCGTGGCGGACCCGGCCCGACGCGTCGGTCTTGTCGAGCGCACCCGCACTCGGTTCGTCTTCTGTGTCGTGCCAGTCGTCGACGAGTTCACGAGCAGAGCACAGGCGTACGATGCCATCGTCGGTCGGCAAGAATCCCTGGGCACTCGCCTCCTGTCCGTCGTGCACCCGGAACACCTCGAACACGTCCTCGGAAAGGGGGAGATCGAGCCCCCGAAGCGCATCGAGATCATCCTCGGCCGCAGGCGGACGAAGGGCAAAGAGGTGCGTCTTCTTCGTCGCGCGCGCGAGTTGCCGCTCGAGCGCTGCGTATGCCTCGGTCACCCGTTGCGAGATATCCACGTCGTGCTCCCTGTGTGCGCTTTACGGTCGAGCTCGGCGCTCCCAGCATGTGGTGTACGGAACCCGGCGCTTGGCGGATCGACCTGGGGCAATGGCTGCACTGGGTCCGCGCTCGTGGACACGCACGCATCGGTGGCGACTTCGGGTTGAGAGACTCGAACTCGAACACCAATTCTTCGGCCCCGCGCTCGCACGTGACCATCCCCAACAGGGAGTGGACGAGGCCCGCTAGAAGCGCGGGGCATGCCGCCTCACTCGACTTTGCGGTGTTGGCCGGAGAGGCTCTCGAACTCCAGCGTTTGGGAGCCGCCCTCGTCGGTCCACTCGAGGTGGGTGGTGCGGATGATGTCGTGGGTCTCGATGCCGTCGGGGAAGGTGACGGTCTTGTCCATCACGTGGTGGCCGGCGTCGAGGTTTTCGGCCGTCACCGGTCCGAGCAGGTAGAAGTCCTGGGGCGAGAGCTCCTGCTCGTATTGGTATCGGTCGGGCGCGAGCTCGGTGACGACTGTCACTACGCCGTTCATCTCGATGAACTCGTCGCCCGCGAAGCCATCGCCGTCGAGCAGGTAGCCCTCGATCCAGGACTGTTCGTGGACGGTGCCGTCGGCGAACGTCGACGTGCCGTTGACGTGAAGGTAGGCGCGGTCGTCGTCGATGGTGGGCTCGTCGGCGACCGCGACGTCGGTCCACATCATCATCGGGATGGGTTGGCCTGTCTCATCCAAACCGCTGAGCTGGAAGCTCCCTTCGTAGGTCCCTGCACGCGCGTCGAGCAGCGCTTCGAGATCGGGTTCGACGTCGTCGGAAGGGCCGTCCGCACAGGCGGGCAAGAGGGCGACGAGGAGGCAGGACTGAAGCAGGCGGGTGGTCATGTCCCCTTCGACGGTGGCTTCAGGAACCTGGCCCATGACAGCCGTCATGCGCCCGAAGCCCGAAGCTGCATTCGGGTGCTTTTTTCCGACACGTGTCTGGCGCGCCAAGGCGGCATCCGAGGTGGTCGCTGTAGAGCTCACTCGATGACGATCGAGCCCTTGGCCGCCTCGGTCCCCTCGGGCTCCACCTCGTAGAAGACCTCTTCCCCGTCGTCGAAACCACCGTCGCCGGTGCCGGGCTCGTCGCCGGGGCTGGGCACGCACTCATCGTCGGCATCAAGCTCGTAGCCTCCTTCGCTCTTGGCGGTCTGGATGACCTGATGGATCAGGCCCGAGGCATACACGTGCGTGGGGGCTTCGCCGCACTGCGCTCCGTCGAAGAAGTACTTCCGCGCGACCTGTTGCGTGCAGGCGGCATCGAGAAAACTGTTGAGCATCTGCTGGATCCCGGACGGCCAGCAATCGAGCGTGCCCGGCACGAGGAATGCCGCCCGCCAGTCACACTGCATCGCACCACCTACGCCGAGGTCGAACAACAGGCCCGAGTCGAGAAACGGCTCTCCCTCGGGGTTGGCGTAGAGGTCGTGGCGCATGCGCTCGCCTTCGTCGGACACCACGGGTGCGGCCGCGAAGTCGTTGTCGGTAAGCGCGCCGGTCACCGCCCAGCCTCGATAGTCGTTGACGATGGAGCCGGGCACGCACTCGTCGTCGCCGTTGCGCTGGTACACGTCGGTGACCTCATCACCGATCGCCACCCGGCTCGCAACGTTGGCATCGCACACCTCATCCATCACCCAACCCGTGCCGGGCCGCTCATCCGCCGGCACGCACCGCTGGGTGGCGACGTTCTGCGTGCAGTCCGAGTCGACGTAGAGGTTCGGGAGCACGCGTGCCGCCTGGGCGCCCACCCATCGCAGCTGCCCCGACCCGTCCTCGACTGGGCGCACCTGCTCTTCGTGCTCCTGGTCCCAGGCCCCCCACACCTGACGCGCCCCATCTTCGGCCTCGAGCACGAGGGGGACGATGCGGCTGCTGCCCTCGGCCGGGGTCAGCGTCGCGGCCACGAAGCCGGACGCCGCGACCGCTTGCACGTGAAACGCCGAACCGTTGCTGAAGAGCTCGCAGGGTCCATTGGCCGTGTAGTAGATCGGCCCGCCGACGGGCTCGCCCACCTCCCATAGCTCGTCGTCGAAGCACCCGTGGTCCGACGAGTAGAACAGCACCCCCGCATCTGGTGCGTTGGACTCCTGTACGGCGCGCTGCGTGCAGTTCTCGTCGGCGTAGTGCCACGGCTCGGAGCCACGCTCCGGCGGCAAACATCGAAACTGTCCATCGGGGGCTTGACGGAATTCACACTCGGACTCGAACTGGGTGTCGTGCCAACCGATATGCGCACGCGTGCCGTCATCGGCGACCGCGAACATCGGTCGCAGCCGCGTACCGGGCACCGGTGCGATGAGGTCCTCCCAATCATCAGGTTCGCCGGGGGGCGGGTCGCCGGTGTCGCCGGTGTCGCCGGTATCGCCGGTGTCGCCGGTGTCGCCGGTATCGCCGGTGTCGCCGGTATCGCCACTGTCGCCCGAGTCCGCCGAGTCCGCCGAGTCGTCGGGCGAATCGCTGCCATCGCCACCATTCGGGCCGCTGGTCTCCGCTGACGCACCGGGGTTCGGGTCGGACACGCACCCCAAGAGCCCCACCATCAATCCAGCCCCACACAACCAACTGATTTTCATGCTCACCCGCATATCCACACCGCCTGTCATCTATCGTAGCGCACAAATCCTCGTAGTTTGCTCGCTTCCGATTGGCTCACCCGCCGGTGTCGCATTGCACCGTGGAGGCCATCAACGTGTAGCAGCACTGTCCGCCGAGGACGGCGGGCTCCGAGGATCCCGTCAGGGAGCAGCTTCCGAACAGGCAGCCGCCGCCGCAGATGGACTTGTCGAACGGGCCCGTGGCCAGTTGCTCGCACTCCGGGTCGTCACCGCACTCCGCGGGACACATCGGGGCGGAGCCCGAGTCGGTACCGGAGCCCGTGTCGGTCGTGGAGCTCGAGTCGGTGTCAGAGCCTGAATCCGTAGTGGAGCCCGAGTCGGAGGCGGAAGGCACGTAGCAGAACTCGTACGGGTCGCAATCGCTCTGCTGGCAACCGTCGGTCGTCCTGTCGTCATCTTGTGTGGTGGTGCTCGACGCCATCGTGTCCGACTCGGACGCATTCGACTCGGAGGCCGTCCCCGAGGTGGCGTCTGGGTCGAAGCCGGTGGTGGGTTCGCTCGTGGTGCCACTCGCCGACGACTCGTCATCGTTCCCGGCGACGGTGCCACACGCCATCAACGCCACCGCGAGTCCCAGCGTCGCGCCCCACATCGACTGCCACCCAACCCATCCATCGAAAACCATACCGGGTCATTGTGCACCACGCGACGCGACGGGTCCAAAACGATCGCCGCGACGCGCCTGGCAAGTAACCGCAGTATCTGCGGCCCAATCACCCGGGTCGGAGTCCACGCTGCGCTCGGGCAGGACGAACTCCACGCTCGCGCTGCGGCATACGCCACAGTCCGGCCCGTTGGGGAACGTCTCTTCGTAGTCGGGCATGACGCTCTCAGAAAGCACGAGGTCTCCCTCGACGGTCACCTCCAACGCCACCGTCGTCGGCTCCTCGTCGGTGGGGGCGTGGACCTCGAACGTCACCCCCTTGGTCCCCGAGAACATGCCGACGGGGGATTCCGTCACCCCCCGAGAGTCCGCTGCATTCGTCGCCCTCGCAGATGGCCTCGTAGACGTCGCCGTCGAGCTCCAGGCGGATGGTGTGGGGGACCGCGAAGGCTTCGTCCGCCTCAGACGACACCGTCACGATCAGCGGGGTGCCGCACCCGATGAGCGTGCACCCCTTCGTGTCCGCATCACAGCCCGCCGCCGTGAATGCCGCCACCGCCGAACAAACCGCCAGAAGCCACCGCCCGATCTGGTTAGTGCCACAACTCGACCCAACGATCACGGCGGTCACCGTTCGGTAACGAAAAAAGTTCCATGGCCCTTGCGATCGCTCGCGACGCTTGGACCGGATCCCGCCCCGGACCGGAGTTCTCGCTCTTGCACGCTGACGCTCGGGGGGCTCGGATTCGGGCTAGGGACACCCCCTAAGGGACCTGGCGCGGGCCTTCACTGGCCCGTGTCTCCCGTGCCGCCGCCGGGCAGGGTTGCGGTGATCTGAAGGTCGACCCGCCCGATCTCGATGAGATCGATCGTGTCCTGAAAGAAGATCGCGTAGGCCTGGTCTACGCCCAGATCAAAGACGGCATCGTCCGCGATCCGGAAGGCTGAGCCCGGATCGACGCGTCCATCGCGGCCGACGTACCATTGGGCGCAGTGGCAAAACGACACGCTCTCGGGGCCCTCGATCGCATGTTCCTCGCCTTGGAGACGCGCGAGTCCATGATGCACGTCGGCGGCCTGTTGCCGTTCTCGCCGCCGAAGGGGGCGGGGCGCGAGGCGATCGGGCGCATGCGCGACGAGCTGAGAAAGGGGCTCGTCGTGCAGTCGCCGTGGAACCTCAAGCTGCGACACCCCAACGTACTGACGAGCCCTCTGCAGTCGTGGGTCGTCGACGATCGGATCGACCTCAACTATCACGTCCGCCGTTCCGCGTTGCCCTCACCGGGTGATGAGCGCGAGCTGGGGATGCTCGTCTCGCGGCTGCACGGCCAGTCCCTCGATTTTCATCGACCCCCTTGGGAGGTCCATCTCATCGAAGGGCTCGAGGGAGGACGCCTTGCGCTCTATCTCAAGGTGCATCACGCCCTCGTGGACGGCTACACGGGCATGCGGCTGATGACGCGAGCCCTTTCGGACGACCCCACCGACCCGGACACGCCCTTGCTGTTCGAAAGAAAGCCGCCGACCCGAAGCAAGCGTGGGGAAGCTGCGCCGGCGCTCAGCCTGCTGCTCCACGCCGTGCGCGACCAGATCGGGACCACCAAACATCTCAGCCGAGCGGTCCTCGCCATGGCGCGATCGAGCCGCTCCCAGGAAACGAGCCTGGTGTCGCCGCTGCAGGCTCCGAAGTCGATCCTCAACCAAAAGATCACCCGAGCCCGGCGCTTCGCAACCCAGCAGTATCCGTTGGAGCGACTGCGGTCCGTGGCTCGGGCCCACGGGGGCACGCTCAACGACGTCATCCTGGCGATCTGCGCGGGCGCACTGCGCCGCTTTCTCGCCGAGCAGGATGCGCTCCCAGACCAGCCGCTCACGGCGATGCTCCCCGTCAACATTCGACCGAAGGACGACCCGGGCGGGGGCAATGCGGTCGGCGCGATCCTGGCATCGCTCGCGACCGACGTTGCGGACCCGATGGAGCGGATGCGCGTGATCGTGGCGTCCACGAAGCGAGCCAAGGAGCAGCTTGCTGGCATGTCGCGCAGCGCCATCCTTCAGTACAGCGCGATGCTCATGGCACCCATGCTGCTGACGTCCTTGCCGGGGGCGGCGGGCCGGTTTCGCCCGGCGTTCAACGTGGTCATCTCGAACGTGCCCGGCCCCGACACGCCGCTGTACTTTCGCGGCTGGCGGCTCGAGGCTGCGTACCCGCTGTCGATCCCCTTGCACGGCTACGCGTTGAACATCACGGTCGAAAGCTACGCCGGCACCCTCGGGGTGGGCTTCACCGGGTGTCGGGACGCCATTCCACGCCTGCAGCGACTCGCGGTGTACACCGGCGAGGCGCTGGACGAACTGGAACGCGTGGGCTGAACGGTCAGCGCGTCTTGCAGACCTTGCCACCCAAAAACCCCCCGCGGGAGCCATCTTCGTCCGCCGGGCCCGCACCGAGCGGCGCTCGGGCCTCGCTGCGCTGAAGCCGGTCATCGGCGTCGGGACGGTCGGACTCGCGGGCAGATTCTAGACCCAGTCACACCGCAGGGTACGATGCGCGGTGGCTTGCTCCTGTCGCGCCCGCTGGGGATTGCTGGTCGCCGTCGCGGCGGCAAGTGCCTGCGGCCCGACCTCGGTCGAGGTGGGGGAAACGATCCTCATCGCCGCACCGCTCGCCCACGTCGCGGCAATCATCGGGGTGGTCTCACTCGGCTATCGTTGGCGCCTGCGGCCCGCGCTCGGCGTCTTCGGGGCGGTGTTCGTTGGGCTGGTTGCTCTCGCCGCATCGAGCATTCCCGGGGCCAACTGGAATCTGATCGGCTTTGCGCTGTTGTTCGTTGGTCCCGCCTACTGCAACGCTGCCCTCATCGGTTGGCGACTGGGGTTGGCCATGTTGCCTCGGCACGCCGCAAGCATCTCGAGTGTTGCCTGACCGTCGTCGCACCTGTGCGGTGCCGCGAGCTGGTGGTACGACGCGGGACGCCTCTACGCGCCGGTCGCGATGGTGCGCGACCTCGAGGATACAGACCACACGATCGGGGATGACAACCACTGTGTGCACGAGGTCGCCATGACCCGCGATCGAACGCAGGTGGTCTACGAGCAGGGAAGCGATCTGATCCGCGCCCGGACGACGGACGGCTCGCCCACCGCCCGGACGAGCGTTCGCGGATGCGGATACGGTGGGACGCCAGGGCTTTGGCTCCTCGACGAAGGACGTCGCGCGATCACGCATGGGCACCGCCGGGCCGGGGCGACCGGCGGCGATATTGCGCAATGGGGCGCGTGTCGATTCGAGCTGGGTACGGGCTCGATCAGCAGTCCCTTGAACGTCGGATCGGAGCTGCTGCAGCGTCCTGGGAATCGAGTCTCGCTTTCGGAGCGACAGGGCGGAGGTCTCTTCGTCTGGGACGCCAAGGAGTTGCATGAGGTAGGGCCCGGGGGATCAGTCCTACGGAGGGTCGAGCTACCGTCGATGTCGCCGGCCTGCGACCTCGCGCCCGGGCCCGCAACCATGGTGTGCGCGTACTGGGCAAAGCCTTGGGAACTGTCGGGGTCCGGTTTGCGCGTCTGGTCGCTGGCGCTGGACACGACAACCCCGACCGAGCGGACCATTCGGTTTGCGCCGAGTCTCGTGCCGCCCGATGACTCAATGCTGGACGCCCATCGCGTGATGCTGGACGCCAACGGGATCCACCTCGCCCTGTGGTCGAGTCAGGGCATGACGATGATCGATCTGGTTTCGTCGTCGGTCGTCTGGAATGAGCCGAACATCTCCGTGGGTGCATTGGACTTCGACCCTTCGGGTACGGAGGTCCTCATCGTCACCGTGGATCAGCTCGGGCAACCGACGGGCGTGCAGCGAAGGTCTTGGCTGGGCGCGGTGACCTACGAGCGTCCGCTTCGTCCCTTGCGAAGACCGGCCTCGATTTTTTGGGACACACCCCGGTCGTACTGGCTCCAGTCCGACTGCCGGCTGCGTCGGATCGATCTCCCCGACTGACTCGGTCCCGCTCGTACTCGAAGGCGAGCAGTCGGTGGATCGCCGGTGACCGGGGCGGGTCGACGGCGCCGACCTCCGCGCGAATCGAGTCAAACCTTGTCCGTCGAGCTTCTGGCGCTCGAGACGAGTCCGCGGGTTGAGACGTGCGCGGCCAGGGCGGGCGTTGAGCTCGAGGTGGGAACCCGCGTTTCGGGCCTCGTCGCGTCGCAGCGGATGTTGCAAAACTAGGGGCGTGACGGATCGAGGCCCGGCCGGAGAAGCGTGGGGTGTGAGAACTTGCGTGATGCTAGGCATGCTCCTCGCCGCGGTTGGGTGCGTGGTGAGTGAGCCGGTGGGCGGAGTCGCGGACACCGACGCCGGGGGTGGCTCGTCGGAGACCGGGCTCGACGAATCGGATGGGCCGGGTCAATCCGACGGTGCCGAGGCGGACGTGTGCGCGGACAATCCGGCCTCCTGCCAGTACGCCTGCGGCGACGACGAGTGCGGCGGCCCGCTCTCGCAGTACGACGACGACGGCTGCCTCCGGACCCGCTGCGATGACTCCCAGGCGTGCCCCGATGGACGCTCGTGCATTCGACTCGGCGACTACGGAGCGTGCGCGCCGACGAACTGGAGCTGCGACGAAAGCGATGGCATGTGCAGCTGCGGAGGCCCCAAGGACTGCTTCGAAGGCGCCTCGGTCTGCATTCCGGATGCGCTGGTGCCCGAGCTGGCCGAGCTCGTGCCGACCGTCGAGGAGTTCGCTCAGATGTGTGGCGCGGTGACCAGCCAGGCGGCGTGCGGCGAGGCACCTTCCTTCTACGACGCCGAACAGGACCTCTCGATGTGGTGCACCTGGCGGACGTGGGTGCCTGTGGCCCTGGGCGCCGGCGATGTGTGCGAGTTCGGGGGCGTTGTCGAGCAGTGCGGGATCGCAACGGCTTCTGAAGCGGGGTGCGGCGACGCGTTCGCCTCGTGCGACACGGGGCCCCCCGCGCTCGCGCGCACCAACGAGGCCGGCCAGCTCGAAGTGAGCACCGCCTCGGGCTGCAGCGACTTCGAGGCGGAGGCGTACTGCAGCTTTTCCGGGGGCGAGCTCGTGGAAGGCGATCCAGCGTGCATCTGCCTGTGTGACCCCGCGTTCCCGACCTGAGCTGGACCTCGCGGCAGATCGGCCCGAGAATTGCTCAGGTCTCTCGGGCGTTGCCTCGTTCTCTCATCCCACGGCCGCCGTTCTCCCGGTACGACGGCAAGGCGTTCCCCGCCGATTTCCTGGCTGCTTTCACGGTGTTGTTCCTCGCCGTGCCGCAGGGACTGGCGTACGCGACGATCGCCGGACTGCCCCCGGCCGTCGGTCTGTACGCGGCAACGGTTCCAACGATCGTTGCAGCCTTGTTTCGCAGCTCGTCGCACGTGGTCTCTGGACCCACCAACGCGCTGAGCCTGCTGGTGGGGACGGCGGTCGCGGCTGGACTCGGCGCCGACCCGGTCGAGATCGCGCTCACGCTCGCGCTGATGGTGGGGCTCATGCAGGTCGGTGCGGGGTTGCTCCGTCTCGGGGCGCTCGTCGACTTCATCTCGAGCGCCGTCGTGCTCGGGTACATCACGGGGGCCGGCGTGCTCATCGGCGTCGGGCAGCTCCACAACGGCACCGGCACCGAAGGTCCGCGCGGCAAGATTTGGGTCACGGTAGGCGGCTGGTTCGAGTCGCTCGCCCAGACCCAGCCGGTGGCGGTTGCGGTCTCGCTCGGCACGGTGGTCCTCGTGATCGCGGTTCGCTTGCTCAACCGCAAGCTGCCCTGGCGGCTGCCCTCGGCGATCGTGGCGATGGTCGTGGCGCTGGTCGTCAACGTTGCGTTTGGATTGGAGGCCGCCGGCCTGAAGGTGGTCTCGGATCTGTCCGAGATCCCCGCCGGCCTGCCCGACTTCACGCTGCCGGACCTGTCGCTCGCGCCCAAGCTCGTGGGGGTTGCCGTCGCGTGTGCCGTGCTCTCGCTCGTCGAGTCGAGCAGCGTGGCGCGTTCGATCGCGGGGCGCACGGGGCAGAAGCTCGACGGGTCGACCGAGTTCTTCGGGCAGGGGATGTCCAACGTCGCCGCGGCGTTCTTTGGGGGGTATCCCGTCAGCGGGAGCTTGTCCCGCTCGGCGCTCAACGAGCGTGTCGGCGCCAAGACGCGACTCGCGGGCGTGATGACCGGCTTGCTGATGTTCGTCGTGCTGCTCGCGTTCGGACCGATTCTCAACCACACGCCGGTCGCGAGCCTCGCGGGGCTGATGTTCGTGGTGGCATACGATCTGGTCGACGTCCCCCGCATTCGCATGGTGGTGCGGACCTCACGGGCGGATGCGGCCGCCTTCGTCACCACGGTCGTCGGCACCTGGACGCTGTCGCTGGACATGGCGATCTACCTGGGCGTCGGGATCAGCCTGGTGCTGTTTCTTCGCGGGGCCCGGCTCGTACGCGCGGTGGAGTTGATCTCCGATGCCAGTGGCCATCTTCAGGAGCGGCCGCTCGGGGCGCTCGAGGGCGACCGCGCGTGCGGACGGGTTCGTGTGCTGAACGTCGAGGGCCCGCTGTTCTTCGGGGCCGCCGGGGAGCTGCGCGAGGTTCTGAGTGAGGCGGTGCGCCCCGAGTCCGTTCGCGTGCTGGTCGTTCGACTCAAGCGCGCGCACGGGATCGACGCGACGACGGCGACCGTGTTTACCGATCTGGCGACCTCGATGCGCTTGGCCGGCCGCCGACTCGTGCTGGTGGGCATGACGGCCGAAGACGCGACGGTGCTCGAAAAATCCGGCGCTGCCGAGGCGATCGGGGAGGACTGCCTGTTCCCCACCCGCAAGGAGTGGTTTTCCGCGCTCCGCTCGAGTCTGCAGCGCGCGGCTTCGCTGTGCGGCGAGGGCTGCGACCAGTGCCCGCTGCTCAAGGTCGAGCTGCACGGACCGCCCGTCGAGCAGCAGCGCGCACCTCAATGAGGGCTCAAGGCGCCGGTGTGCCGGCCGGGAGCGGCTCCCCCAGCATGCGGGCGAAGTCGGTGAGCACGCGGTGCGTCAGGCCCCAGATCACCTGCTGGCCCCACGCGATGCCGGGAAAGCTCATCGAGCGGCCCTCGTGGTTCCAGTCGAGCGTGGTGAGGTTGCCGGGGTCCCACAGGTGCTGGAGGGGGATCCAGTACGCTTCCTCGGCTTCGCTCTGCTCCGGGACCAGCGGCGGCAGCTCTTGTCCCCAGTAAAAGGCGAACGGGCACAGCACCGAGTCGTTGCGCACGATCCGGCGCAGCGGAATCTGGTTGAGAGTGCCGAGCAGCGAGTTGGGGTCGACCTGAAGGCCGACCTCCTCGGAGGTCTCGCGCAGGGCGGTGAACTGCGGGGTGGGATCCGTCGCATCCGCGCGACCTCCCGGCAGCGCCATGTGCCCCGACCACGGATCGCCTTCGCGTTCAGTGCGGAGGATGAAGCACAGCGACAGGTCGGCGGGAGCTCCGGCAAAGACCATGGCGACGCTGGCCCGATTGCGAATGTTCTCGGGCTCCGGCATGAGGCGCGGCTCGTGGCCGGCCAGGGCTTCGCGAATCTGAGAGAGCGTGGGCACCCGAGGGGAAGGTACGCCACCGATGGGGTGCGCGCTCGCCACTGGCCCGAATTCGACTGATCCGCGGCGACGAGCGTGGCGTTTGGTGGCACGCAATGAACACCGCCAAGCTCGCCGCGCTCTGCCTCACAACCACCCTGATGCCCGCGTGCGTCATCATCGACAACGAGGGCGGGATGTCGACCTCGATCGACGTCGGCGAGACGCTGGTCGCCGACACCCAGACCGCGCTGTCCGACCTCGCGGTGCAGTGCAGCTACTACCAGCTGTACTTCTCCAACCAGGAGGCGGCGCCCGACTTTGCCGATCCGCCGACCGGTTCCGAGCTCTACGAGGTGACCGACGACTGCTTGGTCGCGACGGAGCAGACGCTGATCGACCTCGGCATGCACCTCGAGTTCGACGGCCCGCTGCTCAGCGACCCTGTTCATCGGACGACCATCGAAGCCATCCACTCGCTGATCTTTTCGCCGATGTTCATGCCGCCGCCGGCGGTGCCCGGTGGCGTCCCGTCCGTGTACGCGGTGGACACCCCCGACTATCCTTACCCGGAGACCCTCGCGAGTGTGCTCCCGATCGTGCCGCCTTCGTACGAGTACGAGCTCACGCCCGGGTCCTTCAACCTCGAGGTCGCCACGTCTTTCGTCGCCATCGTCGATGGCATCTCGGACGAGACCGCCTCGGGAGACTCGGCGACGGCGCGCTTCGAGGGCGGCACGATCAAGCTGCTCGACGGCTTTGCCGTCAGCTACCTCGGAGACGCCCAGCGAACGGCGGCACTGCTCGTCCACGAAGCGGCGCACGAGTACACCTACGGGCACAAGGCATGTGACGTTCAACCGGACGAATGTGCCGCAGCCCCGTCGCAGCTCGACCACGAGTGCGACTGCGACTACGAGCTGTCGGCGTACTGGGTCGAGGCGGCCTTCGCGGAGGCCACCGCGCTGGGGCGGTCGATCAGCTTCTTCCCCGGGGCAGACCATCCGATCGACGGTGGGACCATGGTTCGGTCCAATTTCCCGGCGCAGCGCTGCAAGGACACGAGCGAGCACGTCAACCCGTTCAAGTTCTCTCGACCAGTGTGCTCGACGATCAACAACGCCCTGATTCAGCAGATCGAGGACAACAGCACCTACTGGGAAGGCCTGTAGCCCCGACCCTCGACAGTGCTACCTTTTTCGCATGACGTCTCGGCTCGCGCTGGTGCTCGCCTCTTCGTTGGCGCTGACTGCGTGCGACGCGGGCCCGCTGCCCACCGACAAGCAGGACTACGCCGGGCACTGGCGCGGTGACGGGATGGACCTCATCATCGCGTCGTCCGGCAAGGTCCAGTACAAGCGGGCCAAGGGCAAGGGGCAGGTCGAGATCAGCGGCCCCATCAGCGAGTGGCACGACGAGGATTTCGTGGTCGGCGTGATGGTGATGAAGACCAAGTTCGACGTCACCGAGCCACCCAAGGAAGTCGACGGCGTGTGGGTGATGACGGTCGACGGCGTGCTGCTCTCACGCGACTGAGTTGAGCGCCGGTTGCCGCCGTCGCCAACCTCATTGGCGGTCCAATGGTCCAAGCGGCTGGAATCGCCTGCGGCACGGTCCTTGCTGTTTTCGGACCGGTGCGTGCGTCGATGGTGGTGCTGCTGGGGTTGTCGGCGTGTGGCAAGGCGGACGTCAAAGCGGTCGAGCTGGAGTACATCCCAGGGGACGACTGCCTGGTGCTGGGTGAGGACGACGATGAGATCACGCTGCGATCCTGTCTTGCGCTCACGCCAGCAGCTCCCGCCGACGTCGCCTTCGTCATCGACGACGGCCCGGGGTCGCTCCCGCTTCAGCGCCGACTCGCCGACGCGATGCCGGCGTTCGTCGATCGCATCTTGGCCTCGTCGCTGCCCTACGACCTGCGCATTGCCTTTGAGTCGGCGGACGTCGAGTCGACGCTTCGCCCACCCCAGGCGTGCCATGCTCATCCAGAGGACTTCTCCGATCTCGCTCAGTGCGAGGCCGTTTGCGACAAAGTGGACGGTGATGCCCGATGGGTCGAGATTCGTGCGGGAGAGACTGCCGATCGCGAGCGGCTTGTTGAAGCGCTCCGCTGCGGGGCGATGCTCGGTGACGCCGGTCCCAATGTTGCCGAGCCGCTGCGGTCCACGATCAATACATGGTTTTCGGACGATCCGTTCCTGCGCCCGGCGATCCGTTCGGCGGTGATCGTGACGGGCGAGCCAGAGTGCTCGCGCAACCGGCCACAGTCGCTGGCCGGTCGAGAGATCGAGGACCCGGATGCGGCACGCGAGCGTTGCTACGCCGCAGGAACGCTCTGTGACGATCTCGGATGCCGCCCCGCCAACCTCGATCACCTTGGGCAGGAAACGACGGACGAAGAGGCTCGCCTGCTGCCTCTCGAGGTCGTGACCGACAAGCTAGACGCCCTCGCGCTTCAGATCTTCACGTATGTGGACCTCGTCCATCTCACCGCGATTGCTGCCTTGCCGGTCGCCGGGAACACCGACTCGGTTTGCGAGATCGACGGGACACCGCTGTACCCGGCGCTACGTCTCGCAGTGCTCGCCGAGCAGTCTCCGCTCGATGTCGTCTCCGCGTGCGAAGCCGACTGGACGCAGCATCTGGTCCCGATCGCCGAGAAGCTCGCCGACAGCTTTCCGATGTGCATGCCCGCCTGTGTCGCAGACGAGGACGAGGACACCCCGGGCCTGCAGGTCGAGTGCGAAGTCCACACCGAGCGCGTCGACGATCAAGGCCGTTTCCGCCGCGTCGAGCTCCCGCGCTGCGATGAAGACCGAGGATCCGCTGGCTGCTGGCGCCCGGTCACCGGCGATGATCGCCATCCGATCTGCGCCGAGATCGGAGTCAACCTCGAGATCACGGTGGAGCTGCCCGAGCCACCCGCCCTCAATCTCGCGGTCTTTCCCCGCTGCACTCTGTCGCAGGACAAGTCGGCGGACTGCCCCGACCTGCGCTGACACTCACTCGGTGGCAGCGAGCACCGCGTCGTGAACGCTGAGGTGCATGCGCGTTTGGCCGAGTGTCTCCGCCAGGCCCGAGCGCGCCATGGTGTCCCGCACGGGGCCCTTGAGGCCGGCGAAGTGCAGCGTGATCCCACGCTCGGCGAGGTCGCGCTCGATCTCCCGCAGGGCCGCGTCGGCGCTCGAGTCGAGTCGGTTGATACTGGTCGCGTCGATGATCACCGTTTCGATGTCCGAGCCCGCTTCGATCTCCCGGGCGAGCGTCTCCTTGAGAAACGCGACGTTGCCGAAGTAGAAGCTGGCGTCGATCCGCAGTGCGAGCACGCCGGGGATCTTCGTGGCGGCGTCGTAGCGGTCCACGTTTCGAAACGCGGTGGTGCCGGGCAGTCGTCCGAGCACCGCGGTGTGGGGCCGCGTGGTGCGGACGACGAACCAGAGCAGCGACGCGCCCACGCCGATTCCGATGCCCGGCTCGATGCCGAGCAACAGGGTCGCGAAGAAGGTAAGGCCGAGCAGGGTGAGGTCGACTCGGTCGACGTGCCACAGGTGCTTGACCTCGTCGATGTCGACGAGCCCGAACACGGCGGTCATGATCACCGCGGCCAGCGTGGCCTTGGGCAGGAAGTAGAACAGGTCGGTGAGCAGGAGCAGGGTGATGATGACCACCCCGGCGGTGACCAAGCCGGCCACGCCCGAGCGTGCACCCGCCTGCGCGTTGACGGCGGTGCGGGAAAACCCACCGGTGACGGGGTAGCCGCGGAAGAGCGCCCCCGCGATGTTGGCGAGTCCGAGTCCGAGCAGCTCCTGGTTGGCGTCGATCTCGTAGCGCTTCCGGCTGGCGAACGCCTTGGCCACGGAGATCGACTCCATGAAGCCCACCAGCGAGATCAGCAGCGCGGTGGGCAGCAGCTGCGACAACACGTCGCCGTCCAGCGACGGCACGCTCAACGCGGGCAGCCCCGACGGCACCTCGCCCACGATCTTCACCCCGTAGCGCGGCAGATCCAGACCCCAGACGGCAACGGTGGTCGCGACGACCACGATCAGCGCCCGCGGCCACTTCGGTGCGACCTTCTTGAGCACGATGAGCGCGGCGATCGACACGCCTCCGATCACGAGCGTGGGCACGTTGACCTCGCCGATGCGCTCGATCGCCGTCAGGACGATCGTGTGCACATGGTGGCTGCGTGGGATCGAGACCCCGAGCAAATGCGTGAGCTGGGAGAAGCCGATGATCAGCGCGGCGGCCGATGTGAACCCACTGACGACGGGATGCGAGAGGAAGTTGACGAGAAAGCCCGCCCGGAACACCCCCATCGCCGTCTGAATGACGCCCACGAGGAGCGCGAGCACTACGGCGAGTGCGACGTAGGACTCGCTGCCTGCCTCCGCCAACGGCGTCAGCGCGGTCGCGACCATCAGCGACACCATGGCGACGGGTCCCACGGCGAGCTCACGCGAGCTGCCCATCAGCGAGTACACGACCAACGGCAGCGTGGAGGCGTACAGCCCGATGATCGGCGGAAGCCCGGCCAACATCGCGTACGCCATCGCCTGCGGGATCAGCATCACGGCGGTCGTGAGGCCAGCCGCAACGTCCTCGCGCGCGTGGCTGCGGTCGTAGTGCCGCATCCAGCCGAGGAACGGAAACAGGCGAGACGGGGACATGGCTCAGCTCGCGAGCGGGACCGAGAGCAGGGGGCAGTCGACCTTGTGCAGCACCCGGTCGGTATGGCTGCCGCGGATGACGTCGCTGACCGAGTCGACCCCACGCGTGGCCATGACGACCAGGCTCGCGTCACGGGCGTGGTCGACGATCACCTGCTCGACGTCCTTGCCTTCGGCATTGATCACCTCGAGCGACCATCCGGTGCGCGGCGGGAGCTTCACCGCCGGGACATCGTGCTCGTCGCCGACGTGCAGGACGACGACCTGGAGCTCGCTTACACCCGCGAGCTCGGCGAGCCATGCTGCACGGTGCACTCCGGCCTGGGCCGCTTCGGGATCGCCTGCCGGGACGATGATGCGCTCGAGCGCGAGTGCGCCCTGTGATCCGACGAAGTTGCGGGTCTGTGGCGGAAACAGAAGCGTGGGAATCGAGAGGTTGTGTGCGAGCGCCTCGGACCGGCTCCCGTTGAACAGCCGTGAAATGACGCCGCGTTGATGCACGGCAGCAACGACGAGATCGGGTTCGAGCCGGCGGACAGCGTCGAGCAACGTGTCGACGGGGTCGTCACAGCAGTTGTGCACGATCTTGCGAAACGCAACGCTGCCGGCCTCCCGGTCCCAGCCTCGTAGGACTTCGTCTGCGTCGGGCATTGCGTCCGACGTGCTCGGATCGTCGTTGGCGTGGACCGAGACCAACTCGGTCGAGGATGCGCCTGCCAGCGCAACGCAGTGGGCCAGTGACACGCGATCTTCGGCGGTGAGGGCGGTGGTGTGCACGATCATGGCCATGGGGATTCTCCGTTCGGGTTGAGTGCGTCAGCGCTTGCGCTGCCACAGCGTGAAGAGCGTCATGCCGGCGAACATCGACGCCCCGAACACGAGGGCCGACTTGCCAAAGGACATCAGACTCACGAGCGCCGGACCGGGGCAGAAGCCGCCCAGACCCCAGCCGACGCCGAAGAGCACGGCGCCGATGACGAGGCGCGCGTCGATGTCCTTGCGCGTCGGTAGATGGAATCGGTCGTCGAGCAGCGGGTGCTCCTTGCGGGACACCAGCCGGTTGATGGGCGCGTAGATGGCAATCGCCCCGCCCATCACGAACGCGAGCGACGGATCCCAGTTGCGCGTGAAGTCGAGGAAGTTGATCACCTTGGCGGGGTTGGTCATGCCGCCGAGCACGAGCCCGATGCCGAACAAGATCCCACCGACGAAGGCAACGAGTGACCGGTTCATGCTGCACCTCCGTGGGCGAGCAAGACGGTCAGGGCCGCCACGGCCATGAAGATCATGGTCGCGGCGAGCGAGCGGCCCGACAGTCGCGACATCCCGCAGACCCCGTGCCCACTCGTGCATCCTCCCCCCAAGCGCGTTCCGAAGCCGACGGCCAGTCCGGCGACCACGAGCAGCGGCGTCGACAGCGGTGAGCCCGTGCCGAACGCCTCGGGCGTGACGCGATATGCGACCAGCCCGGTCAGCAGCAGGCCGGCCAAGAAGGCGAGGCGCCAGCCTCGGTCTTCATCTTGGGTGCCGAGCGTGCTGCCGACGATGCCGCTGATGCCGGCGATGCGACCGTTGAAGACCAACAGCAGGGCGGCCGACGTTCCGATCAGCAGCCCGCCGATGGTCGATGCGAGTGGGGTGAATTCCGTCACTGTGCTCATCTTACCGGCGGCCGACGTCGTCGGTCGGCGCACCAAGGTTGAGGGGGATGGACAGGTAACGTTGCCCGTTGGCGTGTGGTTTCGGCAACCGACCGGCGTCGATGTTGATCTGCACGCTGGGCAGCAGCAGCCGGGGCGCAGCGAGCGTTGCGTCGCGACCCTCGCGAAGCTTCACGAACTCCTCTTCGCTCGTCTCCGCGCGTAGGTGTGGGTTGTCGCGCTTCGAGCGACCAATGGTGGTTTCGTATGCGACGTCGCGCCCGCCGGGTTGGTAGTCGTGCCCGACGAACACGCGCGTATCGTCGGGCAAGGCGTAGAGCTTGTCGGCGATGGAGTGGTACAGCGCCCGGGCACTTCCGCGCGGGAAGTCGCAGCGACCCGTGCCGTAGTCGTGCATGAACAGCGCGTCCCCGGTGAAGACGGCATCGTCGATCTTGTAGCTGACACATGCGGGGGTGTGCCCCGGCGTATGCAGGACCTCGATCTTCAGCGGACCAACCTCGAGGGTCTCGCCGTCGACCAACAGCCGATCGAACTGGCTGCCGTCCGTCGCGAAGTCGTCCGCGAGGTCGAACACTTCTTTGAAGGTCCGCTGCACCTCCTGGATGTGCTCGCCGATCGCAATCTTTGCGCCCAACTCTTTGGCGAGCAGCTGCGAGGCGGACAGGTGGTCGGCGTGCGCGTGCGTCTCGAGAATCCACGCGACGTCGAGGTCGCGCGCCTTGATCGACTCGAGCAGCTCGTCCACCGACGTGGTCGAGGTTTTGGATGCCTTGGGGTCGTAATCGAGGACCGGGTCGATGATCACCGCGTCCCGCGTTTCGGCGTCGAACACCAAGTACGTGAGCGTGAAGGTGTCTCGGTCGTATCGCGCTTCGATCTGCATGAGGGCCTCCTCTTGGCTGCCCTCCATATGTGCATCCGGCGTGCCAGCGTCAGGGCACGACAACTCGAGCGTTCACGGGCCTTCGATTCGGTCCGTGGCCGCGGCGATGTTGCTCGTTGAAACGATCGGCGTGCGCCGTTCCAACCGATGCCCGGCTAGGCCGCGCGGGGGCTCTCGGGCGGGCGGACCGGGATGTTGTTGTTGAGCAGGTGCTGCTTGGCCTGCGCGATCGTGTACAGGCCGAAGTGGAAGATCGACGCGGCCAGGGCGGCGTCCGCTTCCCCCTCGCCGGTGGCGAGCCCAGAGCGCAGGTGGTCGAGGTTGCCCACGCCACCGCTGGCGATCACGGGCACCGAGACCCGGCGCACGACCTCGCGGGTGATCCACAGGTCGTAGCCATCGCGCGTGCCGTCGCGGTCCATGCTCGTCAGCAGGATCTCGCCGACGCCGAAGTCCGCGAGCTGCTGCACCCAGTGCAGCGCCTCGAGGCCGGTCGGTCGTTGGCCGCCGTGAATGACGACTTCGTAGAGCGGGTGCTCGTCTCCGGGCAGCGGCGGCATGCGTTTGACGTCCACTGCGCCCACGAGCGCCTGCGAGCCGTACTCGGCGGCGAGCTCCTTGACCAGCAGGGGGTTGGCCACGGCGGCGCTGTTGATCGCCACTTTGTCCGCGCCCGCGGCCAGCAGCCGGCGCACATCGTCTGCGCGCCGAATGCCACCACCCACGGTGAGCGGCACGAACAGCTGGGGCGCAACGCGTCGAACGACATCGAGGAACGTCTCGCGGCCCTCGGTGGTCGCGGTGATGTCGAGCAGACAGATCTCGTCCGCCCCCTGGAGGTCGTATGCCCGCGCGGCTTCGACCGGATCTCCGGCGTCGCGCAAGCCTCCGAAGTGGACGCCTTTGACGACGCGTCCGTTCTTGATGTCCAGGCAGGGAATGATGCGTCGCTTCAGCATTGCTCGAGCGCTTCCTTCAGTGAAAATGCGCCTTCGTAGATGGCGCGGCCCATGATCACGCCGCGGACCCCCGCCGCTTTGCAGGCCTTCAAGTCGTCGAGGGTGCCCACGCCGCCGCTGGCGTAGATCGGGATGTCGAGTCCGTCTTGCAACGCGATGGTGGCTTCGACGGCGGCACCCACCTGCATTCCATCGCGCTCGACGTCGGTATGGAGCACCGCAGCGGCGCCCCACTGCTCGGCGGCCTCGGCCAGCGCACGCGCGGTCAGGGACGAAGCTTCGGTCCAGCCCTCGACGGCGACCATGCCGTCCTTCGCGTCGGCGGCCACGATGATCGCGTTGGGGTGGGCCTTGCACAGCGAGGCCGCGAGCTCGGGCTGGCGCACCGCCAGCGTTCCGACGACGACGTAGTCGACACCCGCGTCTCGGAGGGTGGCGACCGCGGCGGCGTCTCGAATGCCTCCCCCGACCTCGACCCTGGCGCCTTCCTCTCGAGCGGCTCGGCAGATGTCTTCGAGCAGCTCGGTCTGCACCGGGCGGCCGGCGAACGCTCCTTCGAGATCGACGACGTGGATGCGCTTGGCGCCCTCGGCCGCAAAGCGTCGAGCCACGCCGACGGGATCGTCGTCGTAGACGGTGACGCGCTCCGCCGAGCCCTGCTCGAGCCGGACCGCTTTGCCGTGCATCAAGTCGATCGCCGGGATGATGATCAACCCCAGCCCCCGAGGAGGAACGCCCGCAGGAAACGCAGACCCGCGCGCTGGCTCTTCTCCGGGTGGAACTGACAGCCCATCACGTTGCCGCGCCGGACCGCGGCGGGGAATCGGATGTCGCCGTAGTTCGCGACCCACATGATGTCTTCGTTGTTCTTCGCCTCGACGTAGAACGAGTGGACGAAGTAGTAGTGATCACCGGTCGGCTCCACCTCGTTCCAACCCATGTGGGGGACCTTGAGGCGCCGTACGAGCTTGATCGGGGAGGGCTCGGGTTGGGCGTTGGCCGCCGCTTCGCTTGGGGCGGCGGTGGGCGGCGCCGCTTCGACGGGCGCGGCTGCCGGTGCAGCTGACGTCGCGGCCGGGACGGCGGTCGTCGCGGGAGCCGGGGTCGAGACCGGAGCTGCGGGAGTCACGGGAGTGGCGGTCGGAGCCGGTGCAGCACTCGGCACCGAAGGCGCGGCAGCCGGGGCGTCGGCGAAGAGGGCATCGGCGTCCACGTTGCCTTCGGCCGCGGGAGCGATCGGAGCCGCTGGGGCCGGGGGCGCGGGCGGAGGCGTCGGAGCGACCGACTGCGGCGCCGCAGCTTCCTCGGGGATGACGTCGGCGGGCTGGGCTTCCATTTGCTTCGCCCCGGGCTCGGCCTCTTCCTCGAGGTCGTCCGGGAAGCGACGACACCAGCCCTCGAGGACATGAAGGCCCTCTTGCCCGTCGTTCTCGTCACTACCGTCGAACAGCAGCTGCATGCCGAGGCAGATGCCCAGGAACGGGTCCCCGCGCTCGATCACCATCCGGAGTGCGGCTCCCATTGCGCCATCGACGATGGCTTTCGTGGCTGCGCCAAATGCGCTCTGGCCCGGGAAGACGACCATTCGGGAGGTGGCGACCTTGTCTGGATCGCTCGTAACTCGCACCCCAGCGCCTACCTGAATGAGAGCGCGCTCTACGCTAGCCAGGTTGCCGAGCCCTGCATCGACGAGGGTGACTTCTCGCGCCATAACCGGCGCGTTTCTATCACAACTTGTTTCTCGGGCGGATTTTGCGCTCCGTTCGAAACGCGCCGAACCCGTGAGTTTCCGGGGTGTGTCGCGGCTCGAGATCGGATCGCCATAAATCGCCATAGGGGATCGCTGCGACCGTCCCAGAGCACCAGGGCCGTCGCCGTCGACCGGAACCATCGAAGCAAAAGGACGACCGGATCGATTCGGTGACGCCGACGAGTTGCACAGGTCTGTTCGGGATCGAGTCGACGTCGAACGATCGATGACGAACGTGGACGATGCGGACGTCCGCGCACCGGTCATGGTCGTGCGGTCGATGCCGCCTCGGCGACACGAACGAGTGACAGACCTGTCGCGTCGAGCAGACGGCAACGACATGGTGTGGGACCCGCCAACTCGACCGGCCAGTTGGGGTGGTCCACTCCCCACCGGGGCAGGTCGCTGGACACGAAGCTGTGCGCTGAAATGTCCGGCAGCTTACGAACTAGAGTTGTGCCAAAGCGCACGAGTGGCTGATCACCCTCCATGCCTACACCCGGCGAGCTTACGAACCGTGCGCTCGTAGGCCCATGTAGGCCACTGGGAACGCCGTTATTGACCGGACTGCTGCGCACAGTCCCAAAACGGTCTACTTCAGGACCCCCGAAGGCCACCCATGCTTACCAAAAAATCACTGTTCCAGTTTTCACTGGCAGCATCACTGCTGCTCCTACCAGGTTGTCCCGGTGACGATGTCTCGAACCCCATCGATACGTTGGGTGACGACAGCACCGGCGGCATCGGCGACGACGACGACGACGACGACGACAACATGCCCACCACCGTCGGAATGACGATGGGCGGTGACACCACCATGGGTGGGATGGACACCACGGCAGGCGACGACGACGACGACGACGACGACGATGACGATGACGATGACGACGATGACGACGACATGACCACCACCGGTGGTGATGACGACGACGACGACGACATGACCACCACCGGTGGCGAAGAGTCGACGACCGCCATGGGCGCCATGTGTGGCGACGACATGGTCGAGGGCATGGAGGTGTGTGACGGCACCGACCTCGACGGTGAAGACTGCATGACGCAGGGCTTCGACGGCGGCACGCTGGCGTGCGCGGCCGACTGCTCCGCGTTCGATACCAGCAGCTGCACGATGGACTCGTGCGGCGACAACATGATCGACGGCACGGACGTCTGCGACGGTACCGACCTCGGCGGCGAAGACTGCATCTCGCAGGGCTTCGACGGCGGCACGCTCGCGTGCGCGGCCGACTGCTCGGCGTACGACACCACCGGCTGCACGATGGACTCGTGCGGCGACGACATGATCGACGGCACGGACGTCTGCGACGGCACCGACCTCGGCGGCGAAGACTGTGTCTCACAGGGCTTCTCCGGCGGCACGCTCTCGTGTCTCGGCGACTGCACCGGCTACGACACGTCGATGTGCACCAACTTCATGGGCGACTGCTGTGCCGCCAATGGCACGCCCGGCTGTGACGACGCGGGTTGCACGACGGCGATTTGCGCCGCGGATGCTTTCTGCTGCGACAACAGCTGGGACATGACCTGTGCTGGTGCGGCGATCGCTGATCCTGCCTGCCAGGGCGTCGGCGGCTCGTGCCCGGGAGTGTTCGCGGGTGACTGCTGCGCTGCCAATGGCTCGCCGGGTTGTGACGACGCAACGTGCACGGCGACCATCTGTGCGGCCGATGCGTTCTGCTGCGACAACCAGTGGGACATGACCTGCGCGAACGCGGCTCTGATGGAGCCCGATTGCGAAGGCGTCGGCGGTTCGTGCCCGGCTGTGTTCGAGGGCGACTGCTGCGCTGCCAACGGCACGCCGGGTTGCGACGACGCGACGTGCACCGCGACCATCTGCGGCGCGGATCCGTTCTGCTGCGACAACACCTGGGACATGACCTGCGCGAATGCGGCTCTGATGGATCCCGATTGCGCTGGCGTCGGCGGTTCGTGCCCGGCTGTGTTCGAGGGTGACTGCTGCGCTGCCAATGGCTCGCCGGGTTGCGACGATGCGACGTGCACCGCGACCATCTGCGCGGCGGATGCGTTCTGCTGCGACAACACCTGGGACATGACCTGCGCGAACGCGGCTCTGATTGAGCCCGACTGCGAAGGCACCGGTGGCAGCTGCCCCGGCGGCTTTGCGGGCGACTGCTGCGCTGCCAACGGCACGCCGGGTTGCGACGACGCGACGTGCACCGCGACCATCTGCGCGGCGGATGCGTTCTGCTGCGACAGCGAGTGGGACATGACCTGCGCGAACGCGGCTCTGATGGAGCCCGACTGCGAAGGCGTCGGCGGCAGCTGCCCCGATCCCGCATTCACCGGTGACTGCTGTGCGAACAACGGCACGCCGGGCTGTGACGATCCGGGTTGTACGACTTCGGTCTGCGCCGCGGATGCGTTCTGCTGCGACAACACCTGGGACCAGATCTGCGCCGACGCAGCGCAGCTCGACCCGGCATGTGCGGGCGTCGGCTCGTGCCCCGCTGTCATCTTCGGTGGTGACTGCTGCGCTGCCAACGGCACCCCGGGTTGCGACGATGCGACGTGCACGGCGACCATCTGCGCTGCGGATGCGTTCTGCTGCGACAACGAGTGGGACATGACCTGCGCGAACGATGCGCTGGTGGAGCCCGACTGCGAGGGCGTGGGCGGCAGCTGCCCCAACCCGGCCTTCATGGGCGACTGCTGTGTCAACAACGGCTCGCCCGGATGTGACGATCCCGGCTGCACCACGGCGATCTGCGCGGCGGATGCGTTCTGCTGCGACACCTCGTGGGACGACATCTGCGCGGGCGCGGCCGCGATGGATCCCGCCTGCACGTGCCCGTAAGGGGTGATTGACTCCTCCCGGGGCCTAGACGCTCGCGGGACTCGAGCGAGGCCGGGGCTCTTCGGAGCTCCGGCCTTCGCAATTCTGGTACAAGGTGCGGCCGGTTGCCCTAAGGTGTGCGATTCGCGCGACTGGCAGGAGAATTCCGATGCGTAACAGACAACTGTTCATGGCCGCGCTCATCTGCCCGCTGATCCTGTCGACCGGCTGCCCGGACGATGGCGTCGCCGCCGACACCGAGGGGGACTCGGAGGACGGCACCACGGCTGTGACGACGATGCAGCCGACGACGATGCAGCCGACGACGATGACCACGATGACCCCGGACGATACGGGGAGCAGCTCGGGCAACGTCGACACGACGATGGGCGACGACGACGACGACGACACCACGACGATGGGTGACGACGACGACGACGACACCACGACGATGGGCGACGACGACGACGACGACGACACGACCGGCACGACGGGAACGACGGGAACGACGGACGGTTCGACGGGAACGACGGACGGCTCGACGGGCACCACGGACGGGACGACGGGAACGACGGACGGTTCGACGGGAACGACGGACGGCTCGACGGGCACCACGGACGGGACGACGGGAACGACGGACGGTTCGACGGGAACGACGGACGGCTCGACGGGCACCACGGACGGGACGACGGGAACGACGGACGGTTCGACGGGAACGACGGACGGCTCGACGGGCACGACCGGGACCACGGGCACGACGGGCGGCATGCCGGGACTGCTGTGCTCGACCCCGAGCGCGCAGATCGGTCCGGACATCGCCGATCCTCAGACCGTCGACACGATCACGGTCGGTGGCCTGACGGGCTTCGTCGACGACGTCAACATCGTCCTCGACGCCAACCACACCTTCGTGGGCGACCTCGAGATCGACATCACCCACGTCGACTCCGGCGTGACGGTGCGCATCGCCGACAACCAGTGCGGCGGCGCCGACGACATCTTGGCGACCTTCGACGACGATGCAGCCGCCGGACCCGCCTGCATGTTCCCCGCAATCACGGGCGACGTGCTGCCGTTCCAGTCGCTGATCGGCCTCGCCGGCATCGCTGACCCCACGGGTGACTGGCAGATCACGATCACGGACACCGCAAACGGTGACGGCGGCACGCTCAACGAGTGGTGCCTCGACATCTCCACCACCGACATGGACCCGAACGTTTGCGGCGACGGCATCCTCACCGGGGGTGAAGAGTGTGACACCGACCAGTTCGGCGGTCTCACCTGCGCCGACGTCGGCATGTTCGACAACGGCACACTCGCCTGCGACCCGATGACCTGCACCGTCGACTCGACCGGCTGTGGTCTGTGCGGCGACATGATGGTCAACGGTGACGAGGACTGCGATTCGGGCGACCTCGCGGGGGCGACGTGTGCCGACGCCGGCTTCTCCGGTGGCGGCATGGTGGCCTGCAACGATGCGACCTGCGAGTTCGACACCACGATGTGCATGGGCGCGGAGTGTGGAGACTCGGTCATCGAGATGCCGGAGGTCTGCGACACCAACGAGCTCGCCGGAGGGACCTGCGAGGGCCAGGGCTTCGTGGGCGGCTCGCTCGACTGCTTGCCCCTGTCGTGTGGCTACGACACGAGCGAGTGCGCCGACGACATCATCGCGATCTGCTCGGGTCCGGTGTCGTTGCCGTTCGACAACATGAACCCGCTCAACGAGGTCCTGAGCTCGATGGACATGGGCAACGTGGCCGACGTCGACGTCTACGTCGACATCACGCATACGTTCTCCGCGGACATCGATATGCAGATCCGCCACGTCGACAGCGATACGATCGTCGACCTCGTGTTCGACGACTGCATTGCGGACGACGACCTGCACGCCTTCTTCAACGACGAAGGCAACGGCCCCGCGGACTGCATCGACCCGATCGGCATCGAAGGCAACATCACCCCGGAGACGCCGCTGTCGGCGCTCGACGGCCTGGCGATCGGGAGCGATTGGGAGCTGATCGTCGTCGACGATGCCGGCGGCGACAACGGCACGCTCAACGAGTGGTGTGTCTACGTGACGCCGATGTAGGCGAGCGACGCGACGAACGCAATGAAGGCCGCCCTCAGTGGGCGGCCTTTTTCGTGTGTGCCGACCTCGTCGCACGGCGAGCCGCTGTGGAAGAACTCGTAGCGCGAACTCGCGCCCTCTCGGTTGGCCCACCAGAGCAGGTTCGCTGCCGGTACAATCGCCTTGCCGTGAAGCCCGTATTTTCCACGCTCCGCGACAACTATCCCTGCGACCTGTCGCCGTGCTCGGACGGCTACACCAACCAGTGCGCGCTGCGGATGAGCGTGGCGCTGGACAAGTCGGGCTTCTCGTTCGGCGACTACACCGACCCGCTGTGCAGCCACGGCCACGCCCGCGGAGCCGAGTCGCTCGCGAATCATTTGTGGCGGACATGGGGGCGGCCGCGGGTGTTCACGCGGGCTTCGAGTGCGAAGCGGTCGCTGTCCTCGGCGAGCGGGATCGTTTTTTTCAAGGACATCACGGGATTTCGCAACGGAATGGGCGACCACATCGATCTGTGGACGGGCTTTCGCACGATGACCGGCGAGTACTTCGATTCGTGCCGACAGGTATGGTTCTTCGGCCTTTGAGCGGCGTCGTCGTTGCGCTCGTGGTTGGGTGCCAGCCGCAGGGCGAGACGACGAGCCCCAGCGACGAGTCGGAGCGGGCTGCGGTGCCGGAAGCGTCCGAACCCGAAGCTGCGTCCGATGATGTCGTCGCTGCCGATCCTGGAGGTGACGGTGGAGCGCCGGACGTCCCGACCGAAGCGGTCGTGGTCGACGACGTGACGCTGACGCTCGCATCCGATTGCCGGCTGACGGCGGTGCAGGCAGACCAGCAACTCGCTCATCGCTTCGTGTTCCCGGCCGAGTGCCACTTCGCGCGAGATCGAGCCGATGCGATCCGAGTGGTGACCACCGACTCGGGCAAAGCGGTCATCGTGTCGAGCAGCAAGACCGAAGGCGACGGTTGCGATACCGCGCTTCAGATCGTCGTGGTGGCACCCGAGGGTCCGCGTCTGTCCAAGCAGATCCAACACGTTGCGATGTGTGCTCCGCAGCAGTGGGACGAGATGATGGTGCACGTCATGTCGGCGACTCGCGTGACGCTGGGAACGCCCGAAGCATCGATGTAGCGGCGCGCGTGATAAAACGGCCGCGAATGCGTTTGAAACGACGTCTCGCTTCCTTGCTTGTGTTCCCTGTGTTGCTGCTGGCTGGCTGCCCGGACGACGGCGTCGCCGGTGACACCGAAGCCGACTCCGACGACGGCACGACGGGGGCGATGACGACCGCGATGACGACGATGACGACGATGACGCCGACGACCATGACCACGATGGGCATGGACACGACGGCGGGCGACGACGACGACGACACGACGGCGGGCGGCGACGACGACGACGACGACGACGACAGCACGACCACCGGCGACGATGACGATGACGACGACAGCACCACGGCTGGCGAAGGATCGACAACGGCGGGGGAGACGACGGCTGGTGAGACGACGGCCGGGGAGTCGACGACCTCTCAGGAGACCTGCGGCGACGACATGGTCGACGGTGACGACGTCTGCGACGGCATCGACCTGGGCGGCGAAGATTGCATCTCGCAGGGCTTCGATGGCGGAACGCTCGGGTGTCTCGACGACTGCAGCGCGTTCGATACCAGCGCATGCACGATGGTCACGTGCGGCGACGACATGATCGACGGCACGGACGTCTGCGATGGCATCGACCTCGACGATCAGGACTGCGTCTCGCAGGGGTTCGATAGCGGCACCCTCGCGTGCACGGCGGACTGCACGGGCTTCGACACGTCGGGGTGCGCGAACTTCGGGGGCGACTGTTGTGCCGCCAACGCAACGCCGGGCTGCGATGACGATGGCTGCACCGGGGCGATCTGTGCTGCGGACCCATTTTGTTGCGACGACCAGTGGGATGACATGTGCGCTGGTGCGGCGCTCATGGATCCGGCATGCGTCGGCGTGGGCGGATCGTGCCCGTTCGAAGGCGACTGCTGTGCCGCCAACGGAAGCCCGGGCTGCGAAGACGACGGATGTACGACGGCGATCTGCGGTGCCGATCCGTTCTGCTGCGACAACACGTGGGACGACATGTGCGCTGGTGCGGCGCTCATGGATTTGGCCTGCGTCGGCGTAGGCGGCTCGTGCCCCGATCCCTTCGAGGGGGACTGCTGTGCCGCCAACGGCACGCCCGGTTGCGACGATGTGGACTGCACGACGGTGGTCTGCGGCGCCGATCCGTTCTGCTGCGACAGCCAGTGGGACATCACGTGCGCCAACGCTGCGACCGCAGAGGTTGCCTGCCAGGGGCTCGGCGGTGCGTGCCCCGGCTTCGGCGACTGTCTCAACAACCCGGAGGCCGACGTCTGCGGGCCCGGCGAGGTCTGCGTCTCGGACATGAACATGAACCCGACCGCGGCGGTCTGCGCCTTGTTCGATTGCGCCGGCACGGGAGACTGTCCTCCGAGCCCGCCGGGTGGCGACGCGCCCGCGCAATGCGTCGACGTCACCGGTGACTCGATTGCCGACTGTACGCTCGGCTGCTCGCTGGGCGAGACGTGCCCGACCGGCATGTCGTGCTTTGCCGGCTTCCTCTGCACCTGGTGAGCACGGGCCGGCTCGCCGGTTGTCCCGCATGCTGGCCGGGGTGGCCCGCCCGTTGGCCACCCCGGACCCTTCGGCCCGTGGTCCTGCGCAGAATGATTGACCGCGGCACCTGGCACGACAGCCGCAACGCTGTCGTGCCGTGGCCGACCCAACCCACGTAGCCGAGGTGATCGCGGGCGTGGTCTATCCCCGCGCCCGTGCCCCGGTTGGGCACGCTCGGTTCACGAGCGATCTGGCCGTCGTGCTCGCGGCGGAGCTCGGGCATCGCGTCGGACGATCGGGAGGGTGGGTGTTCGTGCACGAGCCCGAGCTGCGCCTCGCAGAGGACGTGTGCGTGCCGGACTTGGCGGCCTGGCGGGTGGAGCGGTTTCCCGTCCGCGGCCAGAGTCGAGCCGCGATCGGTGTGGTGCCCGATTGGGTGTGCGAGGTCGTCACGCCCAGCAGCGCGCGGCGACAGCGGGCCCTCAAGCTGCCGCGCTACGCCGCCGCGCAGGTCGGGGCGGCCTGGATCGTCGATCCGTCGGAGCGCCTGCTCGAGGTTTACCGGCGTGCCTCACCGCTGTGGTCGCTCGTCGCAGTGCACGGTCACAGCAAACCGGTGCGATGCGCCCCGTTCGAGGAGGTGGAGCTCCCGCTCGCCAAGCTCTGGTGAGCTAAGGAACCGGTGGCTGGGGGGGCAGCTCGGGCTCGTCCGCGTTGATCTGAAAGCCGCGGACGTCGGGGTCGGCCTCGAGCTTTTCCGGCTTGGTGTCGAGCTCCGCCATCATGTACAGCGCGGCGGCGGTGAGGATCACGAGAATGCTCAGCACCTGGAACGGCAGGGAGACCAGGCTCAGCGCCAGTCCGTCCGGCTGCAGGATCGAGCGGCGCCGGATCTTGCGGGAGACCTTCTCGTAGAAGTCCTCCGGCGCGTCCACCTCCGGCAGCGCTTTGACGAGCTGCAGCATCTTGCGCAGATCCTCGAGCTCCGCCCGGGCCTCGGGCGACTCCTCGAGATGCCGCTCGAACGCCTCGGCCTCATCTGCCGGAAGCTCGGCATCGAGGTAGGCGCTCATCAGCTCGGCGCGGTTGTCGTGGGCGGACACTTGGCTCTTGCTCGTACTTGGTCAGTGTAGGGTCGGCGTGGGGCCTTGGCATCCCCTGCGGGGGAACCCAGGGGACAAAATCACTTCATGTGGGCCTTGAGGCGGTCTCGGAGCGCGATTCGAGCGCGGTGGAGGCGCGACTTGAGGGTGCCCTCCTGTAGGCCGGTGACCTTGAGAATGTCCTGGTAGGACATGCCCTGGACGTCCCGGAGGACGATGAGCAGTCGGTGTTCTTCGTCGAGGTTGGCGAGCTCGCGCTGGATCGCGGACTCGAGCCGAGTCCCTTCGGTCATGGCCTCGGGTCCGGCAACCTGGCTCTGCAGCGTGACGACGGGGCCGCCCTCCGCCGCGCTACCGTGCGCCTCGGGGGTGTCCTCGACCGGAACGCTCCGGTGAAAGTTGCGGCCGCGCAGGTACTTGATTCGGTTCTTGCACGTGTTGGTCGCGATTCGGTACAGCCACGTATAGAAGCGTCCCTCGCCGCGGTAGGTGTTGATCGCCCGGTGGACGGTGATGAAGACCTCTTGGGCGAGATCTTCAGCCTCCTCCGGGTTGCCGATCATGCGAAGCATCAGCCCATAGATCCGGTTTTGATACAGGCCGACGAGCTCCTCGAACGCTCGTTCGTCGCCCTGCCGGAGCTTGCGGACCAGCCGGCGATCGCGAACGTCTGCCCGCTTTCGTTCGGCCGCGGCGGGGTCGAGCTTGGCGAGCGCAGACTGGCTCGGCTCGACTTCTTCCGCGCGCTCCTGCCCCTTCGGCGACGCTTCAGCGCTGCCGCTCACGACTGGCTCCTCGCGGGGCAGGGCCGCCACACGAAACAAGACTACTCCGGCGCGACGAAGTTCCGAAAGTCGGTCAAAGGTCTGGATGAAGGCGAATTCCCAGGTTGAAGCCCAGGAACGTCTCTTTCATCGGGCCCGTGACCTGCTGGCGGAACGAAAAGCCGGCATCGATCCCGGCTCCGCCGACCTTGGCTGGCTTGACGAAGCCGACTCCGCCGGAGATGTAGAACCGCTCGTCGCCCTCCTCGGGGCCGCGGCCGTCCCACAGCGTGCCAAAGCGGATCGGCACTGGACCCAGGACGTACTCGGCGCTGCCGCCATACAGCAGGCGCACGTGGTCAAGGGTGCTGTAGGTCGTGAAGTCGTAGACGCCGTCGAAGTTCAGCGAAAAGTCGGCGCGTCGCAGGGGAAAGACCGCAAGCGCGTGCTCGAAGGTCAGCGGGTACTCCGACAGCGCCGGAAGGGTGTCGTGATCGACGGTGGGGTTGTCCAGCTCGTCCACGCCATCGAGCCGCACGGTGCGGTCGGCCGTGAACGCCGGCGGATGATTGCCGGTGACGTTGTTGACGATCGCCGAGATCCCGACGAGCCCGAGAATGTTGAGGGTGACCGAGGTGTCCAGGCCGAACGCGTTGAGTCGGCGCATCGCGTTGCGGGCCATGCCCTCGTCGTCGCGATAGCGCAGACTCGCGTACTGGTACTTGGGCTTGAGTCCGACCCCGAGCCAGTTGCGGATCAACGAGATGTTGATCGCCGCGAACGCTTCGTGCCCGAACCGCGACAGCTCGAGCTCTCGCTCGCCCATCGTGTTGGTGTCGAACTTGATCGTCGGCGTGCCCTTGAGAAAGAGGTAGCCCAACCCGATCGCGAACCGCGGGTTGTTGAGCGAGTCGACGATCGCCACGCCCACGCCGTGGGTCCGGCTCGGTAGATGCAGCTGGTACAGCGGCTCGATCGCGAACTGCTGCTGAAATCCCATGTTGGAGGGGTTGGCCAGCGCGCTCGCGGTACCGAACGCCGAGGCGCGACCGCCGGACAAGCCGAGGTTGCGAGTCCCCTCGACGCCGGGGCTAGCCGACGCGGTACCGACCGCCGCGAAGATGAAAGCTGCGGTCACGGCCGCACGAAGGACGAGCATCGCAACCCGTACCCTTCGCAACTGGCGTGCCACCCGGGGCAGGACCGCTCGCCGTGGAACTACACGAGGCTTCCGTGTAGGAGCACGACCGCATCCGACATCTTGTCGCGCGTTCGAGCATGTCGTGCCGATGCGTCCTCCAACGGCGGGGAGGCGGGGATCTCGACAGGACGGGCCCATGCTGGGCGGGACCATAACGGGGGCCCGGATCGGCGCCCAAAAAGCCGCGGCTTTCGATTCGCGGGACTCGGTTCTGCGCGGAGCGCGGGGCACTTGGGCACCCGGCGGCCAGGACGCTGATACGATACGTGCGGGTGAACGGCAGCAGCGACACCTGGGACGTCCTCGTCGTAGGCGTGCGCGACAACAGCCACGCGAGCACGGTGATGCTGGCGGCGGAGCTGTCGCACTACACCGGCATGCCCACCTCCGAGGTCGAGCTCGCGCTGATGAAGGGCGAGGTCCGAGTGCGCGCGGGCTTGAGCCGAACCGACGCCGAAAATGCCGCCTTGGAGCTCGACGATCGTGGAGCCATCGTCGACCTGCGGCTTTCCGATGGCAAGAGCGGCGTCTTCCCGATCCTCAAGCCGGATGCCTCGCGCCGGTCCGGGACCGCGGTCGGCGGCTTCATCGACGACTCCGCGACCCCGCCGTCGATGTCCGATACCTCGGGCCTTCGCACGCTTCCGCTGGAGCCAGATCACGAGGACGGCCTGCCGCCACCGCCGATGCCGAGCGGTGGCTTCGAGACGCTCGAGGACATTGCGAGCGAGCCGATCGTGGTGGGCTCGCGGGGTCGGTACCGCGGCGGAAACGGCGACCTGCTGGGGGCGGTGGAGAACCTCGCGCAGCAGGGAGAAGCTGCCCTGGGCCATGTCGACGAGGCGACCGGTCATGGACCGACGCCGGGCGACAAGCAGATCGTCGACGTGCCGCACCAACGCGCGCCCGACTCCGTGCCGCCGCTGTTCAGCCGTGCCAGCGCGGCGCCGGAGTGGACGACCGAGCCGCCATCGCAGCCGGTGCCCGCAGCGCAGCCGCGTCCGCCCGCGCCCCGTCCGGCGCAGCGGCCTCCGACGCATCCCAACATGCCCGCCGTAGGGCACCCACCCGGGGTGCCGCCGGTGGCGTATGCCCCGCCCGGGTACCCACCACCCGGAATGCATCCCGGTGCCTACGGTGCCCCTGCCGTGCCGCCCGGCTACCCGGTGCCGCCTCAGATGACCCCGGTTCCGCCGACTGCGGTGCCTCCGGCGGCGGTGCCCATGGCCGCACCGCCCGCAGCCGTGCCGCCCGCAGCCGCGCCCGTCGCTCCGCCCACGCCGGAGCCGGCAGCCGCAGGCTCATCGCCGGGCCTCGCGAGTCTCGCCGCCGGGCTCGACTCGCTCGAGGTCACCGACCTGCCGACGGCACCCAAGGCCAAGCCCAAGAAGAAGAAAAAGAAGAAGAAGAAACCCACCGCGGAGGTTGCTGCGGTCGAGGACCTTCCGCCGCCCGACGATGCTCCGAAGGCGCCTCCGCCCGGACCGGCGGCATCGCAGAGCCTCGAGCTCGACTTCGAAGCGGTTGGCATCTCGCCCAAGAACAAGAAGCTCAAGCAGCTTGGTGGTCGCATCTCTGGCGAGCACAAGCCGGTCGACGCCGAGCCTCCTCGGCGTACCCGGGCAGGCAACATGGGGGGGACTGCGGCTGCTGCCTACGGTCGCCACGTCCAGCAGCCGGAGGAGAACCTCGGCGAGTTCATCCTCGGAGCGGACATCACCACGGCGCTGCCGGTCGGGTTGGCGATCGGTCTCGGCGTTGGGCTTGCCGGCGCGTTGGTCCTGCAACGCGGCGCCAGCCACGAGAAACTCGATCCCCTCGAGCAAGAGATGCTGCTCGCGGCGACCAATCCCGACACGGCGGGAGTCGGTGACGTGCGTGCGGCTTCCGAGGTCGAACGAGACCTCAACGAAGCCTACGCCGCGCTCAAGAACAAGTTCCTGCTCCAGTGGCTCGGGATCGGGATCCCGCTCGGCCTGGTGCTGTCGCGGATTCCTCGGCGGTCGTAGTCAGGCTGCCGCGGGGGCGCCCTCGGGCGCGGGCGACGGCGTGCGAGCTGGCGCCGATTCGGTGCGACTCCGACTCGCCGCGATACCCACGACCAGCAGCAGGAGCACAGCGAGCGAGGCGTCGAGCCAGACGGTCTGACCGGCGAGCTCCTGGGCTTCGGCGAACCGCGGCGCGGGACGTCCCGCGACGAGGTCGACGCGGCTGAAGGCTTCGTAGACTCGAGGCAAGAGCATCAGACGGGACACGCCGGCGCACGCGATCGCCATCAGCGAGGCCGTCGTCGCCAGGCGAGAGCCGAGCCAGCGAGGAACGGCCAGGGCCGTCACGAGCGCGCCGACGAGGGCAATCTCCGCGCAACGAAGATGAATCGGCCCGCGAATGCTCACCGCTTGGTTGGCATCGAGCAGAGGGTGCTCCCCCGTCAGCGCCGGCAGGAGCGCCAGGTCGCCAACGGCGAGGGCACCCACCGCCGCGGCCAGCCCCAGCACTCCGAGGAAAGCGGCGACACGGTCCATCGCCCAAAACCAAGCATGACGCCCGATCCGCACCAAGTTCCCGACGAAACGACGGCAATCTGCAACCGGGCTCGGTCCGTACCGTCTGAGCGGGTGACGATGGCAGACCACCTCGACTGGACGAATCTCGCTGACGCCGCCGCCGTGAATCGGTCGGCGCCGCTGGCGGTCCGGCACGGTGGCGAGCGGTACTTGCTTTGGCGTGACGCCGCCGGGGCGGTTCATGGGGAGCTCGAGCGCTGTCCGCACGAGGACGCCGCCGACGAGGCCTGTCTGGACTGCCTGCTGGTCGAAGCACCTGCCCTGCGGCTTCGCGAGGCCGACGGACGGATCTGGATGCAGGTCGCGGACGTCGACGGCTGCTACGCTGCGGCCGGATGACCCCAGCTCACGTCACTCGTCGGCAGTGGATCAGCGCAACGCTCGCGACGCTGGCGGCGGGCGTGACGGGCCTGCGCTCGGTGCCCGCGCTGGCCGACGACGAGATCGTGCTCGAGGAAGCCAAGTCCGAGTACAACCAGATCGTCGTCGCCGAGCGAGGCACGGTGCGGACGATGTACTTCGTCGTCGACGGCACCTACTATATCGAGTCGCGGCTCGATCGGGCGCACCCCAAGAGCCTCGACCTGGACTACTCGCGGACGATGATGGCCGGGTTCATGCTCAACCCGCAGCCGAAGTCGCTACTGATGATCGGCTTTGGCGGCGGCCAGATCAGCAACTACCTCTACGAGCGCTTCGACGGGCTGGAGGTCGACGGCGTGGACATCGACCCGGAGGTCGTGCGGCTCGCCCTGAAGTACTTCGACGTGCCCAAGCGCGACGACTACCGCACGCACGTGGACGACGGTCGGCTGTTCGTCGAGAAGGCGCCGCCCGATCAGAAGTGGGACATGATCATGCTCGACGCCTTTCGCGGCGTGTTCGTGCCGTTCCACCTCAAGACGCGCGAGTACTACGAGCTGCTGCTCTCACGCCTCACCGACAACGGCGTGGTCGTCGCGAACCTCCACAAGCACACGGACATGTACCCGCACGACCGCAACACGTTCGCGGCGGCATTTCCCGGCGGGTACTCGTTTCGCAGCGAGAGCGGGCGCCAGTGCACCTTCGTAGCTTCGGCCTCGGCCGAGCCTCAGGGCGCGTACACGATGCGAGCCAACGCCCGCGCCGTGGAGTCCAAGTTCGACTTCGACGTCATGGGACTCGCGGCGCGCTGGTACCTCGAGCGCGACTGGGATGCGGAAGCGGCGGTGCTCACCGACGACTTCCCGCAAGGCGACACCCCCAAGGGCGCGGACCGGCACAACAACCTCTGCGTAGGCCAAGGTTGTCGCTACCGGACCGATACGCCCGCTGACTAGCAGGACCGGCTAGAACAGGTTCAGGTACGAGATGCCGAACACGGCCAGGCACATCTCGTCCAGGGTCTCTTCGCCCAGGTAGACGTCGATGGGCTCGTCCAGGCCGAGGTCCTCGAGCGCCTCGACGACGCCCGGGTTGTCCATCGTGTTGTCGTAGGTGCAGCGCAGCGTCAGCACGTCGCCGCCCTGGACCCGCGGCACCTCATCGAGGTCGGCGTCGTACTCGTAGCCGCGTTGCCACTCGAAGCTGTAGTGCGGCGTCTGGATCAGGCACTCGGAGTTCCCGTTCGCACGCTCCACGCCGATCATCATGTCGACGCCGAGGTAGTGCATGTGCGTGCCCACGCTGTAGATGTTCACGACCGGGTACTCCTCGGGGATGACGATGCGCATCTCCTCGGTGTGACCCTTGGCACCGGCGGGGATCATGAACTCCTTGCCGGCGTCGTCGTTGGGGCCGGGCAGAAGCTCGTCGCCCGTCGCGTTGCCGGCCAGCGAGAGCTGAGCCACGAGGTCGGGACGCTCGTCGTGCCAGTTGACGTCGATGCTGGTGCTGTCGTCGGTCTCGGAGGACAGCCCAGTCGGGTGGTAGTGCACGTTCATCACCAGCCGCGCGCCGGCCGGGATGGGCATGCCCGTGCCCTCGGGCATCCGGTTGGGCAACGCACCCGGGGCCCACGCACCGACGAGCTCGCCGGAGATGCTGCCGCCGCTGCACTCGAAGAAGCCGTTCTCATCGGCGAGCTCCGCGGAGGCTCCCTCCGGGTCGGAGTAGATCAGCACGTGGTGCACGATCTTCTCGTTGCCGGCGTTGACCTGGACGGCGGAGAGGAACGCGTCCTCGGTCAGCTCCGGGTCGAGTGAGAAGCACAGGAACTGATCCTTGTCGCCGTCGATGGTGACGGGGCTCGGGATCACCAGGCGCTGATCGGCGTCCTCGAGCTCGAGCGAGGGAGGCGCCGGGATGTCGGCGGCGAGCGCGGGGTCGCCCTCGGCGGCGCCCTCGGCGGCCCACGTCGCGAGCAGGTCCTTGTCGTCGTCGGACAAGCGCAGGTCGTGCTTGAAGCCGAGCTTGGGCTGGCACTCGTCCGTCTCGTCTTGGCCCCACGGCGGCATGGCGCCGGAGTCGACCGCGGCGACGATCGCCTCCGCGAGCGGGCGGGTGTTCTCGTAGGTTTCGAACGAGTAGGGCGCGATGCCACCGGCGCGGTGACAGCCAGCGCAACGACTCACGACGATCGGCGCGATGTCCTCGTGCCAGAAGACGGACGCTTCCACACCACCGTCGTCGGTCGCGCTGTCGTCATCGTCGTCGTCGTCATCGTCGTCGTCGCCACTGCCGTCGGCGGCGTCGTCCGCCCCGTCGTCCATCGCGTCCGTGCCGTCGTCCGCCGGGCACCCCGTGGCCATTGCCAGCGTCAGTGCTCCAACCCCTGCCCATTGAACCGTTCGCCTCACCATTTGGGTGGCACGAGTATGCGGATGGCAGCCCGGTTGGGCCGTAACCCTTCGCACACGGCTGACGATTTCAACGATTGTCATGAGCGCAACACAACACGTTCACCAGGTGGACGACTCCGGCTTCGACAGCTCGGTTTTGGCCTCTGAAGTGCCCGTTCTCGTCGATTTCTGGGCCGAGTGGTGCGGCCCATGTCGGGCCGTGGCGCCCCACGTCGAGAGCATTGCCACGAAGTTCGAAGGCAAGGCCAAGGTCGTGAAGGTCGATGTTGACTCCAGTCCACAGACGGCAGCGAAGTACGGAGTGCGGAGCATTCCCGCGCTGCTGCTGTTCAAGGGCGGCGAAGTGGTCGACCAGATCATCGGCAATCCCGGCTCCGCGCGTCCCCTCGAGGAGCTCGTGAGTCGGAACCTCTAGCAGCAACGAGGTCGCCGAACCCAGTTGCTGCTGGGCAAGCCGGCTACTTCTTGCCGAAGAGCCCGCGTAGCCCGCTTTTCTTGGGCGGTGGGTTCTTCTTGGCCTCGCGCTCTGCCTTCTTGCGGAGGCGGAGCGCACGGGCCTGTCGCTCGGCGTCGATCTTGCGGTTGTCGAGCTTGTAGGCGAGCTCGAACTGGTCGATCGCGTCGTCGATGTGGCCGAGGGTCACGAGCGCGAAACCGCGAAAGTAGTGGGGGTCCGGGATGTTCGGATACTCCTCGACGATCGCCTTGAGCTTGTCGTTGGCGTCCGCGGCAGCGTGAGGCCCCTTGTCCGATAGCTGGTACGTGCACCAGATGATCGACGCCTCGGTGGACGGGTCGCTCATCACGGAGGCTGCGGTCTGAAATCGCTCGAGCGCGCGCGCGTAGTTGTTGGACCGCAGGAGCTTTTCACCCTCTTTGGCGATGAGCTCCGCCTCGAAGGCAGCCCGAGCGGTGGCGGTGGCGTCCGTCTGTGGCTTGCCGTAGTCCCCCGACGCAACCTGCTGCGCGACCTTCTCGCGCTCGTTCGCATCGGCGAGGATCTGATGCGCCTCGCTGAGCGCGGCGAAGAGATCGCCGACCCGATCGCGGAGCGACTCGAGCCCCTGGCTCGCCAACACGTCCGGGTGAAACTTCCGGCTGAGATCGCCCCAGGCTCGTCGTACGTCGCGGCGCCCGGCATCGAGCGCGAGCCCGAACAGATCGAACGGATTGACCCCCTCGGCGACCTTGTCCTCGAGCGCCATGATCTCCTGGGCGAACTCGGGGTCGATTCCCTCGACGTCGATCGGGGGCAGCTTTTCCTTCGCCGGCTTGGCCTTGGCCGGGGTCGGTGGTTTGGAGGCCTGCGGCGGCGGAGCGGCCGGCTTGGGAGCAGCACGTGGCACCGGAGTGGGCTGCGGCGTGGGAGCCGGCCGTGGCGGTACGGGAGTTCGCTGCGCTGGTACCGGAGTCCGCTGCGGAGTGGCCTGCGGCTGCGGTTGTTTTGGTGGATAGGCCGTCGGTTGCGAGGCCGCGTAGTCCGGCGTCAGCGACGTGGGGGAAAACCCAGGCGGCGGCGCCGTGTCGCCCGTCTGCGGATACGAGCCCGACTGCGTTGGCGCGTAGGCGGTGGGCGCAAAGCCCGGTGGCGGCTGCGATCCGGGCGCGGTCGGAACCGCCGAGGGAGCGGCGGCGTGCCCAGGCATGGGTGCTGGCGCCGGCGCGCTCGGAGCAACGCCGACCTGGAGCATTCGACACGCCCAGAGCAGATACATCAGCTGAGCTCCGCGCTTGGGCGTGACCCCCTGCGGCATCATCGCGAGCTGAGTGCCGCGGACGAGCGCCTGCAGAGCGGCTTTGTCCGCGGGGCGAAACCGGAAGTGCGCGACGTACTTGCTGAACGACGCCGTCGCTTTGACGTGAGCCTGGATGGCGTTGCCCATCTCGGCCGCGACGCGCGTCTCGTCCCAGTGCATGTTGACCGCACTGTGGATGACCTCCAGCATGTTCACGGGCTGCAGCCCCTGCCCGTAGGGGTGCTCGGTCACGGTGACCGCAGCCTGTCCCTGGCTGGTTCCGGCGAGCCGCGCCACCTTGCGGGCACACTGTCGGGATAGCCCGCTGGCGAGCTTCTGTTCGTCGACGCGACCGAGGACCAGCAGCGTCTGCCCGAGCAAGCCGCCCTGTCGCGCCATCATCTCGAGCGCCTCGAGCAGATCCTGCTCGCTGATCATCCGTGCGCCAATCAGGACCTGGCCGAGGACCTCGACCGGCTCGACCCAGTCGGTGAACACCGCCATGCCGCCCCGCAGCCAGATGGTGCGGCGGCCCGCGTGGGGGGCGGGCTGGTCGAGCGTGACGGTGCCCGTGACCCGCTGGTGGAGCAGCGAAAACAGAAGCCTCGGCATGCTGACCTGGGACAGGTCTACGACCTGCGACCCGGCCGCTCCCGATTGCGCCGCCATTCGGGGAAAGCCTACACCGGCGTGCCGGCGCCTGCTACGGTTGCAGTCGGTGAGCATCAGCTTCCTGGACGGCGGCAATCGCATCCGCTTCTCGGGGACCACGGATGTTGGGCGCGTACGCGACCACAACGAGGACAACTTTTTGTTGCCGCAGGATATGCCGCTCACCGCGGTTTCGGACGGCATGGGGGGCCACGCCTGCGGCGAGGTCGCATCCGCGATCGCCGTGCAGTCACTCGCCGAGTACTACCAGGCCACGGCCGAGGCCGGCGGCGACTCCTGGCCGTTCCGGATGGCGCGCCTGCACCTCGAGCGCGACCGCATGACCACGGCGATCAAGCTCGCCAACGAGCGGATCTACGAGACCGGAGTCACCGACCCGAGCAAGAAGGGCATGGGCTGCACCGTCGACGCGGCCTTCTTTGCGCAGGGACGGATCTACATCGGTCACGTGG
>JGI12316J15310_10000043_pt10 | contig 41701 bp, 41 predicted proteins | sample MarCyaLeptolynsp_FD_15310 | JGI IMG/M metagenome (IMG submission 15310) | reverse complement strand
ATCCACCCATGTTTCCGCTCCGGCGATCATCGCACACACGCCGATCACGATGATGTCTATTAAACGATGATCACAGCGACCAGCTACGCGCGGATCTTCAATATTACGAAAATGGGCGATTAGGGTGATTTCTTCTTCTGACATGGCAACCTCCTTGAACGAGGTTACTATTATCCCTTATCTTTTATTTTGATGCGATTGCCCTGTATTCAAATTCTAAAAAAAAATCCCACAAAGGATCGCCCTTGCAGGATTTGTGAATTAATATGCAGTTTTAGGCGGATATAGCTATTTAAAAGCTACATGTACCGACCGCCGCGCCGCCTTCATTCAGCACGGTAACTTGGTTACCGCCCTCAAAACGAACCGACCAGTTAGGGGTATTGGGGTCAGCAGGAACGGCCAAAATTGCGCCAGCGGATTCATCAGATGGTTTGAAAACTGCTACCAAGAAGAGATCAGCACCGCCACTTGCATAAACTTGGACAAACCCCTCAGCGGTATTATAGGTGCGGATGCCACCAGCACAATCAATTTGTTGAGAGCCAGCGGGCGCAGCGGGCCCAGCGGGTTCAACTATTTCGATCTCTCCACTAGCGACAAGAATAGATAGCAAATTAACAAGCGTTTCAATATCAGCATAGGTATAGGTATTACCATTCAAAACAATGGTACCAGCACAACTACCTGGCCCTGCACAGGCTGCAACTTGAGTGTTCAACTCATCAAATTCAGCTTGGCTGGCATTCCCTGTAAACTGAAGGGTGTCACCCGCAGTATGTGCCCCACCAAAAATAGTACCATTCACAACAGCTTCTGTATTCACTGTAATCGTGTCATCACCGGTTTGAGTATCAATCGCGTTCCCATTACCGGTTACAGTACCACCGTTCACATTGACTTCGTCATTATCCCCAAACCCACGTATAGCGGCTCCATTATTGCTAGTTACATCACCACCATTTTGGTTAACCACACTATCACCACCATTACCACCATCGCCAGTATAAACAGAGATTGCATCAGCGTCCGATGTAATATCCCCAGTGTTGGTCACACTATCTCGTGCTCCGACACCGCCAGCACCAGTGGATGGTGAATTTACCGTCACAGAATTGTTCACAGAGTCATCACTAGAAAAAACACTTAGGCTACCATTACCAGTGGTACTCACTTCACCATCACCTGTAACCGTTAGATCGTTGGTTGCAACAATGGTATCACCACCATTGGTCACTGTAGCGCCACCAACCAGATTGACTTGGTCAGGCCCAGCACCAACATTGACACCATCATTATCTGCACCTGTACAGGTTGTGACATTTGCTGCGGGGTTATCCACTTGGCAATCTGCAGATGCAACTGAGGGGATTACAAATAGAGCGCTGACCACCATCGTCAGCATGAATACACGTACCAATTGCTTGGTCATCATTGGACTTCCTTGTTTCTATACAATTTTCACTTCTCTCTGACGGAATTATAACCACAAAATCATGAAAAAAGTATAGTGATGAAGATGTTTAAACAAATCTAGACAAATTTTAATGGGATTTAAATTTAGGTTTGCATTCACTAACCAAGCAAAAAAGCCGTAGATAGTTTCTACGGCTTTTAAAGGTGACTCGTTTAGAACATTAAAACGGTATGGTACTTGATACTTATTTCAAAGCATCCAAAATACCAGTGAGGTCTTCTTGGCTAGGGCGTAAATCGCTTTGCGCTAAATGGACTAACGGTGTTTCAGGCAAGTCCATTAATTTGTGAGCATTGGGCAGATCTTCATCTAAGTAGATCAAACCGGTGATCACATCTTCTGGATTTTGGTTTTCTTCCAACAGTTTGAGTGCAGCAGCACGACTAAGCGGGTCGTGGCTATCGTCAATTTTGCTTAAGCGAACCCAGCCACCGTCGTGGAGCTCAACCATCACGCTTTCGCCTTCATCATAGTCCACTTCAATTTCTTCTTTTTCCATCACGAAAAAGGGATCGTTGACATCTTCTTTATATTGTTTCACCCAGCTATAGCTTTTGGAGCTTTCAAGGTGGTCATTAAAGGTCACACAGGGGCTAATGATGTCTAAGACCGCTAAACCACGATATTGGATAGCAGCCTTTAGTAATTCTTGAACCTGTTTTTTGTCACCACTAAAGCTACGGGCAACAAAGCCAGCACCACTAATAATCGCTTCGTAGCACAAGTCAAATGGCGGCAAGTTGTTGATGCCACCCGCATACTTGTTAAACTGGTCAAGGTCAGCAGTAGCGGAAAATTGGCCTTTGGTTAGGCCATACACACCATTATTTTCGATGATGTATACCAAGGGGACATTCCGACGAACGGAGTGTTTGAACTGCCCCATGCCGATACTACCGGTGTCCCCATCACCAGAAACCCCAACCGCAATCAATTGATTGTTTACGGTGGTGGCACCTGTGGCAACACTTGGCATCCGACCGTGAAGGGCATTAAACCCGTGACTGCCACCTAAAAAGTAAGCAGGGCTTTTTGACGAACAGCCAATCCCGCTTAACTTGATGACATTGGGCATTTCTAAGCCCATTTCCCACGCTACTGATTGGATTTGATTCGAGATGGAATTATGACCACACCCCGCACAAAGCGTTGTTGGCCGCCCATCATAATCCTTAAGCGTTAGATTAATTGAATTTTCTTTTCCTCGGCGTCCCATAGTTAGCTATCCTGTTCCAATTCTTTAAAGCGTTCAATGACGAATGAAGCGGAAAGTGGCAACCCATCACCTTTATTGATGGGGCGAATATCGGCAGCGCGTTCGGGCATGTCTAACCGAATGATTTGGGTCATTTGGGCATCATAGTTATTTTCAACCAAGTAGACATGATCAAACTCGTTAATAAAGTCATGCACAGCGTGGGCGGCTGGCAACGCACGAATCCGCAAGTAGTCGGTAGCAATACCTTCTTTAGCCAATTTATCGCGGGCTTCTTCAATGGGGTAGTCATTGGTGCCATAGGAGATAATCCCTACTTTTGCGCCATCCATACGGCTCACAACAGGGGCGGGCAATTGGTCACGGCTCAAGTCAATCTTGCGCGTGATGCGTTCCATGTTCTTTTCCCACACTTCGCTATCCTCACTGTAAACGGCGCGTTCATCGTGCCCCGTTCCACGTGTAAAGTAAGCCGCAAAGGGGCTTTTGGTGCCGGGTAATGTCCGTTCACCAATACCAGTTCCATCGCGATCCAAGTAGCGAACAAAGTCTTTTGGTTCTTTAATATCTTCAGCCGCCAACACCTTACCGCGATCCATTGGCACATCAGGATAGTCGAAGTCTTCGCTCGTCCAGAGATTCATCCCCAAGTCTAAGTCAGAAAGCACAAACACAGGGGTTTGGAAGTGTTCAGAAATATCAAACGACCGCCACCCAAATTCAAAACATTCTTTCAAATTGGCGGGCAACAACACCAATTGCTTAGAGTCACCATGCCCCAAGAAATGGGTAAACATCAAGTCACCTTGTGAAGTGCGCGTGGGCAAGCCCGTGCTAGGCCCCATCCGTTGGACATTCCAGATGACACCCGGTAACTCAGCAAAATAGCCCATGCCGGCGAATTCCGCCATCAAAGAAACGCCAGGGCCACTGGTGGCAGTCATGGCACGTGCGCCTGCCCATCCAGCGCCCAAGACCATCCCAATCGCGGCGAGTTCGTCCTCAGCTTGGATGACCGCATACGTGGGTTTGCCATCGGCAGTGTGGCGTAACTTTGTGAAATAATTGCGAGTATAGTCTACAAGGCTGGTGCTGGGTGTAATGGGATACCAAGACACAAAGCTACAGCCACCAAAAACAGACCCTAATGCACTGGCTTCGTTACCAATCATCAAGAACTTGTCATCATTAAAGCCACCATCCATGGCTTCTGCTTGGTATGGCACCGTGACTTCGCCCCAATTGGCTTGTGCCCATTGGTAGGCAGCTTCAACCACACTTTGGTTGAGGTCAATGGCTTTTTGTTTGCCAGAGAGTTCTTTACCTAAGCCATATTTAATCCGTTCAAGATCAATGTCCAACAGGTAGGCTAACCCACCAACATAGATCATGTTCCCGACTTTCTTTTTGATCTTAATCGGAATGTCAAAGTCATTCATGATCGCTTTGATCGGAATACGGAAAATATGAATATCATCACGAGAGGTTTCTAAGCGGGAGTCTGCGGAGTATAATAACACGCCACCGGGTGCGAGGGAGGCCACATCTTTGGCAAAGGTGTCATCATTCCACGCCACCATAACTTCAACACCCTCTTTACGGGCGAGGTAACCATCTTTGCTGAGGCGGATAATATACCAAGTCGGTAACCCCTGAATATTGGAGGGGAATAAGTTCTTACCATTGACGGGGATCCCCATACGAAACAAGGCACGGATAATTGCCAAGTTGCTGGTTTGGCTACCAGAACCATTGGGAGATGCAACTGTAATGGTAAAATCATTGATAATGGGCTTGCCATCATTGGCAGCACCTGCGGGGCTGCTCTGAAGATTTGCTACTGTCATTGTCTTGCTCAATGTCCTTCTGTTATTGGGTTGTTTGCCGTGTGGCTGGCTATATACCTTAGCATCCACTTAGCTAATAATCTTCGCATGTTTTAAAAGCTTTGACCACCCAAAAATAAAACCAAACACCCACTGTAAGGTAAGCGTCATACGGACAACTGATGCCACCTGCGCCCTAACCCTGATTAATAGTGTTTGCAAACGGTATATAGTGAACACCATCAATTACTGCAACATGAAAGCCAACAACAATATGCCTGCAAGCGCTTATCCCGAGCTCACCTTATTACCCAAATTTTACCCAAATTTATCCCAATAAAATAATAACTAGTCGTGTTCATCACGTAATGGCTTGCCAAGGGCAGGGAGCCGTGTTGCAAGGCTGGGGGTTCCAATTCGCAAATCAACCATTCGTTGATCATACACAAAATCAGTTGTGGGGGTGATCGGCCAATCGTACCCATTTTGTTTTTTGATGGCGGTCACAATCTCATAAAATGTCCAACCGATATTGGAATCTATCAGGTAAAGCCCACCATCCAGATGAGAAATACTCGTAAGCATCGCGGCTGTATCTGATAAAAAGGAACATGCAGGATACCAGTGCGTACTCGCATTGATCTGGCCTTCTGTTTCGGCTTGGCGGAGCAAAAACTCTAGCATGTGGTTACCGCCGCTTGTCTCGCCAATTTGCCACCCAATACGCCCCACAATGGCTTGATCATTTTGGTATAGCACCCGTTTTTCTGCCATCAATTTTTCATGACCATATCCAGAACTAGCATCTGGGCGCGAGTGGATGGTAAAAGGCCCTTTCGCATCATCCGTGAATACCATCACCGAACTAGTGAAAACAAACCGCACGGACAAGACCTTGCATAACCATGCCAGTTCACTCGTCCATTCATAATTCACCAACCATGATTCATTGTTGCGTCCGGTTGGTTGCGAGGCAGTAGCAAGATGAAACAACACATCAGGAGACTCCCGCCGTATAAATGCGTCCATTTGGCCAAAATCGTCAATAGGAACATGTTGACGCTCCCAAGGGACAACGCTCCAGCCAAGTAGCGTCAAATGGTTAACAAGTGCTTGCCCAACCGTGCCCGTTGCGCCCGTGATAACAGCTTTCATGATCGTATATCTACTCCCTTTATGGCTTCTCAAACAAGCCTAGCACGAAAACAAGATATTGCAATCATGCTTGATTGCGCTTTAACATCGTGTCCCCCCGTAACCGATACGCAATCAGCTCAACCATAATCCGATGAAACGCGAGGGCGACTTCAGGATAATCTTTTTCCATCTGTAGCAACTGCGCTTGTGACAACTTATAGATCACACTCGGTTCCGCCGCAACAATGCTGGCTGTCCGCACATGATTGGTATAAAACGAGATTTCTCCCATCGCCGTTCCGGCATCTGCCACCCGCACCCGCTTGTAACGGTCACCATCACCATGTCCTAATTGTGCTTGCAAGCGTCCTGATTCTACCCAAAACAGTTCACTGGACTGCTCACCTTCCCGCGCTAGATAGTCTCCGGTTGCAACATCCATGCGTTCCATATAGTTCATCAAGGTCTGGTGATGCTCAAAAGCAGGGAACAAAGTTTGAAATTGCTCCACAACATCCGTAAAGTAAATTAATTCCGTTTTGCGCTTGGTACTCTGCTGTAAAATCTGTTCTTCATACCATTCCACCGCTTCATCTAAAACAGGGAACACACTAAAATTTTCTTGAGTTTGTAGGTCAAAAACGCTTCGCTCAAATTGTTCTCTTAAGATTGGTGTTAGCCCACAGAAGATCAAAGTCACATCACGGTTGGCCAGCAATTGTCGCAACCGCGCCAAGCTCATCACTGCCGAGCTATCCAGCGAAATCACTTGCGAAAAATCAATGATCACATAGTGCGTATGCTCCACAGTCGTATGCTCTTGTTCTGGCAAAATGCGTTCTATCAGCCCATTTGCAGAGCCAAAAAAGATAAATCCACTCAACCGATAGACCGTTAATCGCTCACCATGTTGTTGCAAAATATCCTGCGCCAAATGATCGCGATCCACGACGCTTTGGTATGTTTCACCCGTCAATACATCTTTGATAATCCCGACACGGCTATAGTTAAAGGTAAACAAGATCGCTGTTAGCAAAACCCCAAACCCAACCCCTTCCAGATACCCCACAAAAGCCACCAAAACCAAGATCGCAACCATCACGATGTAGTCTTGCCGAGGCATTTTTGCCCCCCCCCCAAACACCCATTCGTTAAAAATGGAAAACGCTAAAAACAATAAGAAGCCACCCAACACAAATTTAGGGAAATAGGCAATCATGCTCAAGCCCAACACCAACACCGCCAAAAATAATGCTGAAAGCGTTAAGCCTGCAAGACGGCTTTTTCCGTTCATCTCCCAACTCATCATGGTCAAAGTAATAGAATGAAACCCAACAAACCCACCAAATAATGACACCAACATGTTCGCCCCACCTGCCTGCTGAAGCTCTACATTCACATCACATTGAGCATCTTCTTGAACTTCTATAGCAGAAACATTCAACAATAAGGCAATCGCACTCACCAACGCGATACTAGGCACATGCCAAATATCCCCAAACAATAGATCCCATTGCACCAAATTTAAATCTTGCGTAAAAATTGGCTCCCATGCCACATCCTCAGGGAAGGGTCCCAGCAGCCATCCGTCACGCAGTGCCTCATCAATGGTGTAACCCAAAAGCGGGACTGCTACAAGAAATGACAGGGTTCCACCAACCAACACCAACGGTAAGGTCAAATAATGAGACTGAACACGTGTTGCTACAATCAAGATTACGGCAAACATCACCGCCAATAGCCAACGTGGTAATGTGTCCTCAGTAAATAAATTTGATACAGCATCACCACGTAGATTATGCGCCGCCACAATCCCGAATGTCCCTTCTACCAAAATGACGCCAACCGCCGCCAAAAAGCCACCAATCACGGGGTAAGGAATAAAACGGATCAGGTTCCCTAGTTGAAACCGCCCTATCACAAATAAAAATAACCCCGTCACAAATGTACTGATCGCAATAAACATTAAGATGGTAATAAAGGTACTCGGTGCGGTAGGGTCGTTCGCCTTTTCGGCAATATGCGCTGCCCCTAACGCTACCACCACAATCCCAGCATCCTGTGTAGAAGACATCGCACCAATAAAACGGCTAGTGATGCTCAAGACGCCACACACTATCATGGTTGTAAACAAGACAATCCCGATCCCTTGTGGCAAAAACATCACCAGATCTCCCCGAAACACAATTGCCGCAAACGAGATGCTGACCACAATCGTCAACAAGCCTGAAACTAACCCAGCAACAATGGCAGGAATCAACGATTGTATAGTGCTTGGTTTTGGTTCCATAATTGAACGCCCCTTGATGATGGAAGAAAGTATACTTGTGGCAATAATGGTACAAAGCATCCGTCATCTATGCAAAAATTGGCAACCACCCAAAAATGGATTGGACACACAACCAACTATCATTTAGGCTAGGGACGCTTCATAGATAAGGATGTCAACAATGACGCATTCAGCACAATATATACAAGAAAATTTTGACCACACAAAAAAAGACTTTTTGGAACACTATCCCCAATACAATCAACCCAAATTAGATGAGTTACGCCACACAGAATACCAACGGTTGGATGCAAACCAACAAATTTATTTGGATTACACCGGCGGCGGCTTATATGCCCAATCCCAACTGGATCAGCACTTTGCCATGCTGCGGGATGGCGTATGGGGCAATCCACATTCACATAACCCGACCTCGCAAGCCATGACGGATCTAGTCGAGCGTGCGCGGGATTATGTGCTGACCTACCTGAATGCTGATCCTGCGGAATATGATGTTGTGTTTACCCAAAATGCCAGCGCCGCCTTAAAAATTGTGGGCGAAGCCTACCCATTCCACGAGGGCGGACGCTATTTGGCAATCTACGATAATCATAATTCTGTCAATGGTATTCGGGAGTTTGCCCGCGCCAAAGGTGCAACCGTCAATTATGTGCCCACCCGCCAACCCGATTTACGCTTACGGGATGTTGATATGGAAGCCGCCCTGAGCCAAGCTGATCAAAACGCCAATAACCTGTTTGCCTATCCCGCACAATCGAACTTTACAGGTGTTAAACATGATTTGGAGTGGATCAAACGCGCTCACCATCATGGTTGGGATGTGATGCTAGACGCTGCCGCCTTTATGCCCACCAATCACTTAGACCTGAGCCAACACAAGCCAGAATTTGTTTCAATATCATTTTATAAAATCTTCGGCTACCCCACCGGCATCGGCGCATTGATCGCCAAGCGGGACGCGCTGGCACGCTTACAAAAACCGTGGTTTGCAGGCGGCACGATCACTGTGATTTCAGTCCAAGGCGAAGGATGGCACTACCTCATTGACGGACACGCCGCCTTTGAAGATGGCACGGTGAATTATCTGAGCATACCCGCCATTGAAAACGGCCTACGCTATATTGAATCCGTAGGGATTGATACCATACAAGATCGTGTTATGGCGTTAACCGGTTGGCTCATTGAGAATATGATGGCACTCACACACGATAATGGGCAGACGTTTGTCAAGATTCATGGCCCCGAAAATACAGTAGATCGTGGTGGCACCATCGCCTTCCATTTAGATGATCCGCAGGGCAAACGCTTGCACTATCGCAATGTGGAGTTACTGGCTAACGAAGCCCATATCTCCTTACGGACGGGCTGCTTTTGCAATCCGGGATCGGGTGAGATCGCCTATGAGGTGACCACCGCCGAAATGCAAACCGTCTTTAGTGAAGCCAATGACAAACTCACCTTTGATGGCATGTTCAAGCTCTTTTCAGAAACCTATGCCAAATACCCTAGCTCAATTCGGGTTTCGGTGGGCATTGCCTCTAATTTTGAAGATGTGTATGCCTTGATGCGATTTTTAACGGGACTATTAAACCGCCCTGCCGCCGAGATCAACGCGCCAACAATCGAAGCCCACACCACACCCGACACGGCGTAATCTATCCATATAAAAATCCAAAACACCACAGGCATTTAAATTGTCTGTGGTGAGCTATTGATCTACTCATGAAAATCCTCAGCGTAGTATAATATTGAAGAATATTAATATACGAAAAAAGAACTAAAATATGGAACGATTTGAATTAAATGGCATGTGGTGGCTACCAGATAACCCTGATCATCGGGTGGCGGGCAAATTAACTTTTGATCCTGATCCGAGAATGGGGATAACATTAAAAACCATTGGAGCAAGCTTTGATGCAGTACCTAAGTATGTAAAAACTATAAATTTAACTTCAGAACCAATAAAACAAACTATCCATAGGTTTGAAATCATATTAGGTAATACGGAAACAGGAAAACAGGTTACGCTCGTAGATTGCCAAATATCATCATTATCATTTATAGTCGACTACGATACTCAAACTTATAACATTAAAAAAATTATTGAAGGTATGCATGTCAATCAAAAAGAAGAGCTACTTTTTGAGCAAATAACTATACACTATACGAATTTAGCTAATTGGTTCAAGTCTAATATCATGGAGGAGGTACGAACCATCTATGATAAAACAACCATAAAAAATGAGCAGACTCCAAATAGTGTTAAAGCGGAAATTGCTAACTGGAAAGTTACTTTGGGTGTACTTCCAGGTAGTATACATAAACCTTTTAAAGAGATAACATTTTTATATACTGGTTCTATCACGCTGAGATCTGAGATTAATGCAGAGCTTTCTAATTACGAGAAAATAGAAAATAAAATTTTAGTATTTTTAATGTTAGCTACTAACAATCTCTTGAAAGAAGATTCGATAGAGTTTATCAATATTTCAGAGCATTCATTTGGGAAAGTTATAAGAGCCTATTCTAACAGTCGATATATCTCCAATGATTATTACAACTATGGTTATTTATTTGATTATAGCGACATCGAAGAAAATTTTGATTTATATCTCAATAAATGGTTTTTTCTATATGAAAAAATAGACATCACAATTCAATTATATACGACACTGTTGTATACCCCAGAGATGTATATACACTCAAAAATATTAACTCTAGCACAAGCATTAGAGTCTTATCATCGCGTTTTGTATGGTGGCTATTATCTAGATAATGATGCGTACAAACCTTATAAAGATAAACTCACAGGCCAAATTGATCAAAATCTAGAAAAAAGTCATCGTGATAGCTTAAAGAGCCGAATTAAGTATGGCAATGAGTACTCATTAAGAAAACGAATTACGCTTATAGTAGAGTCGCTGGAAGAAACCTATGGAGATGTTGTTTTAGCTATTATCAAGAATAAAAAGTGAAAATCCCATGACCCAAACCTTATACTACAACGCCCACGTTTTAACCCAAGATCGTGCCAACCCGACCGCCAGCGCTTTTATGGTCGAGCATGGCAAAATCACCGCCGTGGGCAACCTATCCAATGTCGAAAACCTGACCACTGCCAGCACGCGCCGCGTGGATCTCGGTGGGCAAGTTGTGTTGCCCGGCCTCAATGATGCCCATGTTCACATCTGGAAAGTAGGCGACCTACTCACCGGAATGCTCGATGTACGCGGTGTGCAAAGTATCGCAGACTTGCAAGCCATGATCAAAACCCGCTCTGAGCAATTGCCCGATGGCGCGTGGTTCATGGGACGCGGATATAACGAAAGCCTTTTAGCAGACGGTCGCAAACCAAACCGCCATGATCTGGATCAAGTCGTTTCGGATCGCCCTGCCTATTTGATCCGCACCTGTGCGCATATTGTGACGGTCAACGGCAAAGCGCTTGAAATTGCAGGCATCACTGCCGATACCGCCCCCCCACCCGGCGGCGTCATTGAACGCGATGAACACGGCGAGCCACTTGGCATTTTTCATGAAACGGCACTAGGGCTGGTGTTTAATCACATCCCCACGCCCACCGCCCAAGATTACGAAACCATGTTAAGCGCGGCGATGAACCATCAATTGTCACTTGGCATTACTAGCGCCACCGATCCCGGTGTGATGCCCGCCCTAATGGATGTTTATCGTGACATGGATCAGCGTGGCGTGTTACCCGTGCGGGCAAATGTGATGCAGATTCGGCGGCCTGATGGTGGAACCGATACACTCCCCTTGCCTCAAAAACATCTGAGTAATTTTTTGCGCGTGGATACGATCAAATTTTTCTCCGATGGCGGGTTGAGCGGCGCCACTTCGGCACTCAATCAAGATTATCGTGGGCAACCGGGCTATCGAGGTGTGGTACGGTTTGAATATGATGAATTACTAGCGCTTGCCCGTGACGCTCACCTAGAAGGTTACCGCATCGGCACCCATGCCATCGGGGACGCAGCAATTGATACAGTTATGGATGTGTATGAATCATTGTACAAACTTGGTAAAGGGCAACGCCATCGGATCGAGCATTTTGGCTTGCCCACCGCTGACCATTGCCACCGCGCTGCGCAAGCGGGCATCATCGCCGTACCGCAAACGATCTTTATCCATGAGTTAGGCGGCAACTTTCGCGCTTCATTACCTGATGACCTCCTCCCGCGTTGTTATCCTGTTCGCATGATGTTGGAGCATGATGTTACGGTGGCGCTTTCTTCAGATGCACCTGTGGTTAAAGATGATAATCCATTTTTGGGGATGCAAGCCGCCATCTTGCGGCATGATGTCGCCGGTGGCAGTGTCGCCCTTGAGCAAGCGATTACTATCGAACAAGCACTTTATGGCTACACAATGGGTGGAGCCATTGCTAGCGGTGATGTCGATAATCGCGGCAGCATTTCGGTCGGTAAATGGGCGGATTTCATTGTGATTGATCGCAACCCATTGGAGATCGAAGCAGAACAATTAACCGATATTCAAGTTTTGCAAACCGTTATTGGTGGGGAAACGCGCTACGAAATTTAATTCAGCATGGCGGGGAACGACCCCATTGGCATTAAGTTAAGCCCTTTTGATGAATTATCAGAGCGTTAATGGCTCGAAATTATCATCAAAATCACCTCGTAGGGGAGAGTTTGCAAACCCTCCCTTACACGAGAGTTCCTTAGCTTAATGCGTATGGGAACTACCCCGCCCCACTATACATACCGGGAGTTAAGAAGGGTCAGGTTCCCAAAATTGATTGGCATAACTATGAAAAGCTTGATAATTAAGGGTGACATCCATCACATCCAACACCGCTTGGGGCAAGGGCGTAATCGGCAGAAAATCTTGAACCGCACCGTATTGCATGCGCTCAATTTCACTCGGATCAGTGAGATGTAAAATAGCCGGCATTTCATCAACCCCAATCCCCGCAGCTTCAAAATGGTTGATGAGGCGTGTAATATCCCCCACATCACTAATTGCAATAAACGTATAATGGATGTTATTGTCCAAACTGATGTCTTCGGGTTGTTCAAAGTCAATAAACGCAAGGGGGTTTTGTAGCCCTTCAGACAGTAACGTTAAAACGGTGAGCATATCTTCGTTTTGATGAGTAATGGCAGCGGCGAATAGTCTCATGATGGTTCCTCATGCAATACATATTTTTAGAAGCATGTTGTTATTTATAAATTATTTTTTGTTATTCCGCAACTGATCAAGCGTTTGGTAAAAAGAATCAAACTGTAGCGTGCTTCGCCCATCAATTTCACCATGATTAATCGCAGTAATCTCAAGGCTAGCATTCAGGCTGTCAAAGTCAACGACATCGGCTTCGCTAGGGTGAATCAAGTAAATAACATGTGGGCATACTTGCTGATGTTTATCATAACCTTTGATTAATGCTTTTAGCGTTTCCCAATGACTAACAATGATAAAATCAAAGTTTACATCCCAATTCAGTTCATGTGGAAACATAAAGTAGGTAAAGTCAGCAATTTTACCGGTATTCATTGCCGTGCTAAGCACCGCGACCACTTCGCGGGCGGGGTCTTCTTCGTCCATCACGACTGCGCCATTTAATAGCTCTACCATTTTCCATTCCTTTCTTACTGTCTTTATTATAAGCTCAAACAAGCCATAACCATCCTATATACAGATACTAACGGGATAATCCACTAATGAAGTTAATAGTTCGTGAGTGTATTTGATAGTCATCCGATAATCCCCTATCATTAGGATAGATATATTTCATTTTCTTAACTTTGCGATTTAAAGGATACCCGCGTGCTTAAAGAACTACCGACAATCATTGAAGCCCTTAAGCATCATCCTCATAGTCGGGGCGTTATCAACCTCAAAACCCCGCATTGTTTAAACTACATACTCTTATGGGCAGACCCAACCCCTGTTGAAAGTTTTATTTTTTTTGCAGATGGTCAGGCTGTACGATGGTTTTTACGTGCCCCTAACATGACGGATTCGCCCTCCTCATCACCACTACCAACAGAAACCAGCGCTACAATTACCCGATTTCACTATACCCATACACTTCGCGCCTTGTTGAACACCCCTGAAAAAACCGACGCGCTCTATACCCATATGCAACTACAAACGGCCATGCAAAGCTTGCTACGTGGCTACATCCAAGCCCGCAATCATGCGTATCATGGTGACGCCGCCTCATTGGCATGGATACGCCAAAATGATTTTGGATTTTATGTGCAAATGGAAGACTTTTACACTACAACGGATACCTATTCAAAATTACAAATATTAGAGGTATTAACCGAAATGGCACTTGCCCCCGTGGGTGGCTTATGGCAAAACGAAAAACCTTACCTAGCCTTAGATTGGGATGGGCAATTGATGCAAGCGGATATGTTATGGCAAGAACTCACCTTGCAAAAGGCAAAGGCATAATATTTTCAGTGGCAGGCATATGTGGCCTACCCTTCTTCAATTAAGGGATGAGATTATTCATGGGGTAGCCACCATCTCGCCATGCGTTAAAACCACCACTCATACGAGAGACATTCTGATACCCATGTTCCAATAACCATGTGGCGGCAAGGCGACTATCTTGGGTTCCGTTTTCACAAATCAAGATGATATTTGAATCCGGCGTTAGTTCACGGTCAATCCGTTGATCAAATTCAGCCAGTGGAATTGATAGAGCGCCTTCAATATGGGCATCTTGCCAAGCATCCACAGATCGAATATCAATCAAAATAGTATTCGGGTATTTTTCAATTTCCGCAGGAATCTCTTGTGGGTGGATTTCCCGAATACTCAGGTCAAGAGCTTCAGGAACATCAGAATTAACACTTAAGATAGCATTTAACGTGATAAGCCCAATAACCAAAATGGCGGCAATGCCAAGAAGGTTATAGGTAGATGACCAATGCCACGGTAGTAAGGGTGGTTTGTCTGATTGTACCGTCATAAGTTAGCGATCCCCTCTAATAAAATCTCAGCATCAGCTAGAGGGCATTAGAGAAACAGTTGTAGCAAATGATGCAAAGATGAGTATTTGATGAGTAAATCATACCAGAAATCGATTTCTGAAACAAGCACACTAAGCGTAAAATTCAGTCATACATCGTCATTTATCACTCTAAATTCCTTTTTGGGTAAAGATTGCATAAATATGGTTTAGGCATAAATCAATAATTTATGGTAAGTTTCATGCCCACTTTGCCACCAGCAAGGGCGGCATGGCACCTCGACGCCCCAATAGGGCAGAGACACGCGGCGTCACAGAATCTTCCATCATTCGCAGGTCTAAAGATTCCACCCGTAAGGCATGTCGACGCAATAACTTTTTGTACCGCCCCACGGCATCCGCAACATCCAGCAAAAATAGCATCCCACCCCGCCGCTTTAAGCTCATTAGCATTTGTTCGATTTGGGAATCGGTGGGGGCGTCTGTTGGCAACACAGCACTATAAACAATCACGTCAAAACTATCGGGTTTGAGTGGCAACGCATCCAAGGTCGCTTGCACTCGTGCAAACCGTCCGGTTGAATACACCCCCAAGCTATACGCCCCTCGGTGGGGGCTCACCGCATAGGTGGCATATCCGCCAAGGTCTAAACCATATGCAACATAAGGCAAGCCAGTGGTAATGTGTGCCGCCACCCCTTGGAACCCGGCTGGTCGCCGCTTGGCATCCCGCCGAAACTGTTCTAAGACATGCCACATCCCTGCCGTACTTAGGCCGCGTTGCCGCCAATAATTTGCCCCCCAGCCACGTAACCCTTCATGTGGCAATGCCATAAATTCGGCAACCGATGGCGCAGACCAGCCCCGTTGGTCACAGGTTTTATCAAAGTCTACTGATGGATCATGCTTCATAAACTGATACACCCCATCCACAATCGGATAGTATATATCATCGCCTTCATTGGGGGTGATGCTTTCTCCAAATGAGATCAGTGGTTTATGCGTCTGTGGGGCAGCCAAATATCGCAAATGGCGTTGTAAATAAGCAGTCATGAATTTGTCCCATTAAGTGGCGGGGTCTTCGGGACTTTCAGCAGAGGCACTTTCTGGCTGGTCATCATCATCTTCTTCTAAACGGGGTAAGCGATACACATAAATTGCCGCCATTAGCACAAAACTAACCACAGGACCGACCAAAATTGCCCAAAAAACACGGTTCGTTGCATCCATATCGGTGATAAGGCTCAACCCCCCAAAAGTTAACACTGCACCCAGAATAAACACCGCAAAAACACCCATCCCTAAACGTGCGCCTTTTGCCCATGTTTCTGCCCCCATTGCCCGATAGGGGTTATTTTTTAAATCATCAGGCATGTTATTCTCCCAAAAATACGCCACGCAACATGGCGACCAAGCGTTTGGTTTCAATTTCTGACCACGCGCTGATGTCTTCTTGAACGCGCAACATGTGGGCAGCGCGTGGGGTTTTGCTATGGTATATCACACGATCAACATGAGATTCTACGACAAAACGCGGCACAAGGTCAATTTCGGTGGCGGTTAATTGCAAGATTTCGGCATAGCCATCGACAAACGACCGTGCCGTGCCCCAAAACAACGACCCAAAATCATTGGCAACACGCATCATCGTTTCAGCAAATTCACGGGCGCGATAGTCTGGATGCGCGGATTTAAAATCTAAAATACCATTAATACTTTCCCCATCATACAACAAGTTGCCACCAAAAAAATCGCCATGCACAATATGCCAGTGGCGATCATGGTTGGGTGTGGGGGGCGGCGCTTGGTATTCTTGCGCTAACAACCGAAAACGCTTAAGGCGGTGGAATCCTTCTGGGGTTTGGCTTAAGCCCAAATCTTTAACCTCATCTGGCAAGTCACCCCGTAAGCTCGGCAATACACGATTATGAAGGCTGTACTCTCCATATAATGGATGGGGTAAGGCTTGCACCGTGGCCAATGCTTGATGCAATGTGGCTAAGGCAACCCCCACAGCATACGCTTGGTAGGGATCATTCGGCGTCATTGGTGTGCCCCGCAGTAGCGGCGTTAGTACCCAAACATCGTCGCTGGCCGTGTCCTGATGAAAGGTCGCCCCCTTTACATCCCGAATGGGAATCGGCAGCCGCCAGCGCAATTCGGTTTGTTGCAATGCCATCAGCAACCAATGTTCATACCGCGCACTTTCTAACCCCTCGCTGGCAGCATAAACCTTTAAAATATAGTCTCCATCTGGCGTTAAGACAGTGTAATATCCATCTTCAGGGCGGATGTCAAGCGGTGGCGTTAGATTATATGCCTCTGTCAGGGCAAGAGGATTATTCATGGTGTTTTATGGTAACCGATTGTTCACATAGATGAATATTTAACTATAACAGTCTCGCTGATTCTACGCTATCCAAAATCATCCAAAAAAAATATTTTTGAGCCATTTTGGTAGTGCATCAGAGATTACAAAATGTTTACAGGTTGTGCATCAGTTGCATATATCACCAAATTATAGTGAACTTATTGAATGAATACACGCACATGATCAATCAGTGCCATACTTGCGGAGAATAAATCATGACCAGTTTCAAGAATCGTTATCACCTTATTTACCTACTCAGTTGTATGCTGTTAGTTGCTATTGTGGGTGTCAGCAGTGTGGGCGCAGAAACCACCACCACCGAAGACCGCCCCGCCACGCAAATTAATATCGTAACCTATCCGATTGTAGACACCAACCAAACATGGTGTTTTTCAACGAACAACATTATCAATTGCGGCGAAGGTTTTAATGGGCAAGACGCTCAATATGAAGGACTGCAACCCGCTTATCAAGACAATGGTGATGGCACCATCACCGACTTAAATACAGGCTTGATGTGGATGCAAGACCCCGGCGAAAAAACAAGCTACGAAGCCGCCATGCAAACCCTCACCAATTATAGCTTTGCTGGCTATTCCGATTGGCGCTTGCCCACCATTAAAGAACTCTTTTCCCTCACACTATTTGATGGCTTGGATGTCAGTATTGCCAACAGCAGTCAAGAATTACCCGTTCCGACCCAATTCATTGATGATTTATTTGTCTTCAATTATGGGGATGTTAACGGCGGACGGGTGATTGACTCTCAATGGCTCACTAGCACCCTCTACAACACAGATGTCATGAGTGGACAAGAATGCTTCTTTGGCTTTAACTTTGCGGATGGTCGCATCAAATGTTACCCCACCCGCACCCGCCAAAATGCAGGGTATTATGCACTGTTCGTTCGCGGCGATAGTGGCTACGGTGTCAATAGCTTTGTGGACAATGGTGATGACACCATCACCGACCAAGCCACTGGCCTCACATGGATGAAAAATGACACCGCCACCAGCATCGGGTGGGCAGATGCCCTAGCCTATTGCGAAACCCTCAGCTTAGGCGGCGCAGATGACTGGCGCTTGCCCAACATCAAAGAACTTCATAGCATCGTCGATTATTCCCAGTCACCGGATGTCACCAACACTGCCGCTATTGACCCAATTTTTAACACCACCCCCATTACAAACGAGGCAGGACAAGTTGACTACAGTTATTATTGGAGCAGCACCACCCTCATTAACTATAGTGGTGGCACTAGTGGACGCGCTCAAACCGCTTTATATGTTTCGTTTGGACGGGGCTTAGGCGAAATGAATGGCCAAATAATCGATGTGCATGGTGCTGGCGCGGTGCGTAGCGACCCAAAAGCAGATGGAACCCCCGGTGAATACACTACCCAAGGGCCACAAGGCGACTTACAACGCTGGCTCAATGCGGTACGCTGTGTGCGGGGTGGGGTCGCAACCCCATCTAGTGGCGACGCCCCCAACACCGCCCCCGTTACCATTCAACAAGCTCAACAACCTCAAGGCGGCGGTAATGGGCAGGGGCAACAAGGTGGGGGTTCCCCACCACAAGCAGCCGTTGATGCTTGTGCAGGATTAAGCGCAGGGTCTACTTGTAGCTTCCAAACACCTAATGGCACCATCAACGGGGTATGCAACCAAACCAGCACAGACTTAGCGTGCGCCCCCAATCGCTAACCTAATCATGGGACAGGTTTGCAAACCTGTCCCTACTCGCATAGCAAGCGAATCCTACGGCTTTCTTGCTAAATCATCTTATGTCTACTTTTAATGTTGCTATAATCGGATTCAGTCCTGTACAATTCACGCGGACATAAGAGTTGACACATCATGCATTCAGAATTAACACCCAACCGCCAACCGATTATTCTTGCTGTCGATGACACTGCCGATACTCGCCGAATGATCACACGTTTAATGAACGCCATTGGCTACAAAACCATCGAGGCTGAAACTGGACTTGAAGCCATTGAACAATTTCAAGCCCATCCAATCGACATGATCCTAATGGATGTCATGATGCCTGAAATGGATGGCTTTACAGCCTGTGAGGCGATCCGCGACTTACCCTCTGGCAAAACGGTTCCAATCATCATGCTCACGAGCTTAGATGATAAAGAGTCGATCCAAAAAGCTTTTGAGGTTGGCGCTACAGACTACATCACCAAACCCCTGCAAAAGCTCATCACACAAAACCGTGTACAACGCTGGGTGCGTGCCTATCGTGCAGAAACAAACCTAATTGACCGCATTAACATCTTGGAGCAAGTGAACGATGTGCTGCGTAGCACAGCGTACTCCCTAGAGATCGACCAGATCCTTTATGATGTCTTAAGAGTCATTACCCATGCGCTCAACATGACCAGTGGCTATTTTGTGGAGTATAATCCTACAAAAGATCAGTCAACCGTTCACCAAGAATATTTTGCTATCGAGAGCCTACCGGGAACTAAGGATGAAGATATTGAAGGGGCTCTTGGCAAACCCTATACATATAAAAACCGCCCACACGAACATCAATGGGTTCGCAATCCCAACCGTCCCAGCTACATGGTTACAAATGTTCCGGGCAATCATGCAATCAAGGGGGCAGAACGCACCTATTATGAAAGCTTTGGCACGCAAACCATTATTTGGGTAGCGGTATATACACAAAATGATAATTTTGAATTTTTAGAATTTTGGGATGCCAGCCAACTACGTATTTTTGATCCCTATGAATTAAGCTTTTTGGAAGAAATCGCTGCTATGCTCAGTGGTAGCATCATCAATGCTGAACTGTATCAAGCGCTCAAAAAATCAGAGGAACAATTACGCGCTTACTCCCAACGGCTCGAAATGCGGAATGAGGATCTGGACGCTTATAATCACACAATTGCCCACGACCTCAAAAGCCCCTTAACCATGATCCAAAATTATGCAGCCATCATTGAAGAAGATGAAACCGAAAACATTGCTGAAGGCTCCATTTATTACCTACAGCGGATCCAAGCGCGGGTCAAAGACATGGAAAGCATGATTGATGACTTGTTGCGGTTGTCTGGTTTGGAAGACACCTCCGAAGCAGTGCGACCAGTGGAAGCCTTACCTATTTTGACCACCATTCTAAAACACCATGAAACCGCTCTCAAAGCCATCAACGTGCGGGTAGTAGAGCCATTTCCGTTAATGATTGCCAACGCTTCGTGGCTACGAGAAGTTTTAGATAACCTTATTGGGAATGCCGTTAAATACATGCGGCAAGATATTAGCAATCCGCAAATTACACTTTATGCTATTGCTGATAAGGAAAACAATATGGTGCGCTTTTGTGTGGAAGATACGGGTATTGGTATTAAAAAAGAAGACCAAGCGCAAATTTTTGGGCGCTTTAATCGGGTTTCTCACAAAGATTATAAGGGGTTTGGGCTCGGGTTAGCCATTGTGCAGCGCCTTGTGCAACGCATGGATGGCAAGGTAGGTGTTGAAAGCCAATTCAATCAAGGAAGTACCTTTTGGTTTGAACTGCCTGCCGCCCCGCCTAAGCGTAAAACGGGTAGCCTAGGCGATCACTAATGTATACATCATTGGGATTGGTTCTTCTAACGACCCAAAATATAAGGCCGCAGGTAATCATTCACAAACAGGCCATCAGGATCAAGCTGGGCACGGATCGCTAAAAAAGCATCCCATTGGGGATATAGCACCTGCATTTCATCAACCGTGCGGGTATGGAGCTTCCCCCAATGCGGACGCCCGTTATATTTGCGAAAAATGGTTTCCATTTCCTCAAAATAATCTTCATGCGGCGCACCTTTAAACCGATGTACCGCGATATACGCCGCCTCACGTTGATAGGCAGGGCTCAACCAAATATCATCAGCAGCCACAAATCGGCATTCAATGGGGAACAATACATGAATGTTATGGTCAGTAATACATTGTTTGATCTCACGAAGGCAATCCACAAAATGTTCGGCGGGAATGTTGTATTCCATCTCATTAAACTTAACCAAGCGCACCGTTGCAAAGGTATCATGGCTAGCCGTGACATCATGCCCATCAGAAACTAAACTTGCCACAATCTGCGCAATACGCTTTGAATGATGCGGAAACCGCCGCGCCCAAACATTGAATCCCCAAAAGGCTGCATTTTCGATAATATTTTCATTAAACCACCGCAACCAACTTTTTGGTTTAGCCGGCTCATCAGTGAGATTCATCACCTTCACCAAGGTTTGTTCGGTGTGGGGCAACCAGAAAAATTCAAAGTTCCGATTACTTTTGAGCGCTTCCAAATTATTGAGTACGGCGTCTAAGTCGCTTGCATACCATTGATAATCAAGCGTGTAAGCGGGCACACATTGCAAGGTCACTTGGGTGATAATGCCCAACAACCCAAGCGATACTTGTGCCGCTTTGAAAATATCGGGATGTTCAGTTTCTGAACAGGTAATAATCTCACCAGAGGCGGTTAACAATCGCAGTTCCACAACTTGTGTTGCCAGGCTCCCTAAGGTCACACCGCTGCCATGTGTCCCTGTACTGATCGCGCCGGCCACTGATTGCACATCAATATCACCTAAATTAGGTTGCGCCATGTTCACGTTGGCAAGCAATTGCCCCAAAGCTTTAATTTTTGTGCCTGCCCAAACCGTCGCTTGCAGTTTCGTTTGATCGGCATGAATCAACCCCTGCAACTGCTCTAAGGAGATCAAAACATCATCGGTTTCGATGAGTCGTGTAAAAGAATGCCCCGCCCCCACCACCCGAATGCGGCGCTGTTCAGCGTGGCATTGTTTCACCAAAGCGATCAAATCAGCTTCGGTTTGGGGTTTATGAATTGCTTGAGGGGTAAATTGAACAATTTCAGACCAATTTTTGAAAACTGTCATAAGTGTATTTAACCAACATTCGTTTTATAGTATGGGAAAATTATTGATAGATTACATTGATAAAAAGGTACCGTTTACTTTATCATAAAAAGCACTGGCCTTCGCCACGATAGGTGAGAAATTCGTCAATAATGGTTCCCCCCCGCACCACCAATAAATCATTAAACCGCTCACATAATTCGCCAGCTTTACTATGCCGCATAAAAATGGGATCACCCAACACCAATGATTCGTCGCCATTGTATAAAATGGGGGTTTGCACCTCGCCCGCGCCTTCCAAATCCGTGAGCATTGCACCAGTAGGCTCCCACACAATCGGCTGTTTATCTGATCCGATCCCACCAGAAGCAATGTACCCACCGCCCAGGCAGGTATAGATGTGCGGTTGTGGTTGGCGCACAATCTCAATGGCATACCCTACAGCGGGTTGATGTTGAAACCCTTGATAATGATCAAATAAGACTGGAGCATAAAACCCTGACCCAACCGTGATTTCTGTCACCACATCCTCTTGGCGAGTGGTTTCCATACTACCTGTACCCCCACCATTCACAAATCGCAGATCAGCGCCCTGGGCATTCAGCGCATGAATGATCGTGCTACGCCGATGCGCGATCTGCTGGATAGACCGTTGCTTCAAAAACCGAATGACCCGATTTTTAGCGGCGTTTTTGGGAACATCATCCCCCACACCGGCAATCTGTGCTTCATAACCCATCACCCCATCAAGGATCACATTCGGGCTTTTTTCGATAGCGTGATAAATAGCCAACGCCTGCTCCACCTGCGCCACACCCGAACGCCACACCCCAAAATGTAACAGTGGAAAATCAACCGCCATATCAATATCCAAGCAGACCCGCAATATGACACCTTCAGCATGAGCGATGGCTTGAAGATGCTCAATATGTGCTACTGAATCAATCATCAAGGTAATGATTTTATTGTGGCGGACTTCGGCACAAATGGCTTGAATTTGCTCAGGATGCCAGATCGGATACCCCAATAACAGATCATCAAATCCTTGTTGGCTTAACCAGACGGCTTCAGGGGCAGTGAAGCACATCACCCCTTTGATCTGAGGATGTGCAGCGAGGATATGCTGTAACACAGGGCGCGACCGTACACTTTTGGAGGCAACGCGAATCTGTTTTTGCCCAGCACGCGCTACAATATCCTGAATGTTCTGATCAAGCGCATCCAGATCAACAAATGCAAAGGGCATAGGTTGCCCAACAAATTGTTGTTTTAGGCTTTTATAGCTATACGATGATGTCATGAGCGATTAAAACAAACCCTGAATCTTATTAAGGCTTAGGGCGTTTCTGTCGGAATCAATACCGTATCAATCACAAAAATGATGCCATTTTCAACGATAATGTCCGGCTCCAACACCTCGGCCTCACCAATTTGCAAGACATTATCTGTATTTTGAAATGCCAACTCAAAATCTTCGAGTAAAGTCGGAATGGCAATCGCATCCCCCTCGGGGACATACGCCAAAATATCTTTTTCGGTGGCCGTGCCTTCTATAATATGGAAGGACAATAGCTGGGTAATCAAATCCGGATCATCGAGGATAGTATCCAATTGGGCTTGGGTGAGTGTTTCAAACCATGCTTCAAAGGCTTCATCCGTTGGCACAAACACCGTGAGATTCGCATCTTGGTCTTGTATCATCTCGATCAAAGTTTCATCGGATTGAGCAAACAACTCTAAAAAGATTTCAAAGGTAAACTCTTGATCGTCAATTAACAGATCACCGGTTGTGATATCCATTAAAATTACATCAAAGGTTGTAGGACGTTGTTGCTGGGCTTGCGTGGTGGGGGCAACAATAGTTAACAGAAACACTGTCAATATGAGCCCCAACAGTGGTTTCATTCGATTGTGCATCGGTTTGCCTCCATTGGTCACAGGTATTTATTTAATGATACTCCTGATGACATCATACGGCTACTCCCCAATAATTAGGGGGCTTAACATAAAAACATAGTTGAAAGCAATCAGGGGATGGCAACATAGGGTAACAAACATTTAATAGAGGAGAGTGGTACGTAATTGTTCATTACCCTAACGGGAAGCATACATGTGTGATAGCAAGTTAAGCGAGCTTGGTTGCCATGCGATTAAACAAATCACTGATATTGATGGGTTTAGGCATAAAATCAATGTTATAGTCCGCAAGACTAATGCGGAAATCTTCATCACAACTGATGACAATGATCGGCAAATCATCCCATCCAACTTGAGCGCGGATGTATTCAACCACTGCACTGCCCGGTAACCCCGGCATGGACATGTCTAACACGGCAATGTCGGGTTGCAAGTGGTCGTCTGCCATCATTTCAAGGGCATTTTCGGCACATGCTGCTGTTTTAACATCATAGCCTTTAAATTTTAAGGCTTTAGTGTACAAGTTGCGCAGATCTTTATCATCTTCTAGTACCAATACCCGTGTCATGATTTTACCCTTTAATCATTAATTTTTATTGCCAGTTAATTCATTATACAATAAAAATTAATTTTAAAACAATTGTTTGAAAATTTTAATACAATTTAAATTTCAGGTTAAACGTTATAAATTATAAAAGTTTATGATGAACAAAGTAAATAATATTCTTTAAATAATTTTAATAATATTTTAAAGTTTGCATAGGAATTATGTTTTAATATGGCATTTGCTGTGAAAACAGTACCCTAGTAAATCACATTGGAGAAATCTACCTGATATGAAAGCAAAAGTTCTAATCCTTATTATAGTTATCATCAGCTTGATCGGCGCTATGGCAATGCCGGCAGCCGCTCAAGATGACGTTGTTGTGGAAATCTACTTCCCTGTTGCGGTTGATAGCGACATTACCAGCATCTTAGAGGGTTATGCCGAAGCCTATGAAGCTGAAAATGACGGTGTTGACATCATCTTCTCTTATGAAGGTGGTTACGGTGATGTTAAAACCAAATTATTAACCACTATTGAAGGTGGTGGTGAACTCCCCGCTTTGGCAATCATGTTAGCAACCGATATTTATGACCTACGCAATGCAGAAGCCATCCAATCTTGGCCAGTTGATGAAGCCTATTTAGAAGACTTCAGCGACACATGGTTAACCAACAGCTACTACGATTATGATGGCGACGGCGAAGGCGAACTCTATGGCCTCCCCTTCCAACGCTCCACAGTATTGATGTACTACAACATGGATTTGTTGGCTGAAGCTGGCTTAGAAGCCCCCACCAACTGGGAAGAACTCGCCACCACTGCCCAAGCACTCACCACCGAAGACCGCTGGGGTATCTTGATCCCCAATAGCTGGCCGTATTGGTTGTTCCAACCGTTTGCGGCAGGTGCAGGCCAAAACATCGTGTCAGAAAGTGATGTTGAAGTTTACTTTAGCAATGAAGAAGTTGTCGAAGCCCTTCAATTCTGGGTAGACCTCTACGACGTTTATGGCGCAACCCCCGAAGGCGTACAAAATAACTGGGGTGATGCTCCGGGTGCATTCCTAGATGGTACCGCCGCGTTCATCATTCACTCTAGCGGTTCCTTGGGCAACATTCTCCGTAATGCAGAATTTGAAGTTGGCGTAAGCGGTATCCCCGGTCAAGATGGTGATGCGTACACCGTAACCGGTGGCGGGAACATCTACCTCGTTTCTGGCATTGATGATGCAACTACCGCCGCTGCAACAGACTTCGTTCAATGGCTAACAGAAGCCGAACGTGCCGTTGATTGGAGCATCCAAAGTGGCTACTACAACACCCGTGAAAGCGGTTTTGAAACCGACGCATGGACAGCCTATGTAGAAGAAAACCCCGCCATTGCTGATGCTGCGGCAACTGTTGACAACGCCGTGCGTGAATTCTCCGTACAATCCTTGGGCGATGTCCGCAACATTCTGCATGAAAACATCTTGGCAGTGTTGAATGGTGAAGCTGACGCTGGCGCAGCCTTGCAACAAGCACAAACTGACGCTGATGGTTTATTGTCGATCTTCCAATAACCATTTGCGCAAATAATAACAATCCATCAAAAGGTGCTTGCTATGGCAAGCACCTTTTTGTTTAGCACAACACCCTAAAAAGGAGCCTGAGGAATGACACTGGAACGCTGGCAAGCGTTTAGGCAACGCTTCAACCTTATGCCTTATCTCTTGTTGATACCCACCTTATATTTTGTTGTCGTGTTTACTATTTTGCCCACATGGAATGTCTTGCAAGACAGCCAAACCTACTTTCACCCTAACCGTCCTGAACGCCAAATTAATACCGATCTTCAGTTACCCGGCATCGACGAAACACAACGCAGCATCCGAGGGCCTCATGATGTGGGCTTAGCTTACTTCCGAGCGATGTTAGACCCCAACACCAATGAAGGCGAAATCTTTCGGCAAGTACTGAGCAATACGTTTGTTTATGTGTTGGTCACCGTTCCCATCAGTATGGTACTAGCTTTTCTATTTGCGCTAATGCTGGATCGTAAAATTAAGGGGATCGGGTTTGCGCGGGTGGCGTTTTTCTATCCCACGATGTTACCTATGGTTAGCGCCGCAACGATCTGGTTATTCTTCTTCACGCCAGATTATGGGTTGTGGAACAGTGCCTTACGGCTTTTGGGGTATGCTGGCGCTGAAAACTGGGTCATTAACCCACGATTGGCGTTACTCTCCTTAATGATTGTTTCTATTTGGAAAAATGCAGGCTATTTTATGATCTTTTACTTAGCGGGCATCCAAAACTTACCGGAAGAGGTTTATGAAGCAGCTGATCTGGATGGGGCAAGTTGGTTTACTAAAACGCTGCGGATTACGGTTCCATTGTTACGGCGGACGACGCTTTTTGTCAGCGTGATCGCGTTTATTGGCGCTTTCCAACAAATCGATCATGCTTTAGTGATGACTCGTGAACTCGTTTCTGGGGAAGCGGATCTGCTACTCTATGAAATTTATACACAGCGCTTTGAACTTCAAAATTATGGATTTTCAAATGCGTTAACGGTCGTTTTGATCGGTATTTTATTGATTTTGACGGCTGTCAATTTCACGCTGTCGGAGGCTGGTAATGAGTAACAAAAATTTGTCCGTATGGTTACTAAATGGGCTGATGTTTGGCGCCGCTATTTTGTGGGCGATTCCCATTATTTGGGCGGTCATTGTGTCGTTACGTCCACCGGATGACAATCTTGGGCGCGGGGATGTGTGGTTTAGTGACACCATCACAGCCGATAGTTACGACAAAGCCACCGATCTGGCGCCCTTCTTCCCCGAATGGGATAGTGGATCATTGGAATCATACTATACCAATACCTTAGAATATGTGTTGCTGGTGTTAGGTGTGCAAATGATCACCATCAATCTAGCGGCATTTGCATTTGTGAACTACAGCTTTCCGGGGCGCAAGGTATTGTTTTACGTGTTGCTGTTGCAAATGATGATCCCGACTGCGATCTTACTAGTTCCGAACTTTGCTACGATCCGAGAATTTTCCACGACCTATTTGTTGATCCCCAAATTTATTTACCACCGCGAGTTTGAACTCTTTGATACCCCGTGGGCAATTGCCCTGCCCTATTTTGGATCAGCATTTGGCACGTTTTTGCTGCGCCAAGCCTTTTTAGAAGTCCCGAAAGATTTGGTTGACGCCGGTAAAATCGATGGCTGCCGGTGGTGGCAACTCTTGTGGAATGTATACCTTCCACCAAGCCGCCCCACCTTGGTTGCCTATGTTCTTGTAAGTACCAGCTTTCACTGGAGTTCGCTCTTGTGGCCGCTAGTGGTGACGAGTGATTCCGCCCGACCCTTAACGATGGGATTATTACGCTTTACTCAATTGACCGACATTGGCGCTCAATGGAGTTTGGTGATGGCGGCAACAATGATTATTGTTGCGCCTTTGTTAGGGGCATTTTTAGTCTTTCAGCGTCAGTTCATCCGTAGCTTTATGCACTCTGGGGTGAAGTAGACTCTGGACATGGACGGTAGACCTGTTCCGAGGTGGCTTTATCTTGGGATGGGTCTACGGTTATTGGTGATGTTGAGCGACGCGCTTGGTTCACTTTTTGAGTGTGGTAGCGCAGGGCGGCTTGTTGACGTTGGTCATTGAGTTTGATCAAAATGTAGTCGTTCATCGATACAACCTCCCTAAATGTGTATTGTGTGTATTGGCCAATACACCTATAGCATAAAACAATTGCCTCCAGATGTGTATCAATTTAGAAAATACTAAAACGTCCGTTCGGATTTTTATTTTTACTATCTGTGCAAAATTTCACGGACGGTTGTTCACCATAAATCAATACAAAAGCGGACATGTCTCCGTTTTTTAATACTCTTCTAATATAAATCCTGAAAATCATGTGGTATAGTTTACACATCAAACGAAACGGACACATGTCCGAATAAGAGGAGAGATTTAAAATGGCTACTTGGCAAATTGACGCAGCACACACTTCCGCAGAATTTTCCGTTCGCCACATGATGGTTACCACCGTTCGCGGTTCGATTGCTGTCACGGGTGGCACGCTCGAATTTGACGACAGCAACCCTGCAAACAGCAAACTTAACGTCACCCTTGACCCCAACACCATCAATACGGGTGTAGAAGACCGTGACAACCACTTGCGCAGCGCTGACTTCTTTGACGTAGAAACCTACCCAGAAGCAACTTTCGTAAGCACCAACATTGAAGTCACTGGCGATAACACCGGCAAAGTCACTGGCGACTTCACCCTTCACGGTGTTACCAAACCCGTTACTTTGGATGTTGAATTCTTGGGAACCAACAAAAACCCCATGACGGGCAACTTGACCGCAGGTTTTGAAGCCACTGGCAAAATCAACCGCGAAGACTTCGGTTTAACATGGAATGTTGCCCTTGAACAAGGTGGCGTCTTGGTCAGCAAAGACATTAAATTGAGCCTTGGCTTACAAGTCTTTGTTCCCCAAGCTGAAACAGCATAACATCCCGCACCCTTAGCGCCACAAACACCCTCAATCGAAAAACGGTAGACTTACCCCCCTACCGTTTTTTGATCCCGATATTGTATTATAATAGGCAATACTAAATCTAAAGTAAGATTCAATCAAAAATGAAATATTTGTGGATCACATTAGGGCTGTTTCTGTGGCTTGCATTTGGTTTTCAGCCGCTAGTTATTTCTAGTGAAGTAGACATCAATCGTAACGGAAAAGCCGATCATTATTACATAGCTCCCATTGAAGTAAATGGTTATACTGGTGGTATGTCATGGTCACCGAATGGCCAATATCTAGCAATGGTTGGCGATTCTGAAATCAAAATCTGGGATTTTTACACATCATCACTGTCTGTAAGTGAAGGCGTATGTGATACTGATTTGTCTAATCAAAATAGGGTGTCATGGTCACCAGATAATACTATATTGGTAGCAGGATGCGCTCAAATGGATGTTGACTATGAGGTGGAAAATCATACCAATGGGTTACAAATTATGCGCTTTAATACCTATGGTCAAAGTGTTGAATGGTCAACTGACGGGTCGCGATTAGCTGTTCCTTATGATGTTGGTAGGATTCATATCCTTGATGCTAATTTGCAATTGATCCAAACACTAGGTGAACAGGGCAATCGCATCAAAATAAAAGATAAGGGATAATAGTAACCTCGTTCAAGGAGGTTGCCATGTCAGAAGAAGAAATCACCCTAATCGCCCATTTTCGTAATATTGAAGATCCGCGCGTAGCTGGTCGCTGTGATCATCGTTTAATAGACATCATCGTGATCGGCGTGTGTGCGATGATCGCCGGAGCGGAAACATGGGTGGATGTCGAGAATTTTGGGAACGCAAAAGAAGAGTGGTTAAGTGGCTTCCTTGAGTTGCCGAATGGGATTCCATCCCACGACACATTTGGACGGTTTTTTGCGGTGTTAAATGCGGACACCTTTCAGACCAGTTTTATGCGTTGGGTAGAGGATGTGTTTCGGGTCACCAAAGGCCAAGTGATTGCCATTGATGGCAAAACGGTTCGCCGTAGCCATGACAAAGGCATCGGGAAAGAAGCGATTCATATGGTCAATGCGTGGGCCAGTGAGAGCGGTATTGCGCTTGGACAGTGGAAAACAGACGCCAAATCGAATGAAATCACGGCTATTCCGCAATTATTGCGGGTTTTAGACGTCTCGGGTTGTCTTGTGACCCTTGATGCGATGGGTGCCCAAACCAAGATTGCGCAAGCCATCCGTGATGAAAAAGCGGACTATGTCTTGCGTGTCAAAGATAACCAAGGCAATCTCCATATGGATTTACAAGATTGGTTTGCCTATGCTGACCATGTGCAATTTGCTGACATGACCAGCACCTATGCCAAGACGGTTAACAAGGGACATGGGCGCATTGAGATTCGAGAATGTTGGGCTATTAGCGACCCATTAGCCTTTGACTACATTCGCAATTATCAAGGTTGGGCTGACCTCAAAACCATCATTCGGGTACGACGGGAGCGGAGATTCAAGGGCAAAGTTGAGTCACAAACGGCCTATTACATTAGCAGTTTGCCGCCTGACGCTGAAAGACTCTTAATGGCAACACGTTATCATTGGGCGGTCGAAAATAGCTTGCATTGGGTACTGGATGTTATTTTTCGGGAAGATGATTCGCGCGTCAGAATGGGCGATGCGGCTCAAAACATGGCTATTTTGCGACAGTTTGCACTCAATATTCTCAAAAAAGACCCGTCTAAGGGCAGTATTCGCACCAAACGCTTCAAAGCGGGGTGGGACACCACATTTCTTGAGAAAATACTAGACCATATTTGATGCAATCGCCCTGACTAGGTGAACCAGTCATTCGATCTTATCCGGAAATTTTGACAGAATATATGTATTATGATTTCAGTTGGTCACCGGATAATCAATATCTAGGGGGTGTTCGAACCCGTCAAAAGGGTTTAGTTGAGTTATGGGATCTCGAAACTAGTGAATTAGTATCCCAATTTGATGATGCCTATGATTTTTCATGGCTACCTGATGGAAATTTTTTTACCGTTTTGGTTGACACGTTATCATTATTTGATGAACTACAAACATGGCAACTTGATCCTATGACCTTAGTTACTCAACGTGAAGTTAGTGGAGCTGTTGCAATATCCAGAAGTTATCATTCTCAATATTTAGATTTATGTAATACTGAAAATTATGTAATTTATGATAAGTTACAATCAGAATCATTTGTTACACCGCTTGATTGCCCTGGAAATCGCGCTACATTTGCTTATTCACCAAATGGGCTTGTTGCATTTGCTTATCCCCGAAATAATGATGGTGTCATTGATTTTTTCCATCTAGATGCTGAATAAAAGCTTATCCCTAGCAACACTGAGCAACGTGACTTCTCTACGCCATAAGTGTTTGCAAAACGGTAGGCTTACCCCCCTGCCGTTTTTTGATCTTATAATACAAATATATGTGAGGGAAAAAATATGACGCTAATCGAAACTTCAAAGATTATTTTATTGTTAATGGTTAACATGACCGCTTTTATCACAATCTTAAATGCTCAAGAATCTGAAATTAGTTTTGAATTGGTGTCTCAAAGCCATAGAGATCGCATTTTAAATCTAGACTGGTCTTTTGATTCAAAATATTTAGCAGTTAATGGTGGTAATGACTTTTCAATACTTGATATGGATACATTATGGACATATCAATTAGACCTCAAATAAAATAGATGGTGCATAGCGTTCAATCCAGTCAAATTGAAAGAGTGTCTGACTCAGATATTGTGAGAAAGCGTTGACAAGAGCGGGGAAATCTTTGCGGGTGTGATTGTGGCTGACCGCATCGCGAGTTCGTTCCCAAACATGTTCTTGTGGATTGAGTTGGGGTGAGCCCGGCGGGAAATGCATGGTTTGAATATGGGGATGCTGACTCAAGAACGTTCTGACGGTTTCACCTTTATGCCATTTGGCACGATCCCAGAGGATGAGCAAAGCACGCCCGGGATAGCAAGCTTGCAGATGATTCAGAAAATGACAGGTCAATTCGCCCGTTTGTCGAGGTAAAGTCAAAGCGACCTCATGCCCGTTTCTGACATTGAGTGCGCCATAGAAATGAACATGATCGCGTTGTGTCGCCACGCGAATAGTTGGTGTTTGTCCTCGACGAGCCCACACCCGCGTGAGAGTCGCCTGAAAATAAAGGCTCATCTGATCCATCGCTAAAATCACCCCATCAGGATAATCTTGTAGGAAATCGGTCATTTTTTTTCCAAATCTGCTTCAAACTCAGCCAATTGCTCGGCACTGGGTTGAGACCGGAAGATTTTCTCTGCTTTTTGGTGGCTCAAACCACAGTCACGCATCAACTTATAATAAGAATTATTGCTCTTATAAGTCACGCCGTACCATTGTTCAATCACCATTCGAAAATCACGGATTGTCCAAAAGATGCCTTCATCTATTCGAACATCAGGTGCGATCACTTGGTCGGGCGTATAGGTATCGATGCGTTGAATGAGATCGGCATGTTGCTCCGCTGTGAGTTTATTAGCGTTGCCACCTTGCCACTGAGACGCCAGACCCGACACACCGTCAACTTGATAACGCATCACCCATTGCCGAATGGTACTTTCGCCTGCTGACACCATTTTTTGAATCTTCGGAATCGGGTCACCAGACCCGTACATCCGAACCGCTTGTAAACGTCTCAATTCATAGGCATCGCGGGTACTTTGCTCGGCTTGACGAAACGCTTTGATTTCTGATTCCTTAAGGGTAAAGGTTCGTTTTCTCATGCTTTCACTTTAATTCATTTGACTTCTTTTTGCTCTACCCATTAGAAACTATTCAGGTAAATGTCTGCCCATATGGGTATATCTTTGGTGAATGGGCGCCCACGGGAAACACTTTATTAGTAAGTTGTTCTTCAAGTGTTACAATGCGTACTGAATATATAACACCTAATTTACCATTGATTATAATCAATGGTTTGGCTAGTTGGAGTTTAGATGGAAGCAGAATTGCTATTTCAAGAGGTGATACAACAATGGAAATAGTTGATTCGAATTTAGGCTTAGTTCAAATATTAGGGGAACCTGTTGCGCCTGATCCACTGGGTTTAGACAATGTTCCTTCCCCTTATGATATCCAATGGTCTTATGATCTACGGTACATTTCGACCCAATTAGGCCTTACTGGTAATATAGAGATTTGGGATATTCAATCTGGGCAAGTTGTACAACAATTAAGCGGGTATGATGTTCGTTGGTCTATATTTGATAATACTTTTTCGTTCATCTCTTTAGATTTAGAGGTTCAAGTTTGGTCTATATCTCCATTTCAAATGTTGTCATCAACTGCATTTGATTTACCATCTCCTGCCTCCATTTTGGTTACGAATCCATCGGGCGATAGGTACTTGGCACATTGTGAAAACGGTGTATTGCAACTGTTTAACCCTGTGTCAAATGCTTATGTCACGCATAATTTAAATGATGTTGATTTACTTTGTCCCTTGGATGACATCAAATGGTCTGTAAATAATCTAATGGCAATTGCATCACATCAGGTTTCATATATTGAAGAAGATATTGGTGGGTATTTAACCATATTTAGGGTTGTAGATAGCGTTCAATAAGTTGTGTTGCTGGTGTAACAATTAAATTTAACCAAGCCTACCATTTCGGCAAGTTCCGCCGTTCGGCTTCTTTACGTCGGACTTCTTCAACCCATGTTAATCCATCTGGGGTATCTTCATCCCACCAGCCATTTGTTTCTTCCAAAAAGGCAATCACTTCAGCGCCACTTTTCGCTTCAAATTTGAAGAGGTCATTCAATTCATCCCCCGTCCACGCTTCATCTTCTTGAGTCGCCGCCATTCGGGGTTGTATAGTGACTTCAACCTCACCAGCAGGAATCCCTTGGGGCAACTCAATTTCAAGCTCCCCGTTTTCTGTAATAAAACCTTTGAGAATATAATCCATATTGCGCTCCTTATGCTATTTTCATTATATCATTTTGAATGATCCTGATCAGACATGACCCCTAGCACCTAATATTGATGGCGTGTGACATCTGCTTTTTTGGGCTAGGTTAGGGTATGATCAAGGTATAAACGTCTGATATGGAATAAAAATAGGTGACCAGATCATAAATTGTAGGGACGGCATACATACCGTCCATGATTGAGCAAAATGAGTCATCTCGGACGCGATATATCGCATTGGCGTTAAGCTAAGAACCTCTTCTGTAAGGGAGGGTTTGCAAACCCTCCCCTACGAGATAATTTTGAGAATTTTAGGTGGTGGTTGTACTCCATCAATGTCTAAAAGATCATCAAAAATCCCTTAACTTAATGCGTATGCGATATATCGCGTCCCATGCGTGTCAAGTTAAGCATAATAAGCTTCCCAAAATTGAAAATGTCGAGGATGCTGAATGGATTTATCCATCTGACATCGAGAAAGTGCGCGCTGTAAAGCGCGGAAGGCATGTTGCAAAAGTGAGCGTTTATCCAGCGAATTTGCCCACTGCCAAGCAAAGGCTTTTAAAGCCGGTAAAGCTTGCAACAACGAGCGTCGCCACTGGTGCCAACACATGACAATAAAAAACCAATGGGTGACAATAGCGGCTAAGAGTTTGGCATAAATTTCACACAATAAGCGGTGCGGATGGGTGGTTTGCCATTCATCAATGTGTAACCCTTGCTTCCAGAGTTTGAATAAGCATTCGATCTGCCAGCGACAGCGTCCGATGAACAAAATATCATCAAGGGTCAACTGTTGCGCGGTCGTATTGGTGAGATAAATCGTCCAATGGGCTAAGGCTAAACGCCGTTGAGAAGGCGTTTGTTCATTGATGCGAGCCGTCTCGCGAATCCGCTTGTGTCGTTTAGCAATCACCTCAGGGGGAACCCGTTCAGCAATGAGGCGACAAGATAGTTGGGCACGTTGTCCAACCACCACCGATGCCTCACATCGTTGCCCAACCTGTTGCGGTAACCAGTCTTGTAAATCGAGTGGTTTCCCATCTTGATCCATGACGATGGTGCCAGTTTTGTACCGTGTGAGCCAATATGCCCCGTCCTGACCCCATTGCTTGAACATATTCAATGAAAAATAGCCTAAATCTTGAACATACAAATTGCCGGCTTCAACCGCAACGTCCTGTAAGACCGTGCGGTCATGAGCTGTGCCATCACTTAAGTGCACCGTCGTGAGTTCACCATCACTTAACTGCCAGCGAACAGAAATCTTGACCGCTGCACAACTCGGATTGTCACCATTGCCACCACTACCCCGCCAGACATCTGCGAACTGATTGGGTAAGGTGATAATTGTGCTATCGGTTAGCACCACATGCTGAAAATGATCCAACAGTGGGTGCTTGAGATGACGACCTTTAATACTCAACTTGACACTTTCAGCTAACATCGCTTGCATAAAGCGAACACTTTTCTCATTAAATCGGTCATGAACTGCTTGGCGACTCAGCGGCGTACCCGCGTTGCCAATTGCCTGACTTAAACCCGCTAAACTCACATGGCTATCGGCTTGATAAGCACTTACCAAACCACTCGCGAAACTTGAGCCTGTCATCAGCCTCTCACGCTCCATAAAACCTGTTTCCCATGCGAGTTCATTCGCACGTGTTTGAAATAGGTACTGCATTTGTTGGGCTAATTGTGTTATCGTCGTCATTCAGATGTTATCTCTTTTTTTGTTGTAATTTATTAAGGATAACATCTTTTCTTGCTTAACTTGACACGCATGGGACGCAATATATTGCGTCCCTACCGAATTTCACATCAGGTATATAAATTAACGTTGAGGTAAAAATTATTATATGACCGTACCTTCTGATTTAGACATTGCACAAGCAGCCACTTTAGAACCCATCCAAGCCATTGCGGAAAAAATCGGCCTTGGAACCGATGATTTAGAACTCTATGGACAATATAAAGCCAAAGTCCATTTGGATGTCATCCAACGCGGCCAACCACGTGGCAAATATATTGACGTAGCCGCCATCACCCCTACCCCACTTGGTGAAGGCAAAACCACCACCACCGTTGGGCTCACCCAAGGCTTAGGCAAACTCGGCAAAAATGCGATTGCCTGCATTCGTCAACCCAGCCAAGGCCCCACTTTTGGCATTAAAGGCGGCGCGGCGGGCGGCGGCTATGCGCAGATCGTCCCGATGGAAGACTTTAACCTCCATTTGACAGGAGACATCCACGCTATCACGGCTGCCCATAACTTGATCGCTGCCGCAATTGATGCACGCTGGTATCACGAAACCAATAGCTCAGATGAAAAGCTTGAAAAAAGTGGGTTAACACGCCTTGATATTGATCCTTATAAAATCCAATGGAATCGGGTGATGGATACCAATGATCGTTCTCTGCGGAATATCCTGATCGGGTTGGGCGCAAAAGCGGACGGATACGAGCGTCAAACAGGCTTTGACATCACCGTCGCCAGCGAGCTAATGGCGATTTTGGGACTCGCCACCAGCCTACAAGACATGCGCGAACGGATCGGGCGCATCGTCGTGGCGCAAAGTCGCAATGGTAACTCCATCACCGCTGAGGATCTGGGTGTAGCAGGCGCGGCAACTGTTCTGATGAAAGATACCATTATGCCCAATCTGTTGCAAACCTTGGAAGGGCAACCCGCATTTGTTCACGCAGGGCCATTTGCCAACATTGCACACGGCAATAGTAGCATATTAGCGGATCAGATCGCCTTGCGCTTGGGCGATTATGTCATCACCGAAAGCGGTTTCGGGTCAGATATTGGCATGGAAAAATTTATGAATATTAAATGCCGCTATTCAGGGCTAAAACCGGATGCTGTGGTGATGGTCGCCACCATTCGCGCCCTCAAAATGCACGGTGGCGGCGCAAAAGTTATTGCCGGACGCCCCCTCCCCGATGAATACACCCATGAAAATCTGGATTTACTTGAAGCGGGATTTGTGAACCTCGAAGCACATATTCAGATCGCGAATCAATTTGGCGTACCGGTGGTAGTGTGTATCAATCGGTTTTCCAGTGATACGGATGCTGAGATCGAGCTGATCAAAAAGCTGTCAGTTGAGGCAGGTGCGTTTGCAGCGGCAGAATCACGACATTGGGCAGAAGGCGGCGCGGGCGCGATTGAACTCGCCGAAGCGGTCATTCAAGCAACAAAACAAGGCAGTCAATTTACGTTTACCTATGATTTGGACATGTCACTCGAAGATAAAATTCGCACGATTGCACACCGCATCTATGGGGCAGAAGATATTACCTTTGAGCGCACCGCCAAGCGCCAACTCAAAACCTTCACTGAACAAGGTTACGGAAATTTGCCGATCTGTATGGCAAAAACACACTTGAGCATTAGCCACGATGCCACACTTAAGGGTGCGCCGAAAGGCTTCACAGTTCCTATTCGGGAAGTACGCCTTGCGGCTGGTGCAGGCTTTATCTATCCATTGGTCGGGGCAGTGCGCACCATGCCAGGCTTACCGTCTAAACCAGCCTTTATGGGTGTAGATATTGACGAAAATGGGAAAGTCGTTGGATTATTTTAAACAATTCTAGGCATGGGGGATGGGATAGTTGCCACCCCCCCATGCGTGTCAGGTTAAACTTCATATGCTTTCCAAGGTGATGTTGCACAACTATACCCACTCGGATCATAGTAGCGGGCGCGATGGTAAGCTAAGCTATTGGCATCCATTGGTTGACCGGTAAATCCATACGCCATCGGATTCGCTCCCGTGCTGTTGAAGGTTTCCCCATAGGCGCTGTAGTCGGTCTTATATACCGTATTCAGATTTTCATCCAAGACATGGCGCACACTGCCGAGTCCATTTTGGATTGTATAGTATTTCACTTTATGCAGATAAACAGCCTTTTTTATTGCTCAAGATTGTTACGAGAGCAATTTAAACTACTTGTATACTCACTTATATCAACTAACCAGAGTGCTGCCGTATTATCTTCCAAGTATATAGTATTATCTTCTTTAACGATGACAAATTCTACACCCGGCGATAATATACCTGCTGCAGAGATTATTAACTCTTCTTGGGATGCTAATCGAGTGGCATCTGCTTCAATAAGATTGTAATGAAATAGGCCTTGTGTTGTAAAAATTATTGCTGCGCTTTGATTACAGAACCGTGCAGGGGGGCCAGGTACTCCCCCTCGCTTCAGTTCAATCAATGTTAATTCATTATTTATGGCATCAAATTGGTAGATATGCCCATCCTCAGAATTTGGAGCATAGGTTGAAAAAAGAACTTTTTCAAGTTCTTTGGTTGTATCAAGTACATAGTGATATTGATAGCGGTCTTCAGTGAAAATTGGAGCTACAGATGCGCCATTCAATAGATCGCTGATTGTAATCATGTAAAGTTCAGTGGGTATTTGCGTTAATAAGAATCGAGAGCCATCATCTGACCACATACCCATTACATTGAGTTGTGGAATTTCTTGGGTTATACCAAGATCATATAGTGTTTCTGTAAGCATATCGGCAAGCCAAAATGTTACAGGTATTTCACTTTCATGCTTCAGCCCTATAATAGCATAAGTGCCTTGTGGTGAAATAGAAACCATAGGTTTTTCTTGTAGATACCGAATATCATTGTGAATAAATGCAGGTATTTGCGGAGGATCTGGTTCATTTGATATGTCCAAAAATTGCGTAGATGTATCATAAAGAAATGAATTTCTATGATCTGCGGCAAATACAGTAAACTGAAAATCGTTGTTGATCCAATGACCGTTGAAACCGAAAGTGTGATATGGCGGTTGGACATGGTTATAGATTTTTGTCCACCTAGGATCCTCCAACATAACTATATCAAGTACCTCAACAGGATTTTCTAAATCAACCGTTCTTTCTTCCTTAAAAAATCCATTTCTATAGAATTCAATTCGATATGTTGAAGAAGGTAATGATATTTCGGTTGGTGTTCCACCATAGTATATGGATCTTCCATCCTCATTATAAATGTTGATATAGGCTGGTATATTTGTTCCAATTTGCAGTAGGTTTTGTTCAACACCTTGATTTGCGTTAGAACTGAGAAATAAAACAAAAGCAAGGATATATATATTAAAAGAGATATACTTTGGCATTAAAAGTCCTTTTAATGTTTATTCTTTATGAGTTTTGCTTACCTTACTAACTAAAAGGTAAGCAAAACTTGTTTTTGTTCCTTCTACCTACTGTGGATCTGGAATGTTTGAAAAACACGTATCAGCAGGTATAGTACGGCCAATTCTATCCATACACCGAGTTGGAAATGGTGTACTGGTTGGCGGTATTGCGATATTTGATTGCAATCTGTTGAGTATACACCTGATACGCTCAAAGAATAGAAGGTTTTCGCAATCCCCTACTTCCTGAGCTTGGCATGAGGAAACAGTATTAGATTCTCCATAGCGCCCACTTGGATCGACCATTGAAATCGGATTCCCGTCCACATAGCCGTAGCGGTTCATCAATTCGAGGGGGTCTTGGCTGTTCCACACGCCCAGACTCGGATCATAGTAGCGGGCGCGGTGGTACGCCAGTCCGTTGGCGTCCAAGGGTTGCCCCGTGTAGCCATAGTCCATCGGATTCGCTCCCGTGCTGTGTGTGGGTAGCCATTGTTTCAACTACCCACATATTCTATTTTTTACTTAGGGTTTCTTTTGGCTAATAAGCCGTTGCCAAATATTAGCAAAGAGTATAATGATACCAATGCTAAGTAAAGTAAATGATATGCATGTATTATGATTGGCCTTAAAAAGCATTACCACAGAGCTAATGGTTAGCGGAAAAATGGCTAGAATCATAAACATCCATCCTAAAATGAGCTTATTTCTATCCCTCATCTTGTTAATCTACCTATCTCCATCATATCGGAGGATTGCTGGTGTTTCTAAGGTGATTCACATAGTCGGTGTTGCTATTAACTGTAGCCACAACATACATGCCGCCCGTGTAGATAAACCCTATAGCATCACCCATCATAAAATCGACAAAATCTATGTCATGAATCAAAAGTAACGTTCAACGATGCCAAGCTACGGATCGCGATGTCGTGCCGCCATGTGAGCGGTTCATCTTCCACGAGGCGCACCGTTGGCAAACGCTCCAAAAGGGTTTGGATGACAACCGCTCCCTCTAAACGGGCTAAGGGCGCTCCCAAACAAAAGTGAATCCCATAGCCAAAGGCCAGATGTTTGCCATTCTTGCGCTCAATGTTGAACACATCCGGATCGGGAAAGTGGGCAGGGTCACGATTAGCCGCCGCTAACATCGGGAAGATCAAGGCACCTTTGGGAATCGTTTGGCCACGTAGTTCTACATCTTGCATCACAATCCGCCAGCCACGCGGCACAGATGGATCGTAGCGTAGCATTTCTTCGACTGCCGCGCCAATGCGATCAGGGTTATTGCGCAAGTATTGCATCTGGTCGGGATGTTGCAACAGCGCCAGCATCCCATTGCCGATCAAGTTGGTGGTGGTTTCGTGGCCTGCCACAAAAAAGGTGACGCACGTCGAAACCAATTCCGCTAAAGTCAATTGCTCATCGTCCGATTCAGCATGGACAAGCTTGGTCAAAATATCATCAGCGGGATTCTTGAGCTTTTCCTCGCGCAGTTTGGTGATGTAGTCGCGCATATGATACAGACTTTCTTGGGCAGCTAACGCCGAGCGAGGGCTCATCTTGCCGCCATCTTCAAATAAGCGATTGATCGCCACCGCCCAATCCCGAAATAGCTCAATATCACTATCCGGTGCGCCGAGCATCTCGGCAATAATCGTAGCGGGCAGCGGAAAGGCAATATCATGAATAATGTCGATATGGCCTTTTTGTTTGGCGTGGTCAATCAATTGATGGGTCACGGTTTTGACCCGTTCGCGGCGCGTTTCCACCATACGCGGCGTAAACACTTTGGTGAGCAGCTTTCTCAGGCGTGTATGGTCGGGCGGATCGGAATGGGCAAGCCCAATATCATAATGGCCTTCCAAGGCGGCGACCTGCTGCCGTGCATCAGGGAGTAGTGTATCAAGCAAATAGCGCACCCGCCCTGCACTGGAAAATTTGTCGGGTTGGTGTAGCACAGACATCACATCATCATAGCGGGTGATGACCCATGCTGACCACGCCTCGCACCAATAAACGGGTGCTTCTGTCCGTAAGCGGTGATAGGTTGGGAATGGATTCGCAAAAAATTCGGGGGAGGTCAATTCTGTATCAAAATTTGTTAAGGGTGTCATGGTAAAAACTTTCGTCACTTTAAAAAATAGGGTAGTGGTTAAAAGGTAAGTGATGAAAAGAGATATAATGCTGCTTATCATGATAAAAGAAACCGTTACCTATAACTGTAGTCGGTGTGGCAGCATTAATATCGTGCGCAATGGTACGAATAAATGCGGGAATGCGCAATATCATTGTAAAGACTGTGATGCGTACCGCGTTTTAAAACCACAATGCCGCCACACCATTGAAGAAAAAGCCCAAATCTTGAGCGCCTATCGCGAACGAAT
>JGI12316J15310_10000041_pt32 | contig 41755 bp, 27 predicted proteins | sample MarCyaLeptolynsp_FD_15310 | JGI IMG/M metagenome (IMG submission 15310) | reverse complement strand
CGTTGGCGGAACCTGGGTGTACGACGAGCGGACCGAGGACGACCCGCTCGGCCAAAAGCCCTCCAGTCGCTGCCACGCGTCCATGTACGCGGCTTTGAGGACCAACCTGCCGCGGGCTTTGATGAGTTTTTCCGGCCACCCGTTCGTCGGTGACGGTGGCGAGTTCCCCGGGCACGCAGCGGTTGCGCAGTACCTCTCGGACTATGCCGATGCAGAAAACCTGACGGGATTGATTCGCTTCGGCCATGACATCTCGAAGGTCACCCCGCTGCGCAGAGATGGGCAGGCGTGGTTGCACCCGACGCCCGACAGCGACGTCGTCTGGCGGATCACCTTTGCCCACGGCGGTGACCAATCCGTCGAGAATTTCGATGCGGTGGCGGTCTGCAATGGGCATTACACGGTGCCCAACGTGCCCGCGTTGCCGGGCCTCGAGTCCTTCGCGGGGCGAGTGCTGCACAGCCACAACTACCGCCGGCGCGATGCCTTCGCGGGGCGCACGGTGGCAATGCTCGGTGCCAAGGCATCCGGGTTCGATCTCTCGCGAGACGTTGCCAAGGTCGCGGAGCGCGTCCTGCTGTGCGCGCGGGAGCATACCGACGTCTCGACGGTCGGAGTGAGCCGCAACATCGAGCTGCGTCCGAGCATCGTCTCGCTCGACGACGACCACAGCATCGCACTCGCGGACGGCACGGTCGTCGGCGGTGTCGACGATGTCATCCTGTGCACCGGCTATCGCTACGACTTTCCGTTCCTCGATCCCCGCGCCGGCATCGTCGAGATCGTGGACAACAACGTCGAGCCGCTGTGGCTGATGCTCGTTGCGGTTCGAATACCGAGCATCGCGTTCGTCGGGCTCCCGTTCCAGGTCGTTCCGTTCGCGTTGTTCGAGCGCCAGGCCGCTTTCTTTGCGGCGCTGCTGTCAGGTCGCGTCGCTCCGTGCGACCGACGAACGCGCGAGGCGGAGTGGGCGGCTCATGAGGCGGAGCGACTGGCGCGGGGCGTCGCCCGGAGGCACTTCCTACGGCTGGGCGATGAGCAGGTCGAATACGGCAATCTGCTCGCCCGGCGCTGTGGGGCTCCCCCGCTGCCGAGCTGGTTTGGGGCGCTCCACCAGGCGGTTCGCGAGATGCGTCGCGTCCATCCCGACGATTACCGTGACCGACCCTTGCCGGTCGTGGGAGGCTTGGGCTCGTGACCGACGGTGCGGACGTCGAGACCTCGGGCGCGCTCGCGCCGGGCGTCGTCGTGGGTCGCTACGTCATCGGCAAGACGATCGGTTCGGGCGCGATGGGGCGGGTCTACGCCGCGTACGATCCCGAGCTCGATCGCAAGGTCGCGATCAAGGTCCTGCACGAGGAGGTCACGAGCGGATCGGATCTCGACTCCCGGGTGGCGCGAAACCGACGACTGCAGCGCGAGGCGCAGGCGATCGCCAAGCTCACCCATCCCAACATCGTGAAGGTCCACGACGTCGGCTCGATCGACGCGGACGGTGAGGATGCGGGACGGGTCTTCATCGCGATGGAGCACGTGGACGGTACGACGCTCAGGCGGTGGTTTTCGGAGCGACGACGCTCGGTGGACGAGGTGCTCGCGGTGTTCCGTCCGATTGCTGCGGCACTCGCCCACGCGCACGACGTCGGAATCGTTCACCGCGACTTCAAGCCCGACAACGTCCTCATCGACGGCAGCGGCCGTCCGCACGTCACCGACTTTGGTTTGGCTCGCACGTCTGCTCGGGACGACGACCCGGCCGTGCTGGCATCACTGGAGCGCGCCGTAGACACGGGCGGAGTCGAGGTCGAGCAGACACTCACCCAAACCGGCGGCCTCGCTGGGACTCCGGCCTACATGGCGCCGGAGCAGCTGCGCGATCGAACGGCCGATGCGCGCTCCGATCAGTTCGCGTTTTGCGTCTCGATGTACGAAGCGCTCTACGGCGAACGACCCTTCTCCGGAAAGACGATCGCCGCGCTCGTCGCCGCCGTCGTCGACGGGCAGGTGCAGCCGGCGCCCGCCGGAATCCGCGTGCCGGCGCGGGTGCGTCGGGTCGTACTGCGTGGCTTGGCCGTAGCGCCCCGCGATCGATTCGCGGACATGCACCGGCTCCGAGCGGGCCTCCAGCCGCGCCGGATCCCCTGGCCGCTCGCGACCGGCATCGCGGTGGCGGTGACGGTGGGCGCGGTTGCGACGCTCCCCGAGGAGCCCGCCCGGCCTGGTTACTGCGACCGCCTCGGCGAGCAGCTCGAGGGCGTGTGGGATGCCGACGTTCGCGGCACGACAAAGGCTGCATTCGCCCGCTCGAAGCTGCCGTTCGCCGCCGAGACGTCCAAGCTGGTCATCGCGAAGATCGACGCCTACGCCGGCCGCTGGCTCGAGCTTCAGCGGGACGTATGTGCCGACGAGTCGGAGCAGGTCGCCGCGAAAATGGCGTGTCTGTCGACGAGGCGTGAAGCTTTGGCTGCCCTGACCGTCCTCCTTCAGCAGGGAGGTGACGATGCCGTGACCGGGGCGGCAGACGCCGTGGCTCGCCTCCCGATGCTGGATATCTGCGCTCGCTCCGCCTTCGCGGTGGCGGACGTTCCACCGGAGATCGCCGAGGACGTGGATCGAGTTCGCATCGCTACCACCCGCGTCCGAACGCTTCGCAACGCGGGAATGAGCCGCCAGGCGCTCAAGGAGGCGGAGGCGGTCATGCTGGAGGCAGAGGCGGTGGGCCATCCGCCGAGCCTGTCGGACGCCGCGCTCGAGCTGGCCAACTCGCTCTCGGATGTCGGGCAGCTCGAGGAGGCGGAGGCGGCGTTCCATCGAGCGCTGTCGTCGGGAGTCGCGAGCAGCAGCCACGGCATCGTCGCGGAGTCTGCCGCGGGGCTCGCATTCATCGTGACGGAGCGCAATGCGCCGCTCGACGAGGTCGAGCGCTGGGTCGCGATTGGCAACGCGGCGCTCGATCGCGGCGCCCAAGGCGGAAGCCGTCGGAGGGCGCAGCTGGTCGGCGCTCTCGGGACCGCCTATCGGGAGCACGACATGCTCGACGACGCCGAGCGCATCTTCGTCGAGGGCTTGGCGGCGATCCGTGCCGAGCTACCCGAAGACGATGCCGCGCTCGCGCCCTTGCTCGCCGGACTCGGCTTGGTCTACTCGCGTGAGGGGCGGCAACTCGACGCGTCGAGTCTGATCCAGGATGCCCGAGAGCTCTTGCTGCACTCGTACGGGTCGGGACATCCCCACTACGCGGTGACGGTGCAGAACCTCGCGATCACCTACTTCCGTCAGGGCGCCTACTCCCCGGCGCTCGAGCTGTACCGAACGTCGCACGAGTCCTTGTTGCGCGTGTTTGGGGCGCAGCATCCGTCGACGGGAACTTCCGCCTACAGCGTGTCATCGGCGCTGCTCTACATGGGGCGATACGACGAAGCCGACGAGTTCGCGAAGGCAGCCCTTCGAGCGTACGAGACTTCGGTGGGGACCGATTCGATGGCGGCCGCCTCTGGGCTGGCGCTGCGGGGAGAGATCGCCCTGAGGGCGGGGCGTCTCGATGATGCCGAATCCGCGCTGCGCCGCGCGATGGAGTTCGCCGACAAGCACGATGATCCCCGTCGCTTCGCCAGCTATCAATCGCAGCTGGGTCGAACGCTTGCCCTGGCCGAGCGTCACGAGCCGGCTCGGGTCGCCCTCGACGCTGCGCTGGCCGTGCAGACCGAGCACTACGGGGAGGTGTCGGCCCACGTGGCCGAGACGCTCGGGCGCCTGGCGGACCTCGACGTCGCCGATGGCAAACTCGAGCGCGGCCTCGTACGCGCGCGACGTGCCGCGGAGCTCTATCGCGAGGTCGAGGAAGACCCGCACGTGTTGGCCGAGGTCGCACTTCGTTGGGCGCGGGCCACCGCACCGGCGGCGGACGAGCGCCGCGTGGCCCGGGCCTTTGTCGAGCAGACGCTCGAAGGAATGCAGGCGCTCGGCGAGTGTCCGGATCGGATCGCGGAGAGTCAGGCGTGGCTCGACCAGCAGGAGGCCACGCCGTGAGCGACTCGAGCGATCTGCGAACCGCCCCCACGATCCAGGTCGACCGCATCTCTGGCGACGCCGAAACGCTCGCCGGAGGTCCGGGACAGAAAGTCGCGGGTCCGTTCAAGCGCGGCGATCGCATCGGCCGCTACGTCGTGCTGGAAGAGCGCGGCCGCGGGGGAATGGGCGTGGTCTACGCGGCCTACGATCCCGAGCTGGACCGGCGCGTCGCTCTAAAGCTGCTGCGTCCCCGGGTCATGGGGGGCGTGCGTCACACTGATCCCGAGGCGCGCGCGCTCCTGATCCACGAGGCCCAGTCTGCAGCGAAGCTGCGCCATCCCAACGTCACCGCCGTGCACGACGTCGGGCAGACCGAGGCGGGCTCGGTGTTCTTGGCGATGGAGTACGTCGACGGGCAGGACCTGCGGCACTGGTTGGCCGAGACGCCACCGTGGCGAGAGGTCCTCGAGGTGTTCGTCGACGCAGGACGCGGACTCGAGGCGGCCCACGCGGCAGGAATCATCCATCGCGACTTCAAGCCCGGCAACGTGATGCGAGACGCCGCGGGCCAGGTGATGGTGACGGACTTCGGGTTGGCCCAGGCGCTGCGCCGCGACGGGGCACCCGAGCTCGTTTCCGTGCCCCCATCGGATGAGAACGCGCCGACCGTGGAGAGCCTGCCCGCGGTCGGGGAGGGAATCGTGGGCACGCCGGCGTACATGCCCCCCGAGCAGTACCAGGGACAGGCCGCCGACGAGCGTTCCGACGTGTTTGCGTTTTGCGTGTCGCTCTACGAGGGGCTCTACGGCGAGCTCCCGTTTCAGGGCCGCTCGATTGCCGAGCTCGTGCAACAGGTCAAGACCGGAGAGGTCGAGGTTCCGAAGGATCGCGAGGTCCCCAGCTGGCTGAGGAAAGCGGTCCTGAAGGGCCTGGCGCCCAGGCCGGAGGAGCGATGGGCCTCGATGACCCCGCTGCTCGCGGCGCTCTCTCGGGATCCCGCGGCTCGCCGGCATCGCGTGCTTGCGATCGCAGGGGGGTCCATCGCATTGATCGCGATCGGGGCTTCGCTCGGCGGTCCAGACCCAGACCCGTGGTGCGTGGAGCGTCGGGATGCGATCGATAGCGCCTGGGGCTCCAAGCAACGCTCGCAGCTCGCACCGATCTTCGGCGGACAGAGTGAGACCTACGGTGACGAGCTCTGGCAAAAGACGGCGGAGGGCATCGACGGCTTCGTCGATACGTGGTCGACGGTGGGAGCCGACCTGTGCAAGAGCGCCGACCGCATCGACCGAACGAAGCGGCTCGCGGTTCAGACCTGCCTCGAGCTGCGCCGTACCGAGCTCGAAGTGGTCGTGGCGCTGCTCGCCGAGGGTGATCCAGAGATCATCGGCCAGGCGGTGGGACTGGTCTTGGCCATGGACAGCCCGCTCCTGTGCTCGAACGCGGAACGACCCGAGTACGATGCCGGTGGTCGCACCGATCCGGCGATGCGAGAACGCGCCGTGGAGATCGGCGTTGCCCTGCGACGCGCCAGCCTGCAGAGATTCGTGGGGCGATACGATGCCGCGGCGCAGAGCGTCCAGGCGGCGCTCGACGTCCTGCCGCTGGACGACCGCTCGACGCTTCGCGCGGAGGTCTACCTGTTCGAGGCGAGCCTGCATCGTCATGGCGGGGAGTACTCTGAGCAGCACAAAGCCCTCATCGAGGCTCTGCGCATTGCGTTGGCGGCCAACAGCGGCCGCCTCATCGCGCAGACCATGGTCGATCTCTCGCATGCCGAGCTCCGCGGCGATGCCGACCCCGAAGCAGCGCGGCAGTGGGCCTACCTTGCCGGGGGCGTCGTGCAGGATGTCGGCGGCGATCCGGAGCTCGAGGTCCGCATCCACAATGCATTCGGAGCGGCGTACATCAAGGATTTGCAGTGGGTCGAGGCGCGAGATGCCCTGCTGCGTGCGCAACAAGCCGCCGTCGACACACCGTTCATTCCGGTGCTGCTGCACGAGGCGATCGAGAACAATCTCGGGGCTGCCTACGCTTCGGGCGGCGATCTCGAGCGTGCACGGGTGGTATTCGCCGGGCAGGTCGAGCGAAGGCAGGATCGCTACGGACCGCACCACCATCATCTGCATACGCCCTTGCTCAACCTGGCACGGGCTCACCAGAAGCTCGGGAACTACGAAGAAGGGCTCGCAGCGGCGAAGCGTCTCACCGAGATCCTCGAGCGCATCGGCGGGATCGAAGCACCGAGTCTCGTTGCACCACTCGGGCTCATGGCGGACGCCTACTCGTCGCTCAACGAGGTCAGCAAGTCCATCGCAGCACGAGAACGTGCCCGGGCAATCGCCCTCGAGCACTTGGATCCCAACGCGCAGGCCCGCTACGCCAACGACATCGACCTGATCTACAAGTACGGCTACGTCCAGCGGACGGCGGAGGCGCTGGCCGTGGCTGACGAGTTGGTGGAGGTGACGTCCGGTTCGGGCAGCGACACTCGCCTCGCCAAAGCGCTGTCGGCCCGGTCGGACGCCCGCCGCCAAGGCCGAGATTTTGACGGGTCACTCGCGGACGCGGACGAAGCGATCGCAATCCTGGGTCGTATCGAGGCCAAGCCGACGGACGTTTCGGAGGCGTACTACGAGCGCGGGCTCACGCTGAACGCGCTGGGCCGAGCGGAAGAGGCTCTCGCTGCGCTGGACCACGCCCTGGCGGTGGCCCAACCCGAGCCCACGTACTTTGCCGCGAAGACGATCGGACACCGCGGACACTCCCTGAGACGACTCGGGCGGTTCGACGAAGCCATCGTCGCCTTCGAGTCGGCCATCGACTTCGCCGAGCGACACGGGCCGCGAAAGGACATCTGCTGGGCGCAGATCAACCTTGCCGAAGTCCTGTCCGATGCCGGGGTCGGCCACGATCGGGCGGTGAAGCTGGCGCGGACGGTGGCTGCGTCCCCAGGCCAGGACGAGGAAGCGGAGTACTGCCGCCGCCACGCGAATCAATGGCTCGCCGAGCACGATGCCGAGTTGCGTGATGGCTCCGAGCGCGACACAGTACGCGCGCCATGAGCAAGCCGAGTACCAAGCCTCCCAGCGGAATGCGCGACTTTCTGCCGCAGGAGCTGGTGCGGCGCCATCACGTGATCGGCGTGGTGCGCGAGGTGTTCGAGCGGTACGGCTTTGTGCCGCTCGAAACGCCCTCGATCGAGAGCCTGGCGGTCCTGACCGGCAAGTACGGCGAGGACGAGAAGCTCATCTACCGCCTGCTTCACCGCGGTCAGAAGCTCTCGGAGATCATCGAGCGTCGCGGTTCCGAGGTGAGCGAGGGTGACCTTGCGGACCAGGCGCTTCGCTACGACCTCACCGTGCCCCTTGCGCGGGTCGTCGCGCAGTACGGGGACCTGCCCAAGTTCTTCAAGCGCTATCAGATTCAGCCGGTGTGGCGCGCGGATCGACCCGGTCGCGGTCGCTTTCGCGAGTTCTACCAGTGCGACGTGGACATCACCGGCACCGAGAGTCTGATGGCCGAGGCCGAAGTCTGCGCTGCGGGGTGCGAGGTCCTTCGCACGCTCGGCTTTTCCGACTTCACGATGGCGGTCAACCATCGGGAGCTGCTGCGGGCGGTGATCCGCGGCGCCGGGATCGATCCCGACAAGGAGGGCACTGCGCTCGTTGCCGTCGACAAGCTCGACAAGATCGGCGAAGACGGCGTGCGGGAGGAGCTCGCGGGTCGGGGGATCGCCGCCGATCCGGCAAAGCGCTTGGTCGAGCTGGTGACGATGGAGGCGGCCGACGATGCGTCGCTCATCGCTGCGCTCCGCGAGACGCTCGGCAACGACGACAAGGCCGCGGCTGCGCTCGATGGCTTGTCCGAGCTGCTGGCGCTGGTGCAGGAAACCCCCGCTGCCGGACACGTCAAGGTCTCGCCCAAGCTCGCGCGCGGGCTGAGCTACTACACCGGGCCGATCTTCGAAGCATCGGTCGCAGACCTCGCGGGGAGCATCGCGGGCGGCGGTCGCTACGACGAGCTCGTCGGGATGTTCGGCAAAAAGCGTGTGCCTGCCGTCGGCTTGGCGCTGGGGCTCGAGCGGATCATCTTGGTGATGGCCGAGCGCGGGCTCTATCCCGACCTGCTCATCGGGCCTCAGGTCATGCTGTGCTCGATGGGGATCGACAACGCAGCAACGCTCCGCGTGGCGCATCAGCTTCGCGGCCAGGGCCTGCGCGTCGAGGTCTATCCGGAGTCGGCCAAGCTCGGAAAGCAGCTGCAGTACGCCGATGCGCCGGGAGTCTCGGCGCCGTATGCCGCGATCGTCGGCGAAAAGGAGCTCGCGGCCGGCACGGTCACGCTCAAGCGCCTGGCCACCGGTGACCAGGAGTCCGTGCCGATCGCGGACGTGGCCGCACGCATCGGCTGAACCGGTGCAAAAACGACGCCACGGCGAAAAAAGACCGAACCGGATCCACGGGTCGCTCTAACCGCAGGGCGATGCTGCCCCTCCCATTGGCTTCGACCCTATCCCTTACCCTCGCCGTAGGCGGCGGTGCCGTCACACAAGAGCACTCGGTCGCACCCGAGCCGACACCGGCGGCGCCGAAGACGGTCACGGACGCGCCCACGCGCCCCGAGCCCAAGCGCAAGGGCATCGGTTTGCTCGCCGCCACCGGAGTGTTCGGTGTGACGGCGTTCTCGGTGACGGTGGCCCGCAACGCGATCCTCAAGAAGAACTGCCCGCTGTCGGATTCGATGCCGATCGCCGCGTGCACCTACGACTTCGGCAGCGACATCGGTCTCGCAGCGACGCAGTGGGTCAGCAACATCGTCACTATTTCGCTCGCGCCCGCGGCGGGAACGGTGCTCGGTCGCTACCACGCGTGGAAGGACACTGCCACGGGCAAGCAACGCAACGCCAAAGCACTCATGGGGGCGGGCGGTGGCCTCATCGGCGCAGGCGTCGTGGGCGTGGGGACCTCGATTGCGCTCGCATTCGTCCTTCCCGCCCGGTGTGTCGAAAAGGAGCTCGACGGGGGCGACCCGCTTGCCGGAGACCGCTGTCTGCTCAAGGCGTTCCCCGCGTGGACCATGACGAACTGGGCATCGTTTGCGATGATCGGAGCCGGCGGCGGAATGCTCGGGTACGGCAACGCATACCGTAGGAGTCGCCCGACGATGGCTTCGCTTCGGTTCGCGCCGTCGGCGGGGCCGACCTATACCGGTTTCGGAATCAGCGGGAGATTTTGACGCGCACGCACGACGATGCGATCGCGCGACTCGAGTCGGCGCGCGAACGGGCTCCCGTCGCCGAGACCGAGCAGGCGCTCGCGCGCCTCGAATCGGTCCTGTTTGGACGTCGCGAGCCCGAGCGTGTTCTGGATCGCTATCCGATCATCGGCCAGCTCGGATCGGGTGGGGGCGGCGTCGTGTACCTGGCGCGGGATCCCGAGCTCGATCGTGAAGTCGCGATCAAGGTGCTTCACGCGGAGCGGACTGGGCCTTCGCGGAGTCGGGCGCGCGCGCGGCTGCTTCGCGAGGCGCGGGTGATGGCCAGCTCGCCGCACCCCAACGTCGTCACTGTGTACGACGTGGGTGTTGCATGCACGCCCAGCGATCGCGAGAGCGCGTACATCGTGATGGAGTACGTGCCAGGGCCCAGTCTGGGGCAGTGGCTCGATACGCCGCGCTCGTGGCAGGACGTCGTGCGGGTGTTCACCGCGGCGGGACGAGGGCTCGCCGCGGCCCACCAGGTAGGGGTGGTGCATCGCGACTTCAAGCCATCCAACGTGATCGTTGCGCCGGCGGAAAAAGGGGAGTCGGGAGAACGAGTGCGCGTCCTGGATTTCGGTCTCGCGGTCGAGGTGGACGAGGAAGCGAGCACGCCCGGGCCAGAAGATTCGCTGTCCGATGCTTCGAGCGGGTCACGGCTCACCGAGCACGGGGCGATCCTCGGTACGCCGCTGTACATGGCACCCGAGCAGCACGTTGGTCTCGAGGCCGATGCCGCCGCCGATCAGTTCGCTTTCTGCGTCGCGCTTTGGGAGGCCCTGGTGGGGTGTCGTCCGTATTCGGCCCGTAGCTTGGAAGACCTTGCGGAGGCCAAGGCGATGGGGCCCCCGGAGCTCCCCAAGAAGCTTGCGGCACCGCGTCACGTGCTCGAGGTCGTGTCGCGGGGGCTCGCGCCACGCCCCGTGGCTCGGTGGGAGTCGATGGATGCGTTGCTCGCTGCGCTTGCGCGGGCTCGGCATCGGCGTTCGCGAGGGGTGATCCTGGCCGCCACATTCGTTCCGCTGATCGGCTTGGGGCTCGCGGCCTGGCCGCATGAGGACCGATGCAAGGATGCAGGCCGCGAGATCGAGTCGGTGTGGTCCGACGGGCGAGCGCGCTCCGTTCGAGACGCCTTTGCGTCAACCGGACTGCCATCGGCCGAACGCTTCGCCGCGGATACGCTCCAGGCGGCCGAGGCTTACGCATCCGCGTGGGTTGTTGCGCGCCGCGACGCGTGCTTTGCCATGGGTGACGATGGAGGCGCGAGCCGTCTACTGGACCGCCGGGTCGCGTGTCTGGAGCGCGCTAGAGAACGGTTCGCTGCGGCGGCGTCGGTGCTCGAAGGTGCCGATGAAATCGCTGTGCTCCGGGCCCACTCGCTCGTCGAGAGCTGGCCGTCGCTTTCGGACTGTACGGACCCCGAGCGGCTGCTTGCTCCGTTCGACCTGCCCGCGGACGAGGCGAGTGTGCCCGAAGTTGCCCGGCTCCGGGCGGGCGACGCTCGAGCGAGAGCATTGCTGGTCGCTGGCAGCGTCGACGCCGGGTATCAGCTCGCCGTCGAAGTGGCTGATGCGGCAGAGGCTGTTGGCTACTGCCCGGTCATGGTCGAGGCACTCGCCACCCGCGGAACGGCCGAGCAAGACCTGGGTCGGTACGACGTCGCGGTGGAGACTCTCGAGCGCGCCTATGCACAAGCGGTATCGTGCAACCACGATCGGATTGCCGCCGACGTCGCGATCGAGCTCGTGACCGTCTACGGCGACGGCAAGCGGGAGCTCGAGAGTGCACTCCATTGGGCGGATGTCGCCGACGCGGATCTCGTGCGCAGTGGTCGCGACGACTATCGGTTCGACTTGCTTCTCGCACGCGGGAGCGCGTACGAGGCCGCCGGAAACTATGAGCGCGCGCTGACGCTCAATCGCGAGGCGCTCACGTTGGCGCAAACCGATCGCCGCCGTGCCGCCGCCAACAACAACCTCGGGCTCGCTGCTCGTCGAGCGGGCGATCTCGAAGTGGCCCGGACAGCGCTGACGAAAGCCGACGCGCTGTGGGAGCGCGAGCTGGGCGGCGATCATCCGCTGCGGGCAGCAACGCTGAACAATCTGGGTGGCCTGGCTCTGCTCGAAGGAAGCGCCGAACAGGCGGGGGTCTTGTTTCGCTCGGTCGTCGAGATGCGTGAGCGGATGCTGGGTGACGCCCACGTCAAGACCGCCGAAGCGCGCTCCAACCTGGGAATCGCGCTGCGGCGACTCGAGCGCTTCGATGAGGCGCGCGAGCAGTACCGACTCGCCCAAGCCGTGCTCGAGCCGGACAAGCCAGGGCTGGGGGCGGTACTCAACGGGGCGGCGCTGGTCGAGACGCGCGCCGGAAACCACGCGGCGGCGTTGCGCCTGCTGGACCGGGTGGTGGTGGTCGAGGAGCTACGCTTGCCCGCCGACCATCCCCTGCTGGCCAATCCGTTTCAGAACCGCGCCGAGGCCCAGGCTCGGGTTGGTCTGCGGGAGCAAGCCGACCGCAGCTTCGCTCGTGCGCTGTCCCTCAAGATCGCCGCGGACGGGGAGACGAGCGGTCGGGTCGCATGGGCGCGACTGAACTACGCAAAGGCTCTCTCGGATGGCGGGGATGGGCCCGCAGCCCAGGCCTTGGCCGAGGAGGCTCTCGCCGCCCTCGACCAGAGCACGCATACCGACGTTCGGGACGCGCTCGTCCAGTGGCTCGAAACATCGCGTCGGCGATATGCTGACGCCGGTGGACTCTGAGCACGCCTCGGACTACGACCTGCTTCGCGCGTGGCGAGAAGGGGACAACGCGCTCGGCAACGCTCTGGTCCGTCGCCACTTCACGACGATCTACGCCTTCTTGCGCAGCAAGGTACCCGACCAGGTCGACGAGCTCGTACAGCGGACCTTTCTCGCCTGCGTCGAGGCGGTGGAGCGAATCGACCCCGCGCGCAGCTTCCGGGCGTATCTCTTCGGGATCGCCCGCCGCCAGCTCATCTACCACTACCGTCGCGCCCGCCGGGAAAACGAACGCTTTGATCCGATGGAGAAGTCGGTGACCGACGCGCTCGGCTCCCCGAGTCGCATTGCGGCGGAACGCGAGGAACAGCAGCAGGTACTCGATGCACTCACACTGCTCCCGCTCGATCTGCAGATCACGCTCGAGCTGCACTACTGGGAGGGCATGACGGTGGTCGAGGTGGGGGATGTGCTCGAGGTGCCATCGGGCACGATCAAGAGTCGCCTCTATCGAGCGCGGGAGCTGCTTCGGGATCTGCTCGCACGCCAGGGCGCGTCTCCGCGCGTCGCCGAGGACGGCGTGAGCCATTTGGCGGCCCTGAAACGTCAGTTGGGCCCCTCCGAGCCTCCGAAGTAGCCCCAGTGGGTCTCAGACCTGCATACGATGCCGTACAAGGTCCCACGGAAGTTGGGGAGAAATGAAAAACCTGTGATCCGGATCAGGTCCTGAGGCTCTACCGCCCTCGACGCAGGGAGCGAGCCATGAAGACCATCAAGATTGCGCTGAGTTTAGCCCTTGGGATGACCGCCGCCTGTTACGTGGGCCCCGGCGACGGCCTCGAGCCGGAGATCGACGACCGCGGACAGAAGATCCGGATCAACGTGCAGTACACGACCGAGTCGAGCAGCGCGACCATGAAGTGCGACGAAAGTGGGGATGAGCGCGGTCGTGAGCTGGTCGCGAGTGCTCCCACGGCGGAGACGCCACCGCCACCACCGAACGCTCCGACGCAGCAGGACCTGATCGCCGGGTGCGAGATGATCCCCGAGATCGAGCTCGACTGCGAGAACATCTGCGACGCCGCGGGGCTCGACTTCACCGGAGAGATCGGAATCGATCCGGGCTCGGTGACCTACGAAGTCAGCCCGCCCCACCCGTCGGGTGGCCTGTGCGAGGATGGCAGCGACGAGATGCAGACGGTGACGACGGCGACGGCCACGTGTGCTTGCTGTTGCGAAGCACCCGAGCCCGGTGGTGCTGTTCCGGCGCCCCCTCCACCGCCGGCGCCCTAGCAGCCATCGGAGACGTCCGATGACCTGCTCCCCATCTTCACCGCCATGCGGAAAGACGCCGTCCCTCGCCCACTCGAGCAGTCCGCGATGACTGACCGCGATGGAGTCGACAGCTCCGTGGTCGTCCGAGCTGGCCTGGAAACCGTCGTAGGCCCGAGACCGCCGGGGGACTCGAGCCGACGCGACACTCCGGCCGCGCTCGCCGACACGGTGGATCCAACGGGAAGGCCCGGCCGAGTCGGACGATTGTCCTCGCCGCGTCCAGATTCGAGTCTGGACAAGCAGCTCGCGCGTGCCCGGGCGGAGGCTCGCCTGCTGGGCGAGGCGTCGACGCGTGTCGAGATCGGTCGCTTCTCGATCGTGGGCCGCCTCGGCCAGGGAGCGATGGGGGTGGTCTACGAGGGCTACGACCCCAGGCTCGACCGCAAGGTGGCGCTCAAGCTCGTCGATCCATCCCGACTCGGCAGCGAAGCTGGGGATGTACCCAGCCGTCTGGAACGCGAGGCTCGGGCCGCCGCTGACCTGTCGCATCCCAACATCGTCACCGTCTACGACGTGGGGTCTCATGATGGCCGCGTGTTCCTGGCCATGGAGTACGTCCGCGGGACGACACTCACCGAGTGGATGGCACCCCAGGGTCGCTCGTGGCGCGAGGTTGTCGAAATGTTCGTCGAGATCGGCAACGGCCTCGCGGGAGCGCACGCGGCTGGGATCGTGCATCGCGATTTCAAGCCGGACAACGTCCTCGTTGGACTCGATGGGCGGCCGCGCATCGCCGACTTTGGACTCGCCCGGCCGGTCGAGGGCTGGTCGGTGCGAGAGGAGCGGACGAAGCTGCCTCGAGGTGGGCGCGACGTCTCGTCCGTTCTGGCGACCACCGGCGAGGTCTGCGGAACCCCTGCCTACATGGCGCCCGAGCAGTTCACGGGGTTGGACGTCGGGCCGCTCAGCGATCAGTTCGCGTACTGTGTCGCGTTGTTCGAAGCGCTGTTCGGCTTTCGACCGTTCAAGGGCAGCTCGATCACCGCGCTGGCGAGTCGGGTGCTCGAGGGCCAGACCGAGCCCCTGCCGCCCAACCATCGTGTGCCTCGCGAGGTGCTGACGCTCGTCGAGCGTGGTCTGGATCCCTCGCCGGACCGCCGACACGAGGGGATGGCGGAGCTGGTCGCCCGCCTGAGAGACGTCGCTCGCCAGCGTCGGCGACGAGCGATCTTCGCGGGGGCAGTGGGGCTGGCTGGGGTTGCGCTCGCCGGTGGGTATCAGGTCAGCGCCGCTTCGCAGGTCGACCCGTGCGAAGAGGTCGATGCTCCGATCGAGTCCGCGTGGTCCCACGAAGCACGCGACGCGGTGGCAGAGGCTGCGAGTGAGCCCATCGCCGACGCGCTCGACGAGTACGTGGACCAATGGCGAGGACAGCGGCGTCAGGCGTGCGAGGCGACCCGGGTGCACGGGGAGCAGGCCGACTTTGCGCTCGAGCTGCGGATGGCTTGCCTGGACCAGGCCGCGGCGCGGATGCAGGGCATCGTGCAAGAGCTCGCGATTCCGACCGCTCGAGACTCGAATCGGCTCGTCGCGTTGTTGCGACCGCTCGACGAGTGCGCCGACGTCGAGCGTCTCGAGCAGTACGGAGATGCCCTGCGTCGAGGCACGTTGACGCCGGCCGAGATCGAGGCGCAGCGGGCGGGGTCTTCGATCATGGCGCGAGCCGAGGCGCGCACGTTGACCGGGCAGCCCGGTGCGCAAGCGCTCCTGGTCGAGGCGCTCGACGTGTTCGAGGCAGCTGGCTTCGTGGCCGCGCAGGGGGTCGCGCATGCCAAGCTCGCCGAGCTTGCCATCGCGGACGGCGACCTCGACGAGGCACAGGCGCACGTCGAGGTTGCCACCCAGTCAGCGTTGAGCACCGGGCACGATGAGCAGGCCGCCGATGCCGCGTTGCTCGCGTCGTTCATCGCCCTCGAACGTGGCCAGGATGACGTGGCCGAGCTGCACCTGCAGTATGCCGAAGGGCTCGCCGAGCGAGCGGTGGCGGAGTCGAAGCGGGAGCTACTCCGTGCGCGTGCCGGAGTTCGTCGCGCCGCGCTCTTCGAGCATCGCGGAGACACCAATCGCGCGCTGCGACTGATCGACGAGGCTCTCGCCGTGCTCGCGATGCATCCCCAGGCTCCGCCGGCGCTCGTGTCCTCGACGTACTCGCTCGCCGGATCGATCCGACTGGACCAAGCCGACGTTGCAGGAGCGATCGACGCCCTCCAGGCGGCGCTCGAGCATCTCGCCCACGCCGACGTCGGCGGTCCCGAGGAGGCCTTTCAGCGTATCAATCTTGCGTACGCGTTGGGGCTGATGCACCGATTCGACGACGCCGAGCACGAGTATGCTCGCGCGACGGAGATCCTCGCGGGCGCATTCGGAGCGGATCACATCGCCGTCGCGACCATTGCGACCAGCCAGGGATGGCTGGCGCTCGAGGCCGGCGACGTCGAGCTCGCGCGCACGCGACTGGAACGTGCCGATGGGCTGTTCGAGCGCCTCACGCCAAAGGGGCACCCGACTTGGGCGATCGCGCTCGACAACCTCGCGGACGTCGAGCGTCGTGCCGGCAACTACGACGCCGCGCTGGACAGGCTCGTGCGCGCCCAGGCGATCCGCGATCGCGTGTACGGCCCGGGGCACGCCGACCAGGCGTACTCGCAGGTCTTCGTCGCGCGAGTTCACGCCGACGCCGGTGCGCTCGACGATGCGGCTGCAGCGGCTGCGAAAGCGCTGGCCGTATTCCGCAAGCCTGGTGCGAGTCCGGTCGATCTTGCGGAGGCCGAGCTGGTCATGGCACGCGCGCAGGCGAAGCGCGACCCGGCGCAGTCGGAGGCCCTCGCCGCAGGTGCTCTGCAGCGGCTCGTGGCGGACGTCCCCCGGCCGACGCGCTTCGCGGAGGACTACGACAAGCTCACGACCTCGAACTAGTCGCCGTTTTCGTAGCGCTTGCTGACGATGTCGCGGACGGCGACGGCCCAGTGCTCGAAACGATCGATCGTCTCGGCGAGCACGGCGGACTCCGGAGGCTGCGATTCTTTCATCACCGCTTCGACGGCCTCTCGGGCGCGACGCAATCGGCTCTTGACCGTCCCGGTCGGAATGCCGAGCACGGCCCCGATCTCCGGCGTCGACATGCCTTCCCAGTAGTGCAGCTCGAGGGTGATCTGCAGGTCGACGGGGATCCGGGCGAGTGCCTCGAGCAGGATCTGCTCCTCCTCGCGGCGGGCCGCCTTGCTGCTCGGCGACGAGCCCAGCTGGATCGCGGACATCGTCGACATGTCGACTTCCATCTGTCGGCCGCGGTTCGATCGCTGGTAGTGGCGGTAGAGCTCGTTGCGCGCGACGGTGAAGAGGTAGCTGCGAAAGGACGCGTCCCCGCGAAAGCGATCACGCGACTCGACGCAGGCGAGGAAGGTGCGCTGGATCAGGTCGTCGCAGTCGGCCCCGGCTTTGTTGCGGAAGAATCGATAGAGACTGTCGAAGTGCCGCTCGAGGAGGACGCCGCCGGCTTGTCGGTCACCACCGCGCCAACGTTCCAGCACCGCGAAGTCGTCTTCCGCCACTGGGGCAACGATATCGGGGATTTCGGGGCGCGCAGGGCGGCCCGCGCGCTCTGTCCCGAGTGCGCAACATCAACAGATCGCGGAGGACGCGCGTTGTATGTCGGTGTATGTGTCTGTACGAAACGGACCGACTGATGAACGCCCGGACGACGTCGCTGACCCTGTTCGCTGCCCTGCTGCTCCCGGTCGCCTGTGCGATCGAGGAAGGTGGGGTCGAGGAGGCCCCCAATGGCTCCGCCGGGGGCAAAGCCGACGGTTTCGGGGATGCCTGCCCCGCCGACGTCACCCTCAATTCCGGGCGCGGCTCGGCCAAGCGATGCATCAACGAGGCGAACGGACAGTTCGTCGCCACGGCGTGCTGCGCCGACGTCTGCGACGGGGCGGGCTGGCGCGAGCAGTCCAACGGCACCCGCTGCGCCTGGCTGGCCGAGCCCGGGCTCGACGGCGCGAAGAAGGGACAGTTTGCGCCGCAGCTGTGCTGCGATCTGCAGGACGCGATGGCCTGCGGGCGCGGTTCGGTGCGCGATGGCGACGGAGCCTGCATCGACTCGGCCGATCCGACCCGCGCGGTTGCCGATGCGTGCTGCGACGAAAAGCCGGTCGAGTGCAGCCCGCTCGTTCGCAACGAGATCCGCGATTGCGTGACCGAGACGCGTTTCGATCATCTCGATGACGGCGAGCTCCCGTACATCACGCCGCTGCAGGCACTCGATCTGTGCCTCAGCGAAGGCGATCTCGTCGGGCCGATGAAGGATCGCATTTGTCAGTTCCATCCCGATTCGGCCGCATGCGACGTCGACTTCGAGACGTTCCAGACCTCCCACGTCGCTGCATGCACAGACGAGCTGACCGAAGAGTTCGACTGCGCGCTCGGCCTGACCTTCGGCGACATTCGGGCGCCGCAGCCCAACCTCGTGATTCAGCGCGAGCTCCGGCTGTTCGCCGACGACATTCCAACCCTCACCGACGACATGGTCGCGCAGATTCGGGCTGCCTTCGCGCTGCACCACGACGGCGAGCAGCTTCCGATCGACGAGGTCTTCGACAACGTCGACGGCGGCGAGATCAACTACATCGAGCTGTGGGAGGGCTCCAACGCACAGGCGTACGCGGCGGTGGAGTTCGGCCTCGGTGACAACGGATTTGGAGCGATTTACGAGTTCGGCACGACCAGGGTCGCGGTCGAGATCGTGGACAGCGATCACTTCGCCCCGAGCTCGGGCGTGTTCGCCTGTGGGCCGACGTTCGGCGATCGCTGGAACACCTGCACGTCATCGGACGACTGCGCCGACGACTTCGCGTGCGAAGGCCGGGCCGACGTACCGGGATTGGGTACCGTCGGCAAGTGTGTCGATCAGCAGCTCGGCGCCGAGACCGGCCGGCTCGACGAGCCCTGTGGCGGCGACGATGGCACGTGCCCGTTCGAGGATGGGCTCGTGTGCAGCGGTCTCGGGGCGGGCGGCACGGGTGACTTCGGCCTGTGCCGCAGCATCTGGGCCACCACGCTGCTGCGCGACGACAACATCGTGAGCATTCCGGATGAGGGAAGCGTTGAGCGCACCGTGCACGCGTACGGCTTGGCCACCGTGCCCGAGGACGCGATCCTCGAGCTGGCGATCGAGCACCCGGACTTCAGCCAGATCCGCATCGAGATGGACGATGCAGGTGGCGAGGACTTCGTGCCGATCTTCGACGGCTCGATCGACGCGCACCTCGACTCGCTGCCCAAGACCTCGGGCTTCATCACGCTCGTCCGCAACGTCCCGCACAGTGGCGACGACGAGGTGAACGGGGCGTGGACGCTTCGGGTGATCGACCGCGAAGCGGGAGGCGAGGGCGCAATTCTCGACTGGAGCCTGCGCCTCACCAGCCGCTTCGACTGACGCGCTCTCAGTTGTGGCCGCAGGCCACGTCGCCGATGCAGCTCATTCCGGCGGGGCACGTCTCGCCACCCGCACAACTGAGCAAGCATGCGCCGGCGAGCATGCTGCAGAACGGCGTCGCGTCCCCGTCCGGGGGTGGGGGACAGTCCCCGACGTCGCTGCACGGCTGAGCGCAGGCAGAAGGAAGCCCGCCTCCTGCGAGACAGACCTGGTCCCCCGTGCACTCGGCGCTGCTGCCACCTGGGCACGCGCCGTAGGGATCGGCCATGTCGTCATCGTCGTCGTCGTCACCCATCATCCCGTCGGACGACGAGCCGCCCGTGTCACCGGTGTCTCCCGTATCGCCGGGGCCGGTGGTGGTGGCGTCGTCGTCATCGTCGTCATCGTCGTCATCGTCGTCGGGACCGTCGGCGTCGTCGTCATCATCATCGTCGTCGGTCATCGACCCCGTGACGCCGCCGTCGGCCGTGCCACCCTGGGTGCCGTCGGCCGTACCGCCCTGGTTGCCGTCGTTGCCGTCGTTGCCGTCCGCGGCCGAGTCGGTCGAATCGGTGTCCCCGCCCGGACCGAGTCCGGCGCTGTCGCTGGGCATGTCCGTGCCGAACCCGCACCCGAGCAAGAGCGCCCACAGCAACGCTGCCCTTCGGTCCCTCCGCATCGGCTCGACGATACCGCGTTGAGGCGTCCGCTACATTGAAAACGACGTGGCACTCGCCGTTGTGGCCCCGATTCAACCTCGTCGGCGCATGGCCCGGATGCGGGCGGCCAAGCGCAGCCCGAATGCCGCGAGCAAGCAGAGCATGGCCGCGACGCCGAGCGGGTCTCTTTGCAGCCCGGGGCCGAGGTACGTGAAGACAAAGATCCCCGCGAGCACGTACATCCCCGCCCGGTGCAGGATCGTCCAGTTGCGCCGACCCATCCTCTGAATCGCCGAGCGGGTCGAGGTGATCGCCATCGCGGCGACGAAGACGTAGCCAGCGCTACCGCCCACGAGCGTGGCCGAGGAGACCAGAACCGCAATCGACTGCTCGCGAACCGCTGCGTAGGTCATGAAGGTGAGCGCATGCACGAGGTGGCTCGTCGCGAACGACAGCCCGAGGTGGCGTCGGTTGCGGAGCAGCCACTTGCCGACCGAGCCTCCGAACAAGGCGTTGACCGACGACGCGACGAAGACCGGCAGGAACAAGACCAACGACGTGCGCGCCGTGGCCCGAGCGGCGGTGCGCCATCCCTCCGGATCGTTGCCGTAGCCGAGGATGACCCCCGCGAGCACTGCGACGGCGACAATGCCGGCCGCGAGCACCACGCGGCCCCCCTCGAATCCGGTCCTCGGCATGCCCTACACAGGGTACCGCCTCTGTGAGGTCGCTCAAGATACGCCCAACCATCACTGCACGTTGCCTCGGCATCAGGGGACCCGAGATGCCGCAGCCAAACGCGAACTTTCCCTCGGCCTTGGCGGGGGAGGCACGCGCGCTTCGTTCTCTGGCCCGCTGTCTGGCCCGAGGCGACGACGCGGACGACCTGACGCAGGACGTCTTCGTCACCGCTCTCGCCCAGCCGACGCGACCCCGGTCCCTGCGACCGTGGCTGCGTCAGGTGCTCCGGAACGAAGTCCGCGTCAGTGCCCGTCGGGATCACCGGCGACGGAAGCGCGAGCAGACGTCCTGGGTGCCCGAACCGCCATCGTCTCCGGACGACACCGCCGCGAAGGCGCAGATGGTCGATGCCGTGCAGGACGCCCTGCGCCGACTCGATGAGCCTTATCGCGGGGTGCTGCACGCACGGTTCTACGCGGACCGTACGGCAGTGGACATCGCCCGCTCCGAGGGATGCAACGCCGGCACGGTTCGCTGGCGGCTGCAGGAAGGTCTCCGTCGCATGCGGCGGACGCTGGACGAGCGGTTCGACGGACGAGAGCAGTGGCTCGGGGGCGTGGTTGCGCTCGCCGGGATCCCGATGCCCTCGCCGCCGGCCGCCACAACGGGACCAACCCACGGAGTGAACACGATGACCAAGATGACACTGTTGAAAGTTCTGGCCGGAGCGGCCGTAGTCACCGGCGGAACCGCGCTCGCGGTGAGCAGCGATGCACCCGTCGCGGAAAAGGCGACCGTTGCGGCCGCCCCCGAAGCGCCGGTGCAGGCCGCAAGTACGCTGCAGTCACCCGAGGATCGCGGCGGCGGTGATGCAGCTCGGGTGCTCGATGCGCTCGAGACGCGCGCGAGCGCAAAGCAGCTGGACGAAACACCCAAGCCGGTCGAGCCGCCATGTCCGGACGGCAACTGCTCGGACCCCCAATGGGCGGCGGACGCCGACGCACCCGATCCGGAGGCGACCGCAAAGGCGCTGGGGGCGGTGCCGCGGGGGGCTGACGAGCCGCTGGTGACGATCGTCGAGTGCACCGACTACGAGTGCCCGTTCTGCAAGCAGGCGCGCGAGAAGGTGGATCGCATCATCGCCGACTACGGGGACAAAGTGGCGGTGTACGAGTTGCTCAACCCGCTGCCGTTCCACAAAAAGGCCTTGCCTGCATCCAAAGCTGCGTTGGCGGCGGGGCAGCAGGACAAGTTCTGGGAGATGGCCGACTTCATCTTCGACCATCCCGACAAGCGCGAGGACGGTGACTACGAGGCCTACGCCGTCGAGCTCGGCCTGGACATCGAGCAGTTCCGATCGGACTACGCCGGCGACGAGATTGCCGAGGCGGTGGAGAAGCACAAGCGCGCGTGCATGGGCAACGGCGCCCGCGGTACGCCGAGCTTCTTCATCAACGGCGACCTGTTGGTCGGCAATCAGCCTTACGAGCGGTTCAAGGAGCTCATCGAGGACGAGCTCGCGCAGGCAGAGAAGTAGGCGACGATTTGAACGACCGTAGGGTCCGTCCCCGACGTTTGGCTGCGGATGGGGCGGGCCCTGCGGTCGGCACTTGCATCACGTTGCGCGAGGCAGCTCACCCGAGGCGCGGTGTCCATCCACGCTTCGGAACCCCGCGTCTGTTGGGGCCACGGTTGACACGTTGGCGCGCGGCGTCAAAGGTGACTTCGTGTTGGAGGACCGGGCTGAAGGTGATGGCGACCTCGACGTCGCTCTCATCGACGGGCGTCCGGACGACGCGCTCGAGGTTCGGCGCCTGTGTGCACGCGCCAGTGCGCGCCTGCTGGGGAGCGCCGAAGCGATGCAAGTTGGCCGCTACGAGGTCCTGCGCCCGCTCGGTTCGGGAAGCTCAGGGGTCGTCTATGAAGCCTTCGACCCCCAGCTTCGCCGCCGGGTGGCGCTCAAGGTGCTGCGGGTGGGAGCACTCGGAGCCGTTGGGGTCGAGCGGATTCGCCGAGAGGCGATGACGCTCGGGCGGCTCGCCGACCCCGAGCTGCTGACCGTGTACGACGTCGGGAGTCACGTCGAGGGCGGGGTGGCGCGACCGTATTTGGTGACCGCGTTGGTACCCGGGGACGATCTGGTGACATGGACACGCGCACGGCCGGTGTCGCGTCGGCTCATGGATCTCGTCGTCGTCGCCACGAAGGTCGCCCGAGCGATCGACCGCGCCCATCAGGTCGGCGTCGTGCATCGCGACCTCAAGCCCGAGCACGTCGTCGTCGACGAGCAGGGCCGCATCACGATCATCGACTTCGGACTGAGCTCGATCTCGTCGTCCGGATCTTCGATCGGTGGCACCCCGGCCTACGCGGCGCCGGAGCTGTTGGAAGGGGTCACCCCGCATCGCGGATCGGATCAGTACGCGCTGTGCGTGGCGTTGTCGGAAGCCGCGGGCGCATCGATCGAGCAAGCGTCGGCCACGGCTCGCGATCTGCAGGCTGTGCTTGGCAAGGGGTTGGCGCGGGACCCCAAAGATCGCTGGCCGAGCTTGGGTGCGCTCGCCGATGCGCTCGCTCAATGCGGCCGCGGGGGCCGAGGTCACCGTCGCACGGGCCTTGCCGTTGCGATGGCAGCGGCTGCGGCAGCCGTCTGGTTGGCGAGACCCGCGGCACCCGAAGTCTCGGCGCCCCCTGTCGCCACCGTCGTGACGCCGACGGATGACGACGCGGAGCAGCAGCGCCTTCGCGTCGAGGTCTTGGCGCACTTTCGCGATGGTCGTCGATCGCAAGCCTTGGCCCTCGCACAGCAGGCCTACGACGCCGCCAGCCAAACGCAGTCGAGCGAGCGCAACCGGACCGCGCTGCTGCTCGCCCACATGGCCCGGGAAAACGGCGAGCTCGTGCGCGCGCAGGAGGTCTTCTCGGCGCTGTACTTTCGCGCCGCCGATGGCCGCTCCGATGAAGAGCTCGGCATTGCGCTCGAAGCCGCGGCGGCGATGGTGTTCCTGTACGGTCAGGGCACCGACGACGCGGCCGCGGCCGATCGCTGGGTCGAGCACGGTCGCGCGATCCTCGATCGTCTGGACGGCCACGAAGGCAGCGACGCCGGGTACTTTCACAACGCCACGGGGGTGCTGCGCGCGGCCCAGTATCGCAACGACGACGCCATTGCGCACTACGGCGAAGCGATCGCGATCTTCGAGCGCGAGCCGGAGATGGCGGAGGCGGAAGCCGCGGCGCGGGCAAACCTGGGCCTCGTGCTCGCTCGCATCACGCAGGAAGAGGCGGGCGCCGCTCAGCTGCGCCGCGCGCTCGAGCTGCGACTCGAGACCCACGGCCCCGATGCCTACGTGGTCGGAGAAACCCACCTCAACTTGGCCTCGGCGGTGCAGTTCTTCGACCCCGCGACGGCGCTCGAGCATCTGCAACGCGGTGGTGAGATCCTGGCGCGCTACGACGGCCCCGGGCAGCGAACGCTGATGGTCGTGATGGAAACGAACATCGGCAAGTGCCTGCTCGCGCTCGGGCGAACGCACGAGGCGGTCGAGCACCTGCGTGCTGCGGTGGCGCGGAGCCAGGGAGCTCCGGACCCTCGGCTGCTTGCGGTCGAGGCACGTATCTCCCTTGCGGACGGTCTGCTCGAGCTCGGCGGGGTGGACGAGGCGCGCGAGCTGCTGACGGCCGCACGCGACGCGGTGCACGACGTCGACGATCCGCGCCACACGGCGGCAGCGAAACGTCTTGCGCGTCTGCCCGGGAGGGGTCCAGCGCAGTGAGCGAGCGAGCCGACGAAGCAGCCCTGCTGCAGCGTTGGAAGGCTGGCGATCGGGAAGCCGGTCAGGCGCTGATCGAACGCGCGATGCCGCGTCTGCACCGTTTCTTCGCGAACAAGGTCGAGGCCGCCGACCTCGAAGAGCTCACGCAGAAGACGCTACTGGGGTGCCTGGACCGGGTCGAGCACATCCGGCCGTCTCCGGGGTTCGTCGCGTACATGATGGGCGTCGCGCGTCATCAGCTGTTTCGCCACTTTCGTCAGCGCGGTCCGGGCCGTCCTGACCCTCTGCGTGACTCCGTTCACGAGCTGGTCGATGCGCGTCGTCTCAGCGCAGCGATCGGTGCGCAGCAGGATCGCTACTATCTGCTGCAGTCGCTGCGCCGGCTGCCAATCGATCTCCAGCTGACCCTCGAGCTCTACTATTGGGAAGATCTGTCGTTGGCGGAGGTGGCGGCCGCGACCGAGGTGCCGTTGGGCACGGTCAAGAGCCGGCTGGGTCGGGCCAAGCAGACCCTGCGTGGCATCTTGGCCGAGCTTCCGCTGTCCGAGCCCGCACGGCGTGCCTCGACCAGCGATCTGGACGCCTGGGCGAAGACCTTTCGCTGACGATCTTTTTTTCGATCGGCACCGACCCTTTCCGACCCCGGTGGCAATGGGTTGTAGGAGAACGTGCGCAAAATGTTGAATCCTACTGTTCGTGCCTTTGTCTTGGTTGCGTCTGTCCTTGGCCTGGTGGGCGCGTGTGACGGTGAAGCCGAAAACGGTGCCCCCGCCGAAGGGGCAAGCCCCGGCGGCAAAGCAGACGCGCCCGGCATCTGCCGTGAAGAGTGTGTTCCCTCGGACTGTCCTGCGGTTGCACCCGCGAACGCCAAGGTCTGCGAGGACGGAACCACCCTCGAGCCGGATGTCTGCGCGCTGGACGACAACGGCGCATGTGGATGGACGTTCGCGGACTGTCCGGACGGCGACGCACCCGAAGAGCCCAGCTGCGGACCCGATGACTGTGGTCCGGTCGCTCCGGCGATCGCCGAGGTGTGTGCCGATGGCTCGACCGTCGTCAAGGACCTCTGCGCGCCCGTCGACGGTGGCTGTGCCTGGACCTTCCCGGCGTGCCCGGACGAGGAAGACCCCGTCGAGTGTGGCGCGGACGACTGCGGTCCGTTTGCCCCGGCGATCGCCAAGCAGTGCCCCGACGGTTCCTCGGTCGGGATGGACGTTTGCGCCCCGATCGCAGGGGGGTGCGAGTGGACCTTCGGAGAGTGCCCGTAGCCGGGAACGCTTCGCTCATGTCGCCCGACTACCGCTGCCAAACGAGCGGAGGGCGACATGAGACGACAATCGAGCGGAATTGCGCTGGCGGCCGGCCTGATCGCGCTGACCGGGTGTGCTGAGGACGGACCCGAGCTGATCGAGCACAAAGGTGCGCAGTACGAGCGCACCAACTACGACGAGTTGCGGGACCTGTTTCCGACGGGTGTAGCGGGCAACGAGACCGATCCGTTCGCGGATTGGTCCGTGGAGGAGCTCGCCGATGCTCTTCGTCCGACGATCTCCCGCGGGGGCAACGTCTACGTCGCCGTCGAGCCCGCGAGAGCGGCGGCCCGGGCGATGCTCGAGGGCGATCAAACCGAGTTTCAGCGCGAATGGGCGGGGCCTCGGCCCGGCCGACCGGCGCCGTTGAACGAAGCCGGGTTCCGGAAGATCATCGACGCCGACGGACGCACGATCGTCGACCCCTCGCAGTATCCGTTCAGCGCGATCGCGCGGGTCGAGCTTCGGGATGGCAACGTGCCGATGGAGCACTGTACGGGGTTCTTCGTGGGGCAGTTCACCCTCGTGACCTCGGCCCATTGCCTGTACGAGGAGCACAGTGAGCTCGGCCTGCTCGTTGCCGACGTCTTTCGGATCCAGCCGATGCGCGACGGTCTGAACGTCCCGGAGGAGTTCGTCTGTCACGAGGACGACTTCTACAACCACGGTGTCCCGGCGGGCTTTGTGGGCGCGGGGGTCGAGAACGCCGAGAATCCGTTCGACTATGCCGTCATCGACGTCTTCCCGTGCATGCCGCAGGGAGCGTCATCGTTCTTCCCCAACTACTTCGTCAACCCCGGCTCCGGGCACTACGGGATGTACGGCTACGCTGAGGACTGCGGCGGAGGGTATCGTCAGTGCGGGATGGCCGGACCTGCAAACCACAACGGTCTGTGGATCGAGACCGAACACATCGACGCAACCGGGGGTCAGAGCGGAGCGCCGTGGTACGCGACCAACTGGACCATGCCGGCCGCGGTCAACCAGGGCTACCGCTCGTACCCCGACCTTTGGCAGTGTGGATTCGCCTCGTGCCAGCGCAACTTCGGCCGCCGGATCGACTGGGGCGTGGACGAGTTCATCAGAGCAGTCTCCTGGGACTTCTGAGCCCAGATGGACGAGACCCAACCATCGATCGAGCGGCAGCGGCTGCGGGCGGCTCTGACGTCGCGGCTGTTCGATGCTCCCCTCGAGCCGACGCGGATTGGGCGCTACGTGGTACTCGAGCCGCTCGGGCAGGGGGCGATGGGGACGGTGTACCTGGCCCACGATCCGGACCTCGATCGCAAGGTTGCGGTCAAGGTGCTGTCGCGGCTCGTCGTCGGCGAGATGGCCCAAGCACGGTTGCGCCTCGAGGCCAAGACGATGGCGCGGCTGTCTCACCCCAACGTCGTGGTCGTGCACGAGGTCGGGCACGAAGGCGACGCGATGTTCATTGCGATGGAGTACGTCGCCGGAGGCACGCTCGCGCAGTGGTGTCGCAACCACAGTCCCGGGACGGCCACCCGGACGCAGAAGGTCGTCGAGCTGGCCCTGCAGGCCGCACGCGGTCTCGCGGCGGCGCACGATGCCGGACTCGTGCATCGCGATCTCAAGCCCGCAAACGTGCTCATCGGGGACGACGGCCGGGTGCGGGTCGCCGACTTCGGCCTGGCGCGTGAGCAGGCCGAGCCACCCAGCGAGCCATTGGCGGCGCCGGAGGACACGCTGTCCGACGGACAGACGCAGAGCCAAACGGATGAGAACGACCTCGAGCGGCTCACGCGAACCGGTCAGGTCGTCGGCACGCCCGCGTACATGGCTCCCGAGCAATTCCGGGGGCACGCGGACGCGCGCAGCGATCAGTTCGCGTGGTGCGTGACGACGTGGGAGGCCTTGCTCGGGGAGCGACCGTTCGCGGCCCCGAACGCGACGAGGCTCCTCGCGGCGGTCGAGGCGGGAGAGATTCGAACCCCGCCCGATGTGGCCGGCGTCTCTCCGCAGCTCTTGACTGTGCTGCGACGCGGCCTGCGCGCGAATCCGGCCGAGCGCTGGCCCACGATGGAAAGCGTCCTCGAGGAGCTCGAGCCACAGCGGCGCGCGAGTCGATGGCCGTGGATCGTACTCGGCAGTGCCGCGGTGGTCTCGGCTGCGATGTTGTCCGCTGGGGACGAGAGCACGCTGGCTCCCTGTGGCGACGGACGCGAGGCGCTCGAGCCGGTGTGGGGGACCGCTGCGCGCGAGTCTGTGGCGGAGGCCATTCGTAGCGTCGGCACACCGAGCGCCGAGGAGACGATCGTGCCCGTGCACGATGGCTTGGATGCGATCGCCGAGCGCTGGGCGGAGGCGTCGGAGCGGGCTTGTCGAGACGGTCGATCGCGCGAACCGGAGCTCGTGGCGCTCGCCGAGGCCCGACGCGCCTGCCTGACACGAGCGCTGGATACGTTCTCGAGCCTGACCGCCGACATCCGCGTCACGGACCGTTCGTCGCTGCCCCAGTGGGTCCCGATGGTGCTGGCCTTCGACGATGCAATGTCGTGCGATGCGGATCCGATGCCGTCGCTCGGGTCGGCCGTCGATCCGGAGGTGCTCGCAGACTACGATCGAGCTCAGCTCCTGATCGCGGCACGGCAGGGGACCAAAGCCGAGGCCTTGCTGCGCAGCGTGGTGGACCGAGCGCCCGATCCGGGGCGACTCCGAGCCCAGGCGCTCTACGACATTGCGCGAAGCAACGTCGCGATGGGCGACTGGTTGGAGGCCGATCCGGCCGCGAAGGAGGCTCTGGCTGCGGCCGAGCTCACCGACGCGCCGGCGATTCAGCTGCATGCGTGGCGCCTGATCGGCCACGCGGCGGAAGTCGCAGAGGATCGCTCGCGGGCCGATCTCGCGCTGGCTCGGGCCAACAACCTCGCGCGACGTCCCGAGGTTCACGAGGCCGACCGCGCTCGGCTGGATTGGACGCACGCCGACGTCGCACAGCATCGCGAGCAATACGACGAGGCGCTTGCGCGCTACGAGTCCGCGTTGGCGGTCTACCGAAACAATGGTGAAGACGAACTACGTGTCGCAGCCGTGCTCCAGGACATGTCCGGCACGCTGATGCGAACCGGCGAGCCCAACCGTGCGGCGGAAGCTGCAGACGAGTCCGTGACGCTGGTCGAGCGCGTACTCGGACCGGGTCACCCTCGAACTGCCGATGCACTGATGCACGCGGCCCGCTTCGGCATGATGTCGGGGCGTGAAGGCGTGGCCGAACGGCTCGAGCGATCCGCCGAGATCTGGGCGGCATGGCCCGACTTTCGACCCGACCGTCTCGTGCAGCTGCACGAGACGCGAGCGACGCTGGCCGCGAATGAGGGGCGGACTGACGACGCCCTCGCGATGGCCGAGGCGGGGTTGCGGGTGTTGGAAGGTCTCGAGCGTCCATTCGTGCGGGAGTGGCTGGCGCTGGGCGCTCTGCACGGGCAGCTGCTGGGTCTTTCCGGGCGGTTCGAGGAAGCCGGGGCGGAGTACCGGGCGCTGGTCGAGCGATTCGGCGACCAGGAAGAGGTCGCCGGCGAGTCGCTCGGGGTCGTCTACGTGCAACTGGTGCTCGCCGGACTGCAGATGGGCGACGTCGAGCAAGCCCGCCGAGACCTCGCGAACGCGCGACGGTTGCTCGATGGGCGATTTCCCGAGGGAAGCCAGCCCAGCATCAACTACCGCGCGCGGCTCAGCATGATGCTTCGTGGTCTCGGTGAGCCCGAACGAGCCTTGGCGGCGCTTCCAGACATCGAGGGCGTCGACGCGCTCGGGCCGGAGATGCGGGTCTTCGTGCTGCTCGAGCGCGTTCAGGTCGAACGGGATCTGCGGCGCTTCAGCGACGCGCGGCAGACGCTGGCGCGAGCAAAGCCGTTCGCCGACCAGGCGCCCGCGGCGGTCAGCGAGATGTGGCACGCGGTGAAGAAGTCCGTCGACGAAGCCGAGGCCGAAGCTCACTAGGCGCGCTAGGCCGGCCGCACGAAGGCGGTGCGGGTGTGCGAGAGGTGAAAGCCTGCTCGGTGGGCGTTGCGGTGCGATGCGCTGCCCGGCTGCACGTCGATCTTCGCGTAGCGACACCCGAGCTCTCGCGCGAACGCGAGGCGCTGCATCAGCGCGGACGTGTGATACCCGCGGCCGCGGTGCTCGACGGAAACGGCGCTGCCCATCAGCATCGCGACCTCGTGGTCGAAGCGCATCGAACAAACGCCGACGCGCTGCCCGTCGGCGACGATGAACCAGTTTCGGCTCATGCCGACCGCCCGCGTGATCCGGCCGTAGATCGCGATCTCGGGGGGAGGCTCGCCGCCGTCGGTAAAACCGCGGCCGAGCATCTCGCCCCAAACGTCGGCGTCCGAGTCCGGCATCGGCTCGAGCGTGACGGCGTCGGAGCCTCCGACTTCGCCGTCGAGTGAGCGCACGAGAATGTTTTCGACCGCCACAGCTCGGTAGCCGCGCGCGGCGAGCAGCTCGAGGGTCTGGGGGGCGGCGTGACTGCAGACTTCGACGGCAAAGCTGGCGCTGGCCTGTTCGTACATCGCCTCGACTGCATCGAGGTCGGATACAGCCGGAGTGTCGAGGCCCCAGCCCTTGAACGCGTTGATTGGCGACTGCTGGCCGAAGCGGGCCGCCACGGCACGACCGAAGACCCGGTGTGCGGGCTCGTGGTCGGCAATCGCAACCTCGGCGGCGCGCGCCAGGGCGAGAAGGGTGCCGGCCTCTGCCGTCTCCAACCGCTGCGCGAGCGGGTCGGGCATCGGCTCGTCGAGCGGGGACGGGACGTGCGGCGGAAACACGAAGCCGCCATCGGCCCACCGAAGATCGTCGACGCCGACGACGGCGGCCAGTCCAATGTCGCCGTAGACGTGCGGGAACAGGTCCCCGCCGCGCGAGACCTCCCAGCGCATCGCCTCGTCGGATACCCGTCCCGGATCCACCTCGACCAGGCACAATCCCGCCGTACCGCCGAAGTGCTTGTTCGCCGTCTCGCGCACCTGGTGCGCGGCACTGAGATGCACGAAGCCGTCGCTTTCGTCGATCGGCGCCCACGGCACTCGGTCGGAACGAGCGTCCCATTGCGCGCGCGGCAGGATTTTGTACAGCGGTCCTCCGCGGGGTGATTGACGACTCATCGGCGGTTCGTGGATGTGCTACGGACGAACGAGCGTCGAGACTTCGGCAAGCGCTACCAGGCCTGCAGCGCGGGTTGATCTCCCGAGCGCAGCGCGATCGTCCCCCCCGGGAGCACCGCAACGTCTCGGCTTGACGTCAGCCCGCGTACCGCAAAACAGGCCGGCGCTTCGCCCTGCATTCGACAGCCGAATACGACCTGGGTGCTGCGCACTTCGGCAACCCCGAGCAGGATCGATGCGTCGGGGCCCATGCCGAAGTCGACGGTGGCCAGGCGCGTGACCCCAACTTCCCTCAGGCCGTCCTTCTTGGGCAGCTTGACCAAGCCGTCGGTGAGAAACCATCCGGCCTCGGTTCGTACCGACAGTCGCAGGCTGCCCTTCTTGCCCTCGCCCTTGCCGCGGCTGTGGACGAGGTGGGCCTCCTGCCACGGCCCAACCGGATCCTCGATGCGGGCCGCGCCCCGTTTGCCGAACTTGGGGTCGAGCTCGCAGTCGACGAGCTTCTTGCAGAGCGTCTTGCGGACCTTCGGGCTGGGACCGGCGACGCCGAGGCTGAGCTCCGCGTTTGCGGCTCCACGGTTGCCGCACGCTGGGATCTCCTGGCTGGCCGGGTCACAGCTCGCCACGCAGCTGTCGAAGGCCTCGCTGGCGGGCGGCGTCTCGATCGGCATCAGATCGCAGCTGACCGCGCAGCGTGCCTCGCACGACATTGCCGCGACGGTGGGCTGGATCGACTCGGACTCGGCCTCGCGCTCGCCCAGCAGGATCCCGTACAGCCCGGCTTTGGCCCACTGGGTACCGCGTTTACGCCAGACGCCGACGAGCTTGTCGCCCATCGTCGTGAAGAAGAACTCTTGGTCGACGCCTTTGTTGCGGCTGTCCCGGAGGGCGAACAGGCCACCGTAGGAAAACGAGAGCGCGCCGTCGGGGCGTGCCAAGATCGCGTCGTCCTCTTGAATGTAGCGCTTGGCGAACTTGCTTCCGGTGAAGCCGGTTCGACCCATCACCGCCCTGGCTTCGCAGCCTTCGACGGTGACCTCCAGGTCGAAGTATCCGCGCAGGTCGAGCTTGGTGATCGATGCCGACCCGGTGGTTCGTGTGGTGAAGCTCCACTTGCCGGCGAGCAGCTGAAGGTCCTCGCATCCTTCGGTCGAGGGGGGCGGTGTTTCCTCCGGCCCGTCTGTTCCGGCGACGACCTTCGGGTCGACGGGGTCGCTCGTCGTCTCGTCTTCGGGACCCGAGTCGGTGTCCTGCATCAGCCAGACCCCGGCACCACCGCCGCCGAGCAGGAGCAGGACCAACACCACCCACAACCCGGCCCGCGACTTGGGGACCTTGTCGAAGGAAACCGATGGCTCCGGCTGGCCGAACTGCAGCTCGGGTGCGGTCGGGGAGCGCTCCGCCGGCACGACGACCGGCGGTGGGGTTACCTCTTCGCCCGTGGGCGGCGGAGTGACCGGAACGGGGGTCGGTTCGTGAAGTACGGGCGCCGCGACCGATGCCGACGCCACGGCAGCTGCCGTCGACAGTGACGCGGCGGCCACACTCGAGCCGCTGGGCGAGGGGGCCTCCGTCGTTTGGTCGGGGGTTGCGATGTCTTCGAACGACAGCGGCGCGGAGGTCTCGCCAGAGGGCAGCTGGGCGGGCGGCTGCGACTCTGCGTCACCGGAACGCAACGGCGTACCGCACTCGCGGCAGACGTCGTCCTCCGGTCGCACTCGCGCTCCGCAGAGGTCGCAGCGCTCAGCCATCGCCGGGCAATCCTAACGGCCATGGCTGCCCGGGAAAAGAACGCTACGACGACCCTCAGAACCATGCGCGCAGGCCCACCATGGGGCCGTGCAGAGAGACTTTGCCGATCTTTCGCGCCTCGTAGCCCGCGTACAGCTCGAACCGGCTGAGCATCACGCCGACCGTCGCGCGGCCGAGCATGGATCGCGTCCGGTACAGGCGGCCGTAGTCGAACCGGCCCGAGAGGACCACCGGCCAGAACGGAAAGACGTCGACGTCCGTCGTGAAGTTTCCGCCCGCGGCGTATTCCCGGCGTCCCTCGCCCGGGACGCGGCCGTCGATCATGTACTGCGCGCCACCCCCGATGCGCCAGCGGACGGCGGGGCGCATGACGAGCGCGAACTTGGCGTTGGTACTGCCGAGGTAGAGCGCGTCCTTGAACGGCCCCTCGAGAAAGAACGACAAGTCGCTGCTCAGTCCCAGGCGCCAATAGTTCAGGTCGATCCCGAACGCCGAGCGGTACAACTGGTCGTAGAGGTAGGCCCCTTCGACGTGCGCGGTTCCGCTGAAGTCGCTGCGGGGCGGATCGTCCTCGAGCATGACGACCGGTTGGCTCTCATCGGGACCAGGTACGGCCGAAGAAAACTCGCTGCCTCGATAGATGTAGCCAAATCCAGCGTCCGCGTAGGGAAAGCGCCGGTACTTGGGAGCCTCGGTCAGACTGACGTCGAGATCGCGGAGGGAGCCCAGCGACGACTCGGTCGAGTCGTCGTCGTCCCAGGTGCTCGAATCGGAGCTGGAGTCGTAGCTCGACGACGAAGAGCTCGAGTCTCTGACTTCGCTGCGCACGCTTTCGAGCCGGCCCGCGTTGGCTCGCGCCGGCGCAGCAAAGAGGCACGCGGTCGCGAGCGCCATCCCCACCCGAAGGTGCGGTGGGGATCTCAAAACCATGCTCGCAGCCCCCCGGTTGGCCCGTGCAGCGCGACTTCCCCGATCTTCCGCGCCTCGTAGCCGCCGTAGAGCTCGAAGCGACTGAAGATCAGACCAACCGTGCCGCGCCCGAGCATCGACGTCGCCTTGTAGAGCACCCCGTAGTCGAAGCGCCCCGAGATCACCACTGGCCAGAACGGAAAGATGTCGACATCCGACGTGAAGTTGCCGCCCGCGGCGTACTCGCGACGCCCCTCGCCGGGGACGCGGCCGTCGAGCATGTACTGCGCGCCGCCACCGACTCGCAACCGCATGAAGGGCCGCATGATCAGGGCAAACTTCGCGTTGCTGCTGCCGAGGTAGAGCGCGTCCTTGAACGGTCCTTCGAGCAAGAACGACATGTCGCTCCCGATTCCGAACCGCCAGTAGTTCAAGTCGATGCCGAAGGCCGAGCGGTAGACCTTGTCGTAGAGGTACGCGCCCTCGACGTAGGCACTTCCCGCGAAGTCTTTGCTGGGCGGCCGCTCGGTCGTCGGCGGAAGCTCCGAGGAACGATGGACGTAGCCACGCTGGCCGTCGGCGTAGGGGAACCGGAGGTAGGTCGGTGACTCTCCGAAGTCGAAGTCGAAGTCGAGCGCGCCGTCGCTCGAGTCGGAGTCGAAGTCGTCGTCATCGTCGTCGAACCAGCTGGAGGACGAAGAGCTGGAGGACGAAGAGCTGGAGGACGAAGAGCTGGAGGACGAAGAGCTGGAGGACGAAGAGCTCGAGTCCGAGTCTCCCCGGACCTCACTGCGAACGCTGTCGAGTTTGCCCGCGTGCGCGAGATCGGGTGCCGCACACCAGGCGCAAACGAATGCCGCGGTTGCTGCGGCGTGCTTCCTCCAACCCATCACCGTTAAACTCAACGATCGAAGGGCCCTTTGGTAGCTGGGATGTCCGAGCAAAAGTCGGGGGGAAACCCTCGCCGGTGACCACGATCACTCGCAAACCGTGGCGTATCGGATACACCTGTCGGCTTCGCGCCACGGGACTTCCGCTTTGCTTCAGCGCACGGGAAGTCGAACGACCGCGGTCGTTCCTTCGTCGGGCGCGCTTGTGAGCTGGAGCGATCCGCCCAACAGCTCTGATCCGCGCACGGCGACCACAACCCCCAACGGCATGTTGCCGGACTCGTCGGCGAACGGATCGGTGACGCGCTCGAGCTGGCGTTGCGTCATGCCAATCCCGGTGTCCGCGATGGTGATCGAGAACCCATCGTCGTCACGCTCCCCCGTGACGGAAACCTTGCCCCGCCGCGTGTACCGGCAGGCGTTGCCCACCAGTGTGTAGAGCACGATCATGAGCTTGCGGCGATCCGTCGTGATCTCGCCGAGCTCGTCCGCCTCGAGTGAGACCTCGGTTTCATGGAGCTCGGCGGCCGGGCGCGCCCGCTCGACGACCTCCTCGAGCAGGGCTCGCAAGTCGAACCGACGCCGCTGCATCGCGATCTTGGGCTCGCCTGGGGCGAGAAGCAGGATGCCATCGAGCTGGTCGCTGGCCTCGGCGAGGCGGTCCGCGACCGCTTCGAGCTCGTCGCCAGAGAGCTTTTCGAGCTGTTGCGCAGCCTCGGCCATCGGCGCGCGGACCCGTCGCAGCAGTCGATTGACGATGGCGGTGCGGGCTGGGCCCGACTTGGACGGGGGCGGGCCAGCCTCCGAGCTCGGCTCGGCCGAGGGCGAGCCCGCGTTGCGCTCGAGCGTCCGCAGTCGCAGGCCCACGCGTCGAATGAACAACAGCGCCAAGAATCCGATCGCGATGATGACCACGGCGAAGCGGATCAACGCGTCGCGTCCGAGATCCAGCAGCGGCTCTCGGAAGGACGCCGCCGGCTCGGCGAGCACGACGTAGCCGTAGGGTTCGCTCGTCAGCGACCAGACCGGCGAGTAGCCCATCATCGATGGGACCTTCTCGGCGTGGTCGGCCAAGTCGAACTCGCTCGCCCCGCTTGCCTGCGTTCGCAGTGCGGACCAGAGGTTGTCCAGCCCCAGGGGTTGAGAGATTCGATCGAGATAGTTTTCCCCGCCGGGGTCGCCGTAGCGCTTGGTCTCCTCGAAGCGCGGCACATAGCGCCCGACGTCGGTGAGCGGCCGGAACTGCAGGCTGTCGTCCTTGCCGACCATTTGGACCTGACCGTCGACGGCGTCGCTGACGATGACTCCAAAACGATCGACGAGCAGGGCGCGGCCGGCTCGCTGCGAGAGATCGGCGACGACATCGTGAAGCGCGAAGCTGTCGACCTTGAGCACGGCGACGGCGAGTACCTCACCGTCCTTCATGATCGGCGCCGACACGAAGATGCCGGTGCCCGAGCTCGTGGCGTTCTTGAGGAGGTCCGAGACGAAGGGCTCCGCGTTGTCGATCGGGGCGCGGAAGTACGGACGATAGTCGTAGACACGACCGACCATCGCCGGCTTGCGATCGTTCTCCGACGCCGAGATGCACACGCCGGACTCCGACAGCAGGTACACGTTGCGGAACCAGGGATTGGCGTTGCGAACGCTGACCAGCAGCTCGTGAATCTCAGGGTGCGCCGCGTCCCAGGACTCGGCCTTGGCGACGACGTCACCGCCTTTGCCCGGCGCGGTGTCGACGGCGGACACGATCGACGGGTTGGTTGCGACGTGCTCGACGTAGGCCCGCAGTCGCCCGACTCGTTCTTCGAGGCGTCGTGCGGCTTCGGCAGCCCGGTGCTCGAGCGCGACGGTCTCGCGCTGCAGCGATTGGCGCTCGACATCCCGCGCGTTGATCCACACGACGACGGCGATCGGCGCCAGCACCAGGAACACCAGAACGAAGACGAGCTGCGAGGGCAGCCGCCATCGTCGAGGAGTCTTGGATCCGTCGGCCAAGGTGCGCCCGGAGGATACAACCTCCGTGCGCGTTGGGCGATCAGCCTTCCGGCTCGAACGCCTGACACGCCAGGTCGATGTCGGAGGTCAGCGCGCCCTCGATGGCCATCGGGATCTGGGCAGCGCCCGTGCAGATGTCGAGGGTCACGCCGTTGTCGCCGACCTGCATGCCGGCGAAGTCCCACAGGCGAGGGGCGTGGTGGGCCTGGGCGCACTCACCGAGCCCGATGCCGCAGCAGCTCGCCGGCTGCCCGCAGGTGTTCGCTCCGGCGGTGACACCGGGGTCACCGGCGACCACGATCGTCGCCACCGCTTCCGGATCCCCGCCCTTGAGGGCGACCAGGGAGTCGTAGAGGTCCTCGACGGGCGTGACGCTCTGCGTGCACAGAAATCCATCGCACAGGCCGCCAAACCCCACCTGGTCGTAGTAGCCGTGGTCGTCCACGTCCGTGATGAGCACGAGGACCAACAGCGCCTCGTCGCGGATGAACCCGGTGGCGTCCCCGTCGAGCAGATTGGTCGCCGAGGTCAGCACGTGCTCGCAACCGATCGCCGTGCCCGGACCGCCGAGTCCGCCTGCCGCGGTGTTGAACGCGTTGGCGATCTCCATCTCCGTCATCTCGTTGCTGTCGAACCACGGATTGCCGTTCGCGCCGCTTCCGAGAAATCCGACGTCGTTGTCGTTGGTCAGGCCGATTCGGTACTCGATGTCGCCGCAGTTGATCCCGGCCAGCGTGGAGACGATGTTGGTGAACGCGTTGGTCGCCGAGAGCGCCTGGATCTCCTCGATCATCGAGCCGGTACCGTCCACCGCGAACAACATGTCGATCTGACGACAACCGGTCTTGGTGCACTGACCCACCGGGAGGTCGGACGATCCGACGTCGAGCAGCGGACCGTCGTCGGTGCCATCGTCGGCCGACATCGTCGTGCCCGCGGTGTCGCCTGCGGTCGTGCCGTTGTCGTCATCGTCGTCGTCGTCGTCGTCGTCATCGTCATCGTCATCGTCGTCGTCGTCGCCATTGCTGGTACCGACGCTGCCGAGGTCTTTGCAGAACCCGTCGATGCACATGTAGTCGAGGTCGCAACCGCCCCCTTGGGTGCACTCGCAATCGAGCGATCCCACGGGGCAGTCGGTGGCTCCGGAGTCGGCGGCACAGGCCCAACCTGCCCCTGCGCCCAACCCCAACGCTGCTACGAAAGTCCAAGCCCGCATCTTGCCGACCATGGTACCCGCAGGGGCGTGTAGCTGGGCATCCGACCCCAGCCCATCCGGACCTTCAGGCGCGCACCAGCACGTCGATTCCTGCGTCGCGGATCTCGGACGCGAATGCCTCGAGGACCTCGTCGGCAACGCGAGCGAGGCGGTCGGCGTCTTCCCGCAGCGACGGCCGGGCCATGCCGTACAGCAGAACGTCCTGGATCTTCGTTCCGGCGTCGCGCTCGGCTCTCAGCAGTGAAACGTAGGCAACTCGCTCAGCGTCTGAGAGCGGCGTCCCATCGATCGCGACGAGGCAGGTCTGGATGCGGGTTCGGCACCGATCGGCGCAGGCCCGGAGGTTGCGGCGCACGGCCTCGTCCGTCGACGGGGCCCCGTTGATCCGCTGGCGCATCTCGGACGTTCCCGCATCGAGCTTGAACCACGCTTCGCCGCCGGCCTCCCCGAGCTTGGCGACCCCGCGCTGAACCTCCTGGCGCTGCATCATCGAGCCGTTGGTGATGAGCACTTTGTTCAGCCCCGACTGACGGGCCTCGGTGACCTCGAGCACCCGCTCGACGATCGTGTCGAACGGACGTGCGGTGGTCGGCTCGCCGTTGCCCGAAAGCGCAACGTCGACGACTCTGCGCATCTCGGGCGCGACGTGTTGCTCGAGATAGTCGCCTTCGGTCAGCTGCTGGAGAAAGCCGTCGAGCTCGGTGGTCAGGAGCTCCAGGTCAATCTCGGGAGCCGAGCCCCGCTGGAGGTCGGGAACCTGGCAGTAGAGACAGCGCCAGTTGCAGGCGTTGTTCGGGTTGAGGTTGATCCCCACCGAAACGCCGCCCGCGCGCCGCGAAACGACCGGGTAGACGTAGCGCAGGCCCGCTGCGTCGCGGTCGTGGTCCGTTACGGTCAGCCGCACGATCGCCAGCATAGCGTGCCCCTCCAGGACACTCGCGGGGGCCCCCGGGCCCTGCTAACCTCCGCTTCGGCGGGGCCTCGATGGCTGGTGACGACGATTCCGATTTCGACGCAGCGGGTGCGGCCTCCCAAGCCGCCGGCGTGGCTTCCCAGATCGCCGAGGCCCTAGGTCTCAGCGGCGAGCGCATCGAGAACGTCACGTATTCGTTCTCCACCGTCGAAGGTCCGGACGTCGACTGGCGCGTTCGCCGGCTGCACTGGGTGGAGGGTCTCTCCCACGCCTACGAGATGCGGCTGGACGTCTCCACAGACTCTGTCGATGCCGACACGGACACGCTGCTGGGTGCGTCGGCGGAGCTGCTGATCGACCGAGGAGACCATGCGCGTCGTACGGCGTACGGGATCGTTCGCAGCGTCGAGTACATCGGCTTCATCGAAGAGCATCTGTGGGTCAGCCTCGTGATCGTGCCGGCGTTCCGGCTGCTGTCGCAGCGCGTCGACACGCGGATTTTTCAGGGGCAGACGACGGTCGAGATCATCGACGAAGTCCTCGGCAAGGATCTCAAGGACTGGAAGCGCGAGGTCGACACGTCGGGCCTCGCCGGCGAGTACAACAAGCGCGACTACTGCGTGCAGTTCCGAGAGTCGACGTTCGACTTCCTCTCCCGGCTCATGGAAGAGGAGGGCATCACCTACTACTTCCAATCCGACGACGACAATCGCTGCGAGAAGCTCGTGCTCGCGGACGCCAACGATCAGTACGCGGACGTCGAGCTGATCATGGACGAGGACGTACCGATCATCGGCAGCAACCCGGATCAAGCGGATCGCGAGTCGATCCAGCGCTTCGACTGGGAGAACAAGCGGACGATCAACAAGGTCATCGCCTGGGGCTTCAACTTCAAGACGGTCAGCAACGAAGAGGGCGAAGGGGAGCTCGCCGATACGCAGAATGCTCGCGTGCGCGAGCTGTACATGCACGACGAGCGTCGGCAGATCACCGACGATCCCAACGACGATCCCAATGCCGAGTCGTTCACGGGTGACGCGCTCGAGCAGCGCTCGCCGATGGCGGGCCGTCGTACCGAGCTCGCGATCGCCGGATCGAAGACGGCGCGCGGTGGGTCCAACGTGGCGGCATTCGTACCGGGCATGATCTTCATGCTCGGCGCGCACCATCGGCCGGACCTCGACTCGCAGCGCTTCTTGATCACCCGGGTGATTCACCGGTCATCGGGAACGGGTGGGTCCGGAGCCGGCGGTGGGGCACGCTATAGCAACAGCTTCGAGTGCATTCCCGAGGGACACGTGCACCGCCCGGCGCAGCTGACCCCGCGTCCGCGCGTCTACGGAGCGCAGACGGCCACGGTCGTGGGGCCCGACGGCGAGGAGATTCACACCGACAAGCACGGTCGGATCAAGGTCAAGTTCCACTGGGACCGGCTCAATAACGCGGATGATACGGCTTCGTGCTGGACCCGCGTGGCGCATCCGTGGGCGGGAGCCGGCTGGGGCGGCATCGTGATCCCGCGGATCGGCATGGAGGTCGTGGTCGACTTCCTGGACGGCAACCCGGACCGGCCTCTGGTCGTCGGCTGCGTCTACAACACCGACAATCCGCCGCCGTACACCCTTCCGGACGAGAAGACCAAGAGCACCTTCAAGACCAACAGCTCACCGGGTGGCGGTGGCTTCAACGAACTGCGGTTCGAGGATGCGGCGGGGTCCGAAGAGATCTTCACGCACGCTCAGAAGGACTACAACGAGGTCGTCGAGAACGACCACAACACCACCGTTCACAACTGCCAGACCAACACCGTCGACGTCAATCAAACGCAGAGCATCGGGGGCAACCAGACCGAGACCGTGACGGGCGAGCAGAAGATGACCGTCAAGAAGAACCGGACGGTCACGATCGATGGCAGTCAGGCGGTCAAGATCAACGGTGGGGAGGCGAACTCGGGCAACAGCGGCAGCAAGCTCGAGATCACGGGCGACTACAAGGTGGACGTCAGCAACACCATCGAGATCCAGGCGCCCACGCACATTCAGCTCACGTGCGGTGGCAGCGTCATCAAGATGGTCCCCGGCAAGATTACGCTCACCGCAGGCGGGGCCGCCGAGATCGTGCTGGATGCCAACGCGCTGATGAAGTCGTCGGCCGGCACGAAGGTGCTGCTCGACGGCAACGCGCTGATGCAGTCCTCTGGTGCGGCGAAGGTCAAGTTGGACGCCAACGCCACAATGACCAGCTCGCCGGGCGCGGAGGTCAAGCTCGACGGCAACGCCGAGATGAAGTCGACGGGCGGAAGCTCGGTCAAGCTCGACGCATCGGCCACGATGAAGGGCTCGGCGTCGGCGATGGTCAATGGACCCACCGCGACCCTCGCGGGTGGTGGGGGCAGCGTGGAAGCGGCCGCAGCGGGTGTCACCGCGGCGGGCGGCAAGGTCGATGTGTCCGGCGGGATGGTCAACATCTCCGGCGGCATGGTGAAGATCAACTAGCGAGGACGTCGTGCAGTCCGTCTCCGATGCCCTCAACCGTCTTCACGATGACGGCAGCTGGTTTGCGCGGGCCCACGAGGTCAAGTTGCTCGTGATCCGCACGACCACCGATACGCATGGCGCCGCGCTCAAGCTGGTGCCGCAGCTCGAGTTTCACCACGACAATCGCTCGGCGTGGGTGCTGTTCGAGGACGCGCATACCAAGGCCGACGACGGATGGTTCGTGCGGTCCAACCGGCTCGTCGAGCACTGGGGGCTGCGTCGGGAGGCGTTCGCGAAAGAGGGCATCGCCCTCGGCGAGGTCGAGCTGCCACCTGCCGGTGCGAAGGGGCCTCGTGTGTTTCGTGACACGTCGACGCGCGTGCTCAAGGAGCTCCGCGACCCGCTGACGGGTTTGGTGTACGTGCTTGCACCCGCCCTGGTGGAGGACGCGGCCGACTTCGAGACCGATCTGACGGAGATGGTCGGGGCGCCCGAGATGGCGCGAGCGCGGTTCGTGGTGGTGGTCGACGAAGCGGTGGCGCTGCCGCAGCGACTGCTCGATGCGGTGGGGCAGCGGGCGATCGTCTGCGATTGCCGGGTCAACGAAGCCGACAAGGCCGACGACATGCGCACATTGATGGCCACCGGCGACACACCGTCGTTCGGGATGGCGGGGCCCAAAGGAGTCACGCCGCCCAAGCGCGTCGATGATCCGCCGCCGCTGGACCCAAAAGAGCGCGACAAGGCGCTCGAGGAATCCGGCGTCAATCCGAAGGTGCTCACCGAGACGCCCAAGCTTCGCAACTGCGTGTTGGGGGCGGCCATCGAGATGAAAGAGGGCAACGGGGCGAAGGCGGTCGAGCTGCAGCGCCAGGCTCGGGACATCGCCGCGGCCTGCGACCTCAAAGACGTGAAGGTGATCTGCCAGATCACGCTGGCGAGCTATCTGTCGGGTTTGGATCGGCGGGAGCTTGCGATCAAAGAGCTGGAAGACGCGTCGAAGTACTCCGAGGACAACGAGATGCCGCAGCAGCAGAGCGAGGCTGAGCTGGCGCTCGGGCTGCTGCACGCGCTCGACGGCCGGCAGCGCGATGCCGCGGTGGCCTACGCCAAGGCGGGGAGCGCGGCCGAGACGGCGAAGAACGAGATGCTGGCGATCGAGGCCTGGCGTCTGGCGGGGCAGCTCGCGCTCGATGCCAACCAGCAACCGCAGGCGATTCAGAGCTTTCAGCGGGCGATCAGTTTGGCCGAAGGAGCGCCGCCGGATGTGGCGGCAACATCGAGCGCTC
>JGI12316J15310_10000041_pt125 | contig 41865 bp, 37 predicted proteins | sample MarCyaLeptolynsp_FD_15310 | JGI IMG/M metagenome (IMG submission 15310) | reverse complement strand
GCAGGCCTCCGGCTTTTCGCGGCACTCGTCCTCACCCGCGATCTTCGGGCGTGGTTCGGCCTTCGCTTCCGGCGGCCGATCGACGGTCGGCTCCGGCTCGGTGACCACTTTGCTCTCGGCGCGTGGTGTTTGTTGCGGCGCAGGAGTCTTGCGCTTTGGCTCCTCGGAGCAACCGGCGACCAACGCGATCGCGAGCATCCACCGCATCACCCGTCGACCATAGCAGCAACTGGGTTCATGATACGTTTCCATGATGACCGCGCCCTCGCGGTCGGGCCTCGAGTCCCGAATCCTTCTGGCGCAGACGCAGCGGGCGATGTTCGGGGCGGCTGAGCCCGTTCGGCTTGGTCGCTACGAACTGGGGGAGACGATCGGCAGCGGCGCCATGGGCGTGGTCGTGCGGGCCGAGGACCCCGAGCTGTCGCGTTCGGTCGCGATCAAGATCCTGCACACGACGCGCTACTCGAACGACGATACGGCTGGACACCGACGTCTCCGCCGCGAGGCGAAGGCGCTGGGTCGGGTTGCACACCCCAACGTCGTCGAGGTCTACGATGTGGGGGAGGTCGACGGCCGCATCTACATCGCGATGGAGTGGATCCGTGGTCGCTCGCTCGAGCGTTGGCTGCGTGATGCGCCGAGGTCCTGGACTGCGATTCGCGACGTGCTCGTGGCAGCCGGTCGTGGACTGCATGCCGCGCACGAGGCGGGAGTGGTGCACCGCGACTTCAAACCCAGCAACGTTCAGGTCGGCGACGACGGGCGCGTCCGAGTGCTCGACTTTGGACTCGCCATGCTCGAGTCGGCCGCGACCCCCAGCGTGACCGAAGGCAGCGACGAGCCCGCGCCCGCACACACGACGAGGGCCGGCACGCCTCGGTACATGGCCCCTGAGCTCTTGTCGGGGCATCCGGCAGATCCGCGAAGCGACCAGTACGCCTTCGGTGTCACCTTGAACGAGGCGCTCGAAGGTGTGCGTGGCGTGCCTCGCTCGGTTCGTCGGCTCATCCATCGCGCGACATCGGTCGGTCCCGGGCAGCGCTTCGCCTCGCTCGCTGTGCTCTTGGAGGCGTTGGTTCGCCCCGCGCGGCCCTGGAAGATGGCGGCTGCCCTCACGGCAACCGTCGCGGTGGTCGGCGCGTGGACGGTGGGGAGCGGCGCGACGGAGGCGAGTGCCGACGTTTCGGAAGAGCAAGCTGCGGATTTTCCCGCTGCGTTCTCCGAGGCCCAGAAGCAAGCGTTGAACGAGCTCGACCAGCTCCTCGATGCGCGGAAGCTCGAGGAGCTGCAAGAGCGCGCGGAAGCCCTGCTTGCGTCGCCCGACTCGGACAATCCACGTTTCCGGGCCTGGGTGGAGATCAAGTTGTGCTCGGTTCTGCAGCAGCACTTCAAGCTCGAGCCTGCGCGAGACTGCTTCACCAGGGTCTTCGACGCGGCAAATCGACACGACCTGCCGTACCCGCGAGTCGCTGCGCCGCTTGCCCTCGCGCAGATCTCGATGGGGACAGGGGACATCGACGAAGCAGCGCGATGGGTCAAGGCGGCTCGCTCTTCGGGTCACGGGCTCGATGGCTATTCTCAAGGAGCCTTTCGTCTGCACATTCTCGATGTGCTCATCGCCAAGCGCCGCGGCGCTCCAGAGGAGCTCGACGAAGCACTCGAGGTCGTCGAGTTCGCTGAGACGACGTTCGGCCCGAACACGCTCGAGGTCGCAAAGGCACTCGGCCTGGCCGTGGGTGCACTGGGCCGGCGTGACCGATTGAACGAAGCGCTCGAGCTCATCGATCGCGAGCTGGTCATCTACCGGGCGCAGACGCATGCCGATCCGCGTTTCTTGTCGGGAGCACACTCGAGTCGCGCCAAGCTGCTCGCGACGCAGGCTGAGCGCGACACGGCCCGGGCTCCCGAGCTCTATGCACGTGCGATCGACTCCATGCAGCAGGCGGACGCCATCTTGCTGGCCGACCCGCGAACCAAGGACAGCCCGGATCTACTACTTCCCGGCCGTGTTGGGCACGCCCGTATCTTGGTGGGCGCGGGTCGTTTTCACGAGGCGATCGCGCTGCTCGAGCCAACCCTCGCCGAGCTGGAGAAGCTCGATCACATCCAGGAGTTTCGCGCGGATGGGCTCCAGACGCTCGGTGCCGCTCAGGCGGGGCTGGGCCAAACCGAGGTCGCCCGTGCAACGCTCGAGCGCGCGCGGCTGGCCTTCGAAGAGGTCTTTGGGCCCGAGCATCCGGCCACCATGGCGTGCCTCGATCGCATCGCCGAGTTGGCGGTGCGCTAAGCGTCGACTCTGGCACCCCGCTGCGAGCGGGCCCGTTTGCGGTATTGCGCCGGCGTTTGGGACGTCCAGCGCTTGAACGCGCGATAGAACGTGCTCGGGTCGGAGAAGCCGAGCAGGGATGCGATCTGCGCGAGCCCTTCGTCGGTATGCGCGAGGTAGTGCGCCGCTCGCTCCCGCCGGACGTCCTCGAGCAGCGTGGAGTACGAGGTGCCGGCGGCATCGAGGCGACGGCGAAGGGTTCGCGGGCTGACGTGCAGACCCTTCGCGAGATCCTCCACCGCAAAGGCATCGCGGGCCAGACCATCACCGAGCAGTCGCCACGCGCGCTCGAGGAGCGGGTCGACCGGGGGCGCCGTGGCCAGCAGGCCCTCGACGTGCTCGCGCAGCACCTCACCGAGGCCCGGGTCGGCGCCTTCGAGCGGATTGTCGAGCGCCGCGATGGGCAGCGCCAGCTCGTACGCCAGCGCGCCGAACTGCACCGGGCACTGAAACACGGCCTCGTAAGCCGCCAGGTCGCCAATCGGTTCGTGTGCCATCGACACCGAAACGAGCTGGAGCGCCTCCGGGATTCGCTCCCGTCCGAGCTTGGCGATTACGCCGAGCAGGCATTCCACCCCTTCGGGGACGAAGATCGAGCCGTCGTGGCGCCACATGCGAACGATGGCCAGGTCGTCGCGCGTCACGACGGCAACTCGCGTCCGTTGGTCGACCAATCGCGCGTAGCGATCCGCCCACTCGAGCGTTTGACCAAGGGTGCCCGCGTTTCGAAGCAGGTATTCGTAGGCGCCGAGGGTGCCAGGCCGCACGTGCCCGGCGAGCTCGAGTCCGGCTTGCTTCCGCCCGGTCACGGAGACGATCGCGTCCCAAATCCGCTGCTCGACGGTGTCGTCCAGGCGGGTGTTCGGATCGGCGAGGTCGTCTCGATGCAGCCCTGCCCGGGCCAAAACCGCGTCTGTATCCGCCCCGAACGAGTCCAGCGCCTCCACCAGCGGGATGATCTGGTGTGCGAGTGCGTCGAGGGGCATCCCCGGCAAGAGTGAGCCACGTTGGCCGCCAACGCCACTGGTTCGGCCGGCCAGGTCAATGCGGCATCCCGCGTTTCGCCCCAATCTGACCGAGAACGATGACGTCGAGCGACGAATACGCCCATGTGGTGCGTAGGCTCAACCGCGCCTCCACGCACAAGCAGCACGATGCCTTTCTCGATGTGCCCTGGCCCGAGGACGCGCCCGGCATCGACCCCGAAGACCCCCGCCTGGCGCTGCCGCCCGATCATCCGCTCGCCCCGACGCAGTGGTACCGCGGATTGCCGACCCACGAGCAGGCGTGGTTTGGCCTCGTGCAGGCGATGCAAACCTTCAAGTACGGGATCAGCTTCGAGTCCGTGCTCAGCCAAGGTCTGCTCGAGTACGCCCGAACCCTGCCCAACGGCGCGCCCGAGTTTCGCTATGCGCTGCATGAGCTCATCGAGGAGTCGCATCACTCGCTGATGTTTCAGGAGCTCATCAACCGTGCCGGCACCGATCCCCAGCCGTTCAGCGGCCTCGATGCGTTCGTCGACCGGCGTGTACCACTGCTCGGACGCTGGTTCCCGGAGCTGTTCTTCGCCATTGTGCTCGCGGGTGAGTTGTTCATCGATCGCGACAATCGCCGGTCCCTCCGGCGCGATGACCTGCACCCACTGATCCGGCGCGTGATCCAGATCCACGTCACGGAAGAAGCACGGCATCTGTGCTTCGCGCGGAAGTTTCTCGAGCACCGCCTGCCCCAGCTCGGCCCGATTCGCCGCAAGATGATCGCTTGGATGCTGCCGTACTCGCTGTCCGACTCGGCCAAAAAGATGCTGCAGCCCGCGCCGCATGTCGTCCGCCAGTTCGCGATCCCGCGCGAGGCGCTGAAGCAAGCGTTCGGACCCGGCTCCGAGTACCGGGCCGACATTCGAGACGCGGTCCGCCCGGTCGTCGCATTGATGCGGGAGCACGACCTATTCGGGGCCGCCGAGACGCGCCACTGGCGACGCCACGGCCTGCTGCCCGTGCACTGATCAGGGCTTGGCCGCAGCGACGGCCTGGTCGATGAGCCCCTGCGAGATCACCAGCTCCAACGCACCACCGTCCGGCCGCAGGTAGCTCACTCCGTAGAGGTCTGCGAGGTCCGTGCCGATCTTCGCCGAGCGCAGCATCTCGGGCACGTCGTCCTTGGCGGCGGTCTTGGCGAGCGCCGCCACGCGAGCGATGTCCACGCCCCAAAACGACAGCGGGTGCGCGCCGCGACCGAGGATCTCGTCGACTCCGGCGAGGAGCTTCTTGCTGGCCTGGGCCTCGATGGCGGCTTTGATGAACGTCTCGGACTTCACCGGCGCAAACACAAAGCTCGCGCGGCCGTCCTTTTCGAAGCGGTCCACGTGCAGCGAAAAGCCGCCGTGTTCAATCAGGTACTCGCCGACGGTCGACAGGAACAGGTCCTTCTCCAGCGCGCGCCCGGTCTCCTCGGTGATCGTGATGCTCCAGCGATCGATCGGCACGCCATCGACGTTCGTCGCGTCCGGTGTCAGTGACCAGGTGACGTACCGGCTCGCGTCCTTGCCCAGGATCCGCTCGGCACCAAAGCGCGCGGCCCACTCCTTCCAGGCCTCGCGTCCGCTCTTGCCCGTGTCGAGCTCACGAACCAGCACCAGCGCGCCCCCGCCATCACCGGTGTAGATCGACCACGCCGTGCGTGGCCCGTAGAGCTCGTCCCGCTTCTTGCGAAAGTCGGCGAGCTCCGGCTCGATCAGGGCTCTCGGGTTGCCCGTGTACTCCTCGTAGAGCTCCGCGATGATCTCGCTGACGATCTCGGACCAGGTCTCGTCGAGTCGATCGATCTCCTCGTCCTCGTCCTCGATGTCGACGGACGCGCCGGCGAAGAGTGACGCTTCGGGGAGCGCCGACGCCCACTTGGCATCGATTCTCGGGCCCCTCAAACGTTCGGCCTGCAGCTTCGAACCGGCGGCAGCGTCGTACCAGGCCGACAGCACCAGCCCCGCCGGCTCGATGTCGATCCCGAGTCCCGCGGTGTCGACCTCGTCGAGCAGCGGGATGAGCTCGTCCAGCGCTTCGAGAGCCTTCTTGGCATCTTCGGGCGAGAGGTCGTCGAGGTCGTCGAGCAGCTCGTCGAGGTCGGACAAATCGAGCACGCCCATCTCGCGAAGGCGACGCTCGACGTCGAGCCGAACTTCTCGACCCGTGCCGCGACCTTCGGCCACGTCGCGAAGGGTTTCCTGCAAGAGTGGCGCGTAGGTCTTGGTGAATACCGACGGATAGAGGGCGAACTCGAGGTCGCGCCCGGGTGACTTGGCCAGCGCGACAACCGTCTCGCCGACCTGGTCGAGCAGCTTCGGCTCGGGCGACACCACGACAAAGCCGTCGACGTCGTCGATGTAGACGTCCTCGCCCTTGTCCGAAACGAAGTGTGCCGCGTGTCCCTTGGCGTCCCCCTTTTCCCACTCGAGCGCGAGATCTTTGGTGAGCTGCTCGGCCCCGCCGGTGTAACCCAGCGCGCAGGCGACCGGCTCCGCGTACTTCATCGGGTCCGCGATGCCGCACAGGATCGGCTTGTCGAAGTCGACGTGCTCGATCGTGGCCTTTTCGGCCGCCTTGTTCGCGTCTCGGGTCAGGGCCGATCGCAAGGCCGACGTCGAGACGAACAGGGACAGCCCGGGCGGCGTCATTTGCTTGCGAACCTTGCCGACGATCGCGTCCACCGGACCCAGCCGAAAGTGGCCGATCAGTGGGCCGCGGTCGTCCGGACTCACGAGCAACCGGCGGTCGGGTGCCGTCCCCGCGGACTTGGTCGCCGGCTCTTGCTCCGCCTTGCCCTCGGGTGCGACCGGCTTGGTCTCCTCCGACTTGGCTTCGTCGCCCCCGCACCCAGCGACCCACAAACACGACGCAAAAACTCGACCCAAACGGCTCATCCGCGCCGGCAACTATACGACCAGCCGTCGCATTCCGGCTCATCGTTGTAAGCTCGAACGCGATGACCGACGCGTCCGACGAGGCTCTGTACGCCGAGTGGCGAGGCGGCAACGCGGATGCCGGCAACGAGCTCGCCACGCGCTACGGCGCTCAGCTCGCACGCTTCTTCGCGAACAAGGTTCCCGACCACGCGGACGACCTGTGTCAGCGGACGTTTCTCGCGTGCATGACCGCCTCGACGGAGCTGCAGCGCTCGTTTCGCGCGCTGCTGTTTGGCATCGCCCGCAAGCAGCTGCTCCGACACTTCGAGGGGCGCGGCATGCTCAAGGGCGAGGAGATGATGTCGCGGGTCTCGATCGTCGACCTGCAGACGACACCTACGCAGCGCATCGCCAAGAGCGAGGCGCAGGACCTGCTGCACCGCGCGCTGTCGGCACTGCCCGTCGACTCGCAGATCGTGCTCGAGCTTCGCTACTGGCGAAAGCTGTCGGCGGCGGAGATCGGCGAGGTGTTGGGACTGACGGCGGCCGGCGCTCGAACGCGGGTGCATCGCGCCCGCAGCCAGCTGCGCGAGACCTACGAGAAGATGAGCGAGGGCAAGGCCATGCCCCCGCTCACCGAGAGTTGATCGTCAGCTACTCGTTGTACGCGCAGCGCAGGCCGATGGAGGCGAACGCGTCGCTTCCGCCCATGTAGCTGCGCGAGGATGACCGAAGGTCGTCGTGATCCTCGCCCCCGTTGCTGCGTAGGGTGTGGATGTCGTCCCAGGTGCCATCGCTCTGGCAGGGCGATGCCCCGGAGGCGGGAACGCTGGCCGGGTTTGCGACGTCAGCCTGCAGCGATCCGTAGAACTCCTCTTCGAAGCAGTCGAAAGACCACTCGGCGAGGTTCCCGGCCAGGTCGAGGTGCCCCCAGCGGCCAGCGCCCTCTGGAGCGCTTCCGACCGGCGAGGTCACGAAGTTCACGTCGTAGAAGACCGCCCGCGACTCGTCCGGCGTTGCGCCACCCCACGGGTACAGCCGGTCCTCGTCACCCCCCGCGGCGGCGAACTCGAACTCTGCTTCGGTCGGTAGGCGACCTCCGTCCCAGATGCAGAACGCTTGTGCGTGGTACCAGTTGACGCAGCCGATGGGGAAGTCTTCCCGGTTCTCCGGTTCGTCGCTCCACTGCGTCCAGCTTTGGCAGAAGAGCCCGTCTGTCAGCGCACCCGGCAACAGGTCAGACCAGGACGAGTCCCAGCCCGAGCCGTCGATGGCCGGGTGGGCGCCCTCGCCGGGGCTCGGACGCCAGTTCTCGTTGTCCCACGCATCGACGAACTGACGAAAGCGCCCGACGGTGACGGGGTACTTGTCGAGAACGAACGGGTCGACGGAAATTTCGAGCTCTGGGGTTTCCCAGCCGCTGCAGGAGATCTCGCCGCTGGGCGGGCACGCGTCGTTGCCGGTTTCGCCGCGCCCGAGCTGCATCGAGCCTCCCGGGACGGCGAGCTTGGTGCAGCACGATTCGCCAGCGCACTGGGTGGTCAGGCCCTCGCACGACGGCGAGTCGACAGCCGGGGGCTCGTCCGTGTCGCCGCCGGTATCGTCCGCATTGTCGTCGTCGTCGTCATCACCGTCGGCGTCGCCAGTATCGCTTCCCGATTCGGCGTCATCGTCGTCATCGTCGCCTAGGGCCTCACCGGTTTCCGCGCCGGTGGTTGAGTTTGCGCCCGAGTCGGAGTCCTCGCTACCGGGGAGGTCACAGGCGCAGAGCAGGCCGACGCACAAGAAGAAGGGGAGGGAGGACGTGTTCATCGTCGGCTACGTCCGAGCCCGTGCGGCGGCGTTTCAGAAAAAGTACCCGCGAAAAACGCGAAACGCCGGTCGGGTCCGCCGGACTGAACCTGTGTGCTAATCGGCACTCGGGACCTCGGCGCAGTCCACCGTGTGGGCAGCGAGTGCATCAAGACCCGGTTTTGGGTGCTCGTCGTTCCGATTGTCCCTCGCCAGTCGTTCTACGTGCTCAATGCACGGCTGCCGTCGATGGACGGGTTCCGGATTCCCCTGCAGCGGTCCAGCGTCGTCGTGGCGTATCTGCGAGCGCTCGCCGGGGTTGCGTTGGTCGGGTCTGGCGGGGCGCTGCTGTGGACCAACGACCCGCGGTGGTGGTTCGCACTCATCGCAGCCGCGACCGTGCTCGTGCTCGCTTTCGCTGCCCTCGGGCGCCTGTCGCCCGATGAGAGGCATCGCCGTCATCTGCTGCGGCAAGCAAACGGAATCGGCACTCCGCCCGAGCTCATGCGGCATACAATGCGCGAGCATGCGCTAGAACGAGCGCTCCGCCGATGGCAGCAGCGATTTCCGGGGCAGCCCTGGTCTCAGCGGGCCGAGGCGGCCAAGCTCGAAGAGGAAGAGCTGGTGCTGCTTCACGCACTGGCCGAGCTGAGTCACCAGCCGCTTCTTGCCCGCGAGCTGCGTGACCGCAGGGCGGCCAGACCCCTTGGTACGATGAGGCATGGGCTCTGAGCCCGACGATCCCGGATCACGAGAGCCTTCGATGGCCTCGACCGGAGTGCCGGCTTTGTTCGAGGCGCTGACGCTGCCGAAAGCCGAGGGTGAGGCGGCGATCGTCGAGAAGCTCAAGGGCATCGTCGCGTCGCCACCCGATCGCAACCCCGCGAAGGGGGATGTCTTTGCCGAGCGCTACCGCCTCGTTCGCGAGCTCGGGCGCGGGGGCATGGGCGTCGTTTGGGAGGGCGAGGATGTCGAGCTCGGCCGACGCGTCGCGATCAAGATGATCACGGGGCGCGTGGACTCGTCGGGGTTGGCCCGCATGCGTCGCGAGGCGCGGGCGGTGGCCAAGCTTGCCCATCCCAATGTCGCGGCGGTCTACGACGTCGATGTCGATTCCGATCCGGCGTACATCGTGATGGAGTTTGTCGACGGCGGGGACCTCGGGTCCTGGCTTCGACGCGAGCCGCGTCCGTCGTGGCGGGCGGTGCTCTCGGCGTTCGAGCAGGCTGGCCTCGGTCTCGACGCGGCGCATCGGGCCGGGCTGGTGCACCGAGACTTCAAGCCGGCAAACGTAATCCTCGGTGGGGGACGCGTGCGGGTGGTCGACTTCGGCTTGGCTCGCGCTGGCGCTCGGCAAGAGACGGCGCCTCCCGAAGCACTGCTCGACGTCCAAGATCCGACCCTGACCGCTCACGGCGTCGGGCTCGGAACGCCCGCGTACATGGCCCCCGAGCAGCACGAAGACGGCGCGGTGACGCCCGCGGCCGACGTGTTCGCGTTCGCGTGCTCGCTGTACGAGGGACTGTACGGAGAGCGTCCCTACAGCGGTCGCACGATCGTTGGCCTGTTCGAGGCCAAACGGGATGGTCCGCCAGCGGGGCCGCCTCGCACCGATGCCGCCGCCGCGGTTCCGGCTCGGCTGTTTCCGGTCCTCGCCAAGGGCCTCGCCGCCGATCCCGACGCCCGGTGGTCATCGATGCGGGCCTTCGTGCAGGCGCTACGCCGTGCGAGCCGAACGAATCGTAGCGCCGGTGTCGTGGTTTCCGCGGCCGTCGTCGGCTGTGCTGCGTTCCTGGCGTGGACGCGACCGACTCCGCCCGTCGAGGCGCCCGCCGACGTGGCGGAGTGTTTGGCGCAGATCGACGAGTTTGCGCAGGGCTGGCGGAACGACGAGATCCAGCTGGTTGGAACCCTGTACGCCGACGACGCCGGCCAGGCGGCGCGCGACTCGGTACGCCAACGCATCGAGGACTTTGGTCGGCGCTGGGCTTCCGTCGCGCGCGAGGCGTGTGCGCGGGGCGACCTCGAGATCGGCGACACGATGTTCGCGTGCCTGACCGACGTCGGCGAAGCCGCGCGCACCGCCATGCGAGCGGCGCGCTCGTCAGCGCAGAGCGCTCGTCGTTTTCCGGAGAAGCTCGAGACGCTGCGGCAGCCGAACGAATGCGGCGAGACGGTTCTGCATGGTCTGCAGCCGCTCCCGAAGGACGAGGGGCAACGGCGCGAGCTCGAGGAGATTCTGGCGTGGACACGCGATGCCGAGAATGCGCTCGAGGGAGAGGAGCTCGAGCGCAGACTCGAGCGGCTCGCGGAGCTCGGCCACAAGCCGACCACCGCTGCGGTCGAGCTCGAGGTGGCATGGTGGGCAACCGACGAGGGTGACCCGAAGCGGACGCTCGAGTTCTGCGACCGCGCGTTCGCATCCGCGACCGAAGGCGGCGCGGAGTGGTCCGCGCTTCGGGCCGCATCGAGCTGCGCGATGGCCAATGCAAACATCGCGGATCTCGAGCAGGCCAAGCTCTGGGATGGGCGACACGAAGCACTGTCGTTGCGGCTCGGTCTCGCGAAGGCGGAGCACGTCAGCCGGCGGACGCATCTTGCCCTTGCGCTCGCGCGTGCCGGCGAGCTGGAGGATGCAATGCGCCTGGGGGCCGAAGTGGAAGCGGAGGTCGACAAGCTCCCACGACACTACGCGACGTATCAGAGCTCGCTCCTTCAGCTCGGGCAGATCGCGATCTGGGCGGATGACTTCGACGTTGCGGTCGCCCGTCTCGAAGCGGCGTACGACGCCAACCGGCGGTACCACGCGGACGACATCGACTTCACGGTCGGGGTTGCGGGGACCCTGGCGACGGCCTACCGGGCGCAGAAGCGCTTTGGTGAGGCCGAGGCGATGTTCGAGCGCTCGCTGCGGCTGCCGGCGACGGGTACGGCGACGCTGATGCTCCGCCTCAACTACAGCCTCATGCTCAGCGACCTTCCGTCGCGTACCGACGATGGCCTCGCCGTCCTCGCGCCCGCACTGGCGGAGCTCGACCGGCGCAAGCGACTGGGAACTCTCGAGCATGCCCACATCCTCACCGCGACCGGCCAGCTGCAGCTGCGGGGCGGACGGCTGCCGGAGGCGCGAGAAGCCCTGACGGCCGCGAAGTCGATCTACGCTGAGCACCTGCCACCGGGTCACATTCGGCTTCAGCTCGTCGACGAGCGATTGACCGAGCTCGTGGCCGCCGAGAGCACGAGCAAGTAGCAATTCCAAAGGTGCGACGTGTCGTTCCGAGGCAGAAATTGCGTGTTGTCGCCCCCGACGGCCTAAGATGGTCTCCATGCGACTTCCGCTCGCGCTTGCCTTGATTTGCTCGCTCCCGGCCACGGCGGCCGCAGCCACGACCCAACCCGAGCCGACCTCGTCCAAGGCGCCGTCCTCGGAAGGGGACGCGCCCGATGAGAGTGCGGAGGCCGAGCCGGAAGGGGGCGATGCCGAAGCACCAGACAGTGAAGAGCCTGCGCCCTTCCAGCCGATGTCGTCCAAGGCGCCCGAGTCGGCCTCGACGCCGCCCAAGCAAGAGGAGCCGCCGCCGAGCGAGCCCGCCTCGAACGTGAGCCTCGAGTCCGAGCGGAGCAGCGGGGACCTACGAGACGAGCGCAAGAAGTGGAAAGGGGCGGACACCGCCTTCCGGCGTCACGCGATGGGCGTACGCGGCGGCATCACGCTGATCCCCTCGTGGGTGCTCAAGCGCTGGTTTGCGACGCACACCAACTCGTTGTGCCGCGGTGGCTCGATCGGAAACTTCGCCGAGAAGAACGGCATCGTGCAGCAGGACGGCTGCAACTTCTACGTCGGCGGTGAATACACGTATCGCTTCAACCGGATCCTCGATCTTGCCGCGAGCGTGGGCTACCAGCGCGTCGCGGTTCCCCCCGGGCTGTGGATCCTCGCCGCCGATCACGATCCGGCGCGACCGGAGACCTTGGGCTCGGCCGACTACACCGAGATCGACATGGGCTTCGTGTTCCTCGAGCTCGATGCGATCGCCCGCGTTCCGATCGTCGTCAACGAAAACGTCGAGTTCGGCATTGGCGGTGGTGGTGGCCTCGGCCTCGGCATCCTGACCGGCGGCATCTATCAGACCCCGCTCGGCTCGGCCCCGGCAGGGTGGACGCCCGGGGGCGGTCAGACCGACACGTGCCGGAGCATCGACGACTTCAAGGATCACACCCTGTGCACGCCTCGCTACGACGTGGGCGAAGACCCGACGATGAGTCCGCCCGACGAGGGCGACCTGTCCAATCCCAACCCGGACCTGTTTGCGACCTGCTCCAAGGGTCGCTGCTCGGAGCGAGACCTGCGAGCGTTCGGCTACCGCAACAAGCAGGGTGGCGTGCCGCCGGTGATCCCCGTCGTGAACCTGCTGATCAATGCCCGCGTGATCATCAAGGACGTCGTCGGCATCGGCATCACCGGCGGTTTTCAGACCGGCTTCTACTTCGGCGGCAACATGCAGTACTTCTTCGGCAAGCCGCAGCAGGACGACTTCGGAGCCGGCCCCGCCTCAGCCCGGCGTGGCAAGAAGAGGCGCCGCCTGACGCTCCAACGCCACCAGCGTGGCTTCTAGCGAACAATTAAAAGGCCCCAAGCACCCGGTCTCCCGTTACCGCTGCTACCTTCCGGTCCTGACGGGGTTGGCGGAAAAACCGTCGCTTGGGGCCACAAGAGCCCTTTCGTTGGGCTTGGCGGAGAGGGCGGGATTCGAACCCGCGGTGGCGTGAACCACACAGCATTTCCAGTGCTGCACCTTAGACCACTCGGACACCTCTCCGTAGTGGCCCGCCGAAGGGGCTGTGTATGAGTCGTCGAGTTACGAGCGTGAGTGGGAAACTTTGCGGAGAGGGTGGGATTCGAACCCACGGAGGCCGTGAAGCCTCACCAGATTTCGAGTCTGGCACCTTCAACCACTCGGACACCTCTCCGTAGTGGCCCGCCGAAGGGGCTGTGTATGAGTCGTCGAGTTACGAGCGTGAGTGGGAAACTTTGCGGAGAGGGTGGGATTCGAACCCACGGAGGCCGTGAAGCCTCACCAGATTTCGAGTCTGGCACCTTCAACCACTCGGACACCTCTCCGAAGGGGCCGGGACCATACCAGGATTGGCTTGGTCGGCAAGGAGAGCGCTCCCGGATCCGTGAAAAATCCCGGCGTGGTGTGCGCGCCTGGCGCTTGGCCGTTTGACGGTCGTTGAGGGCCCAAGGGACGCTTTGGGCGTGTTTCGGCGCTCTACGTGCAACTGCTGCGGTCGGCGGTTCTTCGGTTCGGGCCGGACGGTCAGGCGGTTCGACAACTCGGAGGCGCTCGTCTGCGGCCAGGACTGCGCGGACGTCGAGGCGCGCCGGGTCGAGGAAGCGCGCGAGACACTGCGAGCCGCACGGAGCGCGGAACACGATCGCTGGGCGCAGTCGGTCCGTGCTGCCGTAGCGCGCGAGGGCTGGCACGTACTTCGGCCGGGCGAGCTCGGCGACGAACTGGCTCGGGTCGGCGGGTGGCCGCTGGGCGTGTCCGTCGATCGCTGGCCTCGGAACGCGGCGGACCGGTCCCCCGCGCTGCACCTGTGCTCGGTCCCTGGAAGCTGGCTCGATCGTCCGGCGGAGGTCGTGTCGCTGTTTCTCGAGCACGAGATGCAGGACGGCTTTGCGACTCCGGTTGGGGGCGACTTGATCGTGGTCGAGTCGAGCACGCTCGAAGGCCCCGGGAACATACCCGCGGACATCCAAGAAATGCTCGAACAAGTCGAGCCCCGCGCCCTGATCCGCGAAGCCGCTCCGGACGGCTGGGACCCCACGCAGCGCGACCAGTCGCGGCGATCGTTTCTCGGCACCGAGCCGACGACGTTCGAAGGCGAGTCGTTTCGGGAACGCTTCGAAGGCGGCGCCGTCGACGTGCCGGCGCTGGGCGCCTTTCGCATGCAGCTCGATGGCTCCGATCTGCCGTGGGGACCGGCTGCAGATGTCTACGGTGAGATCGCCGGGCTCTACGTGTTCGAGCGTGGCAGCATCATCGACATCTATGGATGAGGCCCGAACCCAGAACCGGCTCGCGCAGTCCACCAGCCCGTACCTGCGGCAGCACGCCGACAACCCGGTCGACTGGTTCGAGTGGGGCCAAGAAGCGCTCGACAAGGCCAAGGCGGAGGACAAGCCGATCCTGCTGTCGGTCGGGTACAGCTCGTGTCACTGGTGCCACGTGATGGCGCACGAGTCGTTCGAGGAGCCGCAGATTGCGGAGCTGATGAACGATCGCTTCGTGAACATCAAGGTCGACCGCGAGGAGCGGCCGGACATCGATGCGATCTACCAGCGCGTGCTGACGCTGATGGGCGAGGGTGGCGGGTGGCCGCTCACCGTGTTCTTGCTGCCTGACCAGCGTCCGTTCTACGGCGGCACGTACTTTCCTCCGACCTCGAAGTACGGGCGCCCGGGATTCGTGCAGGTGCTGCACGCGTTGTCGGAGCTCTATGCCAAGGACCCCGCCAAGGTTCGGTCGCAGGCCGAGTCGTTCGTCGAGGGATTCGGCGAGCTCGCCGGGCTGCTCGACAAGGATGTGCACGAAGCGAGCGGCGACCCGGCGCTCGACGATCCGGCCGCGGTGCGCGTCGCGAGCAAGCGTTTGCTGACCAAGGTCGACTCCGAGCTCGGGGGCTTCGGCACGGCGCCGAAGTTTCCCAACTCCACCGCGCTCGAGATCTTCGCCGCTCAGGCGCTGGCCGACGATCCATCGGCGGAGGACGCCGCCAACGCACTGCACGGCGCGCTGCAGGCGATGCACCAGGGAGGCATCTACGACCACCTGCGCGGCGGTTTTGCCCGCTACAGCACCGACCGCGAGTGGCTGGTGCCGCACTTCGAAAAGATGCTCTACGACAACGCGCAGCTGCTCCCGCTGTACGCCGAGGCGGCGGCGCGATGGCCCGAGCACACCTCGTATCGCGACGTCGTGAGAGAGACGGTCGAGTACCTCGCCAAGGACATGCGGACCGAGGACGGTACCTTCTACGCGGCGACCGATGCCGACAGCGAAGGCGTCGAGGGCAAGTACTTCTGCTGGACGCCGGCGCAGCTTCGCGAGGTGCTCGACGACGAGCCGGCCGAGCGCTTCGCGGAGGTCTACGACGTCACCGAGCGCGGAAACTTCGAGCACGACTGGTCGATCCTCCGGCTGAGGACGCCCCTCCGCGAGTACCCGGAGTCACTGCGGGCCGAGCTCGAGGACAGCAAAGCCAAGCTGCTCGCACATCGCTACGAGCGCGTGCCCCCGCATCTCGACGACAAGGTGCTCACCAGCTGGAATGCGCTGCTCGTGTCCGGGCTGCTTCGCGTTGCCAACGCCGCGGATGCTTGGGGCGACGGTGGGCTCTCGGCACGCAGCGAGCAGCTTGCTCTCGGCGCGCTCGACCATCTGCTCGAGCACCACATCGACGAGCACGGGCGCGTGCTTCGAGCTGGCTTTCAAGGTCAGGTGCACACGCGCGGCTTCATCGACGACGTGGCGTACCTCGGCCGCGCCGCCCTCGATGCCCACGAGCGCACGCTCGAGCCGCGCTACCTCGACAAGGCGGCCGAGCTCGCCGCCTACGGAAACGACCACCACCTCCGGCGGCAGCGCAACGGTTTCTTGGTGTCGGCCGACGACGCCGAGCGTCTGCTCGAGCGCACCGAGAGCCATCACGATGGTCCAAACCCGTCCGGCGTGGGCGTGATGCTCGAGCTCCTGGCGCGACTCGACGCGGCCGAGCGCGCTCCGGACGGTGCCCGGGAGGTCGTCACGCGGATCCTCGAGCGATTCCGGGGTGCGCTGGCGAACCCGTTTGCGTACGCCAGCGTGATCACGGCGGCACGCTTCGCTCGCCCGGATGCCGTACACGTGACGGTCCGGGGACCCTCCGCCGATGCCGTGAAGGCCCTGGCCGCGGAGGCGCGGGCCACAGCAACCCGCAGTCCGGCCGCGTTCGGGCTGTCGTTCGTCGAGCACGAGGAGCCCTCCGCGCTCGTGTGCCGCGGGCAGGTTTGCACCGCCCCACTGACCTCGCGACAAGCCCTCCGCGACGCGCTGGCGTAGCTACGCCGGGCCGGGTAGAGTCAGCGTCCACCGACGATGCCCTACGTCGAGTACGCCTGCGAAGGACGCCTGCTCTTTCGCACCGAGACCACCGAAGGCGCGCAGTTCGTGCCGCGCATTCACGAGATCGTGGTCATCGACGACGAGCCGTACCAGGTGGTGGACGTCGAGTACTGGGCCCGACGCATGGGGGCGACCGATCGCCGCTTCGTCTGGCCCACCGTCTACGTGATCCCCGTGCCGTCGGCGGAGTGGGAGCGCCGGCTCGAGCGGCGCAATACCAAGCCTGACCCAGGCAAACCTCCCGTACGGTATTGAGGCATGGCGCGGCCGAACACGGAGCTCCTTCGTGCCCTGCTCCCCGATCGCGAGCTCGAGCGCGTCGAGGCGTACGCGGTGCGCGACGTCGGGATGGGCACCGATGCCTTCGGGACCGACCCCAAGCTGCTCGGAGCGGCCTACGCCCTGGGCTACTGGCTGCACCGCTACTACTTTCGCGTGGTGTCGCAAGGGCACGAGAACGTCCCCACGAGCGGTCCGGGCGTCGTCGTCGGCAACCACTCCGGCGTGCTGCCGTTCGACGCGATCATGATGAGCGCGGACGTGTTCCGCTACACCGAGCCGCCGCGGCTCGTCCGCTACATGGTCGACTACTTCGTCTACCGGGTGCCCTTCTTGGGCACGTTCTTCCGGCGGGTGGGTCAGATCTCGGGGACGCGCCGCAACTTCGATGGACTCATTGCCGAAGGTCACCTCGTCGGAATCTTTCCCGAGGGGGCAGCCGGTCTCGGCAAGCTCTCGCAGAAGAAGTACGAGCTGCTTCCGTTCTCACACGGCGCCGTGGAGCTCGCGGCCCGACATGGCGCTCCGATCATTCCGTTCGGGCTCGTCGGGGCCGAGGAGCAACAGACGATGGTCGCCGACCTCAAGCCTCTGGCCCGCGCGCTGCGACTGCCCTACTTCCCCGTGACGACCACGTTCCCCTGGTTCGGACCGCTCGGACTGCTGCCCCGGCCAGTACGCTACTTCATTCGCTACGGCGAGCCGCTGGACATCGACCCCGACGTGCTCACGAGCATCGAGGTGCGCGAGCGCGAAGTGACGCGAGTGCGCGACGCGGTCGCGGAGCAGATTCGACTGGGTCAGGTGATCCGCAAGGAACACGAGGAGGGGCGCGTATGAACGGAGCGGCGAATCAGCCCGGCGAAGCGGTTCCGGGGGCTCTTCGGCCCGGCAAGCGCCGTGTGTTCGTGGCCGGTGCGCGGCGTCGGGTGGCGGTGCACCTCATCGAGCGTCTGCTCGCCGAGCCGGACGTCGAGGCGATCCTCGCCGTCGATCGCGGAGCGTGCCCGCCCGCGCTGCTGGGCTGCGACCCCGAGCGTTTCGTGTTTGCATCCGCCGATCTCTCGCGGCGTCGCCAGGTCGACAATCTGTTCTTGCTCGATCGCTTTCGGACGGCGCCGTTCGACACGGTGCTGCACCTCGCGTTTGCCGGCAATCCACACGGGTACAACTTCAAGAGCCACGAGTTCAACGTCAACGCAGCGCAGCACCTGCTGCAGGCGGCACTGCGGCACGGCGTCAGCAAGTACGTCTTCTTGTCGAGCGACGCGGTCTACAAGCTCGGTCCGCGCGGCGATTACAAGGTGCGCGAGGACGCGGAGCTCAACCTCGATCCCGATGCGCATCCGATCCTACGCGACACCCTGGACGCGGAGTTCATCTGCCGCGCCAAGATGGACGAGCCGGGCGTCGAGGTGATGGTGCTGCGGCCCAGCGGGGTGTTTGGCGGCGGCGTGATCTCGGGGATCAATCTGCTGTTCGAGAGCAATCCGCCGGTGCTGCCCGTCGGGTTCGACCCCATGGTCAATCCGACCACCAAGGAACGGCTCGCCCGCGACCTGATGCTCTCGATCTTCTTGCACGGCAAAGGCGTGTTCAATGTTGCCGGCACCACCGCGGGCCCACTGTCGAAGTTCCTCGAGGAGCGCGGCATTCGACCGATCCGCATCCCCGGTCCGGCGCTCAAGCTGCTCAATCGAGCCCAGCGCGTGATGGGCATGACCCGCTACCACGCAGGCTTTCATCCCAAGCGGCTGTACTACTCGCTGGTGCTCGACGACGACAAGTTCGAGCACATCTTCCGGGACAACGCCGGCAAGGTCCGGGCCCTATCGCGGAGCTCGGACGGCCTCGTACCCTGAGTCCGTACAATTGCCATTGGCGATCCGGGTGCAGTAGCGTCGACGTGATGACGAGCCCCCGAAACCTTCGCATCGCCAAGTACATCGCAAAACACATCGCCTTGGCGCTGCTCGCAGCTGGCATCGGATGTTTGGCGAACTCCGATGGGTTTGCGAGTCGAGCGGCGAAGCTCGACTGTCAGCGACTCGAGGAGTGCGTGAAGGTGATCTTCGACGACGAGTACGGCGGCGACATGGGGCGCTGCCGCGACGACCTCGAGACCGACCTCTTGGACGGCTTCGACACGCTCGAGGATCTCGGGTGCGAGTACGATCCGAAGGAGGCCAGGGAGTGCATCCGGGAGGCGCGGAGGCTCAAGTCGGACTGCAGCGATGATGCGAGCCGGGATATCGTGGACGCGTGTGATCGGGTCTTCGACTGCCCGGGGGCTCTGGACCGCAACGACGAGCCATCCCCCGAGCTGACGACAGAACGGCGGTCCAACGCGCCGACGAGGGGGCCGGTGTGCGAAGGAGCCCTCACCCTCGACCCCTGAGCGGACGCTGACTCCTCGCCACGCTGCTGACCCAGTGGTTTCCCCAATGTTGCACGGGGTTACCCTCGCAACATTGAGCGGTACTACGCGGTCGAGTTCTCGTGGGACACCTCAGGCGGATCCTGTGCCGTTCCGCTAGGTTCTACCGATGGCAAGGATGGATGGTTGTTTGGAGTCGCGTCGGGCTTTGGTGCTGCTCGTGCTGGCCGCGTGCGTCGGTTGTGTTGGGACGCCGGATCGTCTCGCGAAGAAGGTCGCGAAGCTCGACTGTCAGTGGCTCGAGAAGTGCGAAGGGACGCTGTTCGAAGAGGCATACCGTAGTGATATGGAGCGGTGCCGCAACGACCTCGAGTCTTCGAACCAGGATGCGTTCGATCTGCTCGTCGACGCCGGGTGTGACTACGACAAACAGGAGGCGAGGAAGTGCATCAGGGCAGGTCGCAAGGAGAAGTCCAACTGCAGCTTGGACTCGTTCGACGTGCTCGTCGATGCGTGCGAGGACGTCTTCGACTGCCCGGCGGGTCTGGGGCTCGATGAAGAGCTCGACCCGGACCTCACCGCTGAGCGCGATGACGACGTGCCCGTGATGGGGCCCGCGTGCGAAGCGGTGTTCGGGCACGACCTCTGAGAACGAGCGGGAGCAACAGCAGCCACGGGAAGGTGGTGCGCGGTTCGGTGGTGCAGGCGCAGCCGCCCGAGTCCGTGTCGGCGCCGGGCTCCTCGCCGGTCTCTGAGCTCGTGTCGCCGCCGTCGCTCGGGGGCAGCGGCGTGCCCGTCGTGCCGTCGGCGGGGTCCGGGCCCGTCCCTCCGCCGTCGACGGTGGTATCTGCAGGTGGCCCCGAATCCGTCGAGTCTCCGGTGTCGTCGACGCTTGGCCCGGTGTCGTCGGTGGTGTTGCCGTCCGTCGTGTCTCCGGTCGTGTCGCCGGTGTCCTCTGCGGCACACTGGGCCACGCGCACGTCGTCGACGTACCAACCGAACAGCCCGTTGCAGATGTTGACGCCGAAGTCGAAGCGCACGACCACGGTGTCTCCGGAGCCGGCAAACCCGGATAGATCGACGATGCTCGTGACCCAGGTGCCCGTCGGGACGCTGGCATCGCTGCCGGTGAAGGCATCCTCGCCCGACAATGGGTTGTCCGAGAATGCCAGCTGGGCGTTGTAGCCGTTGAAGATGAACGCCGATGCCGGCACGTCGACGAACGGCCCGCCGCTGACGCTCACCTCGAGGTTGCCCCCGTCGAGCAGCGGCTCACTCGCGAGCCAGTGCGAGAACGACAGCACGGGGTCGCCCTCCTTGGGCAGCACGATCTCGGGTGCATCGAGGTGCATCACCCCGGCCTGGCTGATCTCCTGCTGGCAGTCGCCGAGGTAGATGTCCCCGTTGGCGAACGCCGCCATGCCGTTGGCCCCTTCCGGCGGCGTGTCGAGCACCTCCCAGTCGCGCGGCTCGTAGTCGGGCCCCACGCCCTCGTTGGAGACGCTCCAGCCGGCGAGGCCATCCTCGAAGTCCTCGACGAAGACCTCGACGCCATCGTCTTCGCCGCACGCGGGGGGCGGGTCAGAGGTGTCGAACAGCGGCTCCTCTCCGCAGGGATTGGGCGCCGTCATCTCGGTCGCCGTCATTGCGCTCGTCACTGCGTCGCAGTCGGCCTGCTCGATGACTTCACCGGAGGCCATTCCGGTGAGCGGATCGAAGACGTCCGTACCGATCAGGTCGTCGCAGGAGGTCTCGAGCGCGGCCGCGTGGTCCGCAAACCCACTCACCTGCCCCTGGTAGACCGTCATCGCCCGCCAGTACAGCGCGAGCGCCTTCGCCATCCCGATCGCGGGAACCGCCTCGCCGTTGAACGTGCCGCCGTCCACGAGCAGCGCGAACCCGTGGTTGGGCACGCCCGAGTTGATGTGCACGCCGCCGTTGTCGAAGAACTCGCCGCTGAACAGGCAGAAGTACTCGAAGTCGCCGACGCGGCCGGGGTGGGCCATGCACGTCGGATCCCACATGTCGCGGATCGCCCCGCCGAGTCCCTGCGTGTCCTCGCCGATCAGCCAGCGCACGGACTCCGCGTTGGAGGTGCACGTGTCCACGGGCCGTGGATCGCCCGGCGTGTCGAGCCCGGCCCCGTTGAGCAGGTCGATCGCTTCGCCGAAGATGTCGGAGTACGACTCGTTGAGCGCACCGGGTTCGTAGGCGTAGATCAGGTTGTGGTTGAGCTGGGTATACCCGTGCGCCCACTCGTGCCCCACGACATCATCGGTGGCCAGGCCCGTGCAGTAGTTGGTGGTGGTCCCGTTCCACTGGGCATTCGGGCACTGCAGCGGTGCGTAAAGAACCGCTTCCATCGGAGCCGAGTCGCCGTCGTACGACTCATAGGTCCCGCCCGAGATGTTGGCGAACAGGTCGAACGTGTCCTCGGTGAAATCAATGAGCCCGGCCATCTGCGCGTCGCCGCCGGCGTACGGGCCATCCGACTCCTGCCAGGCGAGAAAGCCCGGGCCGTAGCCGAACTCGTAGGTCGCGCGCTCGAGCACCTCGTGAATGTGGCTCCACGCAAACAGGACGGATCCGTCGACGGCATCCACGATCACGGTGGAGTCGATCCCGGGCCCCCGGACGCCGATCGCGTAAGCAAGGCGAGGCCGCATCGCGAGCTTGTCGATGAGACCGAGGTCGAACACGACCAGCTCCGGTGCGTCGGCAAGGAGCGCACCAGTGTGATCGAACGCGACCGTGGTGGCTTCGGCCTCGCCGAGCGCCGGGGTGGTGGACAAATGCAGGTTGGGGACGGTTGCCGCCTGGGCGCGCGTCAGCTGTCCCGTGGCATCAAAGTGCATCCGGACATCGGATCCGTAGACGGGAAGTCCGGCGTACTGCTGCGTGAACCGAACGTGGCTGTGCCCGAGCGCATCGACCACGACGTCTCGGACGCGCAGGTCACTGGCACTCAAGACGCCGAGCAGCGCGCCGTATCGGTCCGCGAAGGCCTGCGCGACGACGTCGGGCGGATCGCCGAGCGTCAGTCCAGCCACGCCGGCGGGCATGCGGGCAAACCGTGCGGTGCCGCGGCCGTAGTCGAGCTCGATCTCGGCTCCGGCCGCATCGGCGCGGAGCTGTCGCGTCGGGTCTGCCGCCGCAACCGAGCTCGTACCCACGCCCGCGCCGAGCACGGCCGTACCCACCACCCATCGCTTCCATCCCACGCAGGGATCTTAGGGGACGGGCGCTACTCCGGCACGACAAACATGCCCATCAGGCACATTTCGTTCTGGGTGCCCCACCCCGGCGTGATCGCGTCGCTGGCGTTCTGCGTGTCGTAGTCGCAGGTCACCGACAAAACGTGATCGGCAGTCAGCGTGTAGGGCTCCTCGTAGAAGTACATGAGCTGCCAGTCGAAGTCCCACGCCTGCACGTCGGCTGCGCACTGGTCGCCTTCGGGTCCCGAGATCTGCAGGTCGATCCGCTGGCCGTACTCGTGCATGTGCGGCAGCACGCCGTAGAGCTTCATCGATTCGGTGCCGAAGTCCGGCAGCACGAAGGCCAGCGGAATGTCCCACTGAAACTCGACCGAGCTCTCACCCGGCGGCAGCGCGGCGGGCTCGTCGCCATAGAGTGTCTCGAGGAACAGGTCGGGCAGCAGCATCAGGCCGGGTTTTTCGACCTCGTCCTCGAACCGCAGCTCCACGGCCGTCTGATCCGACATGCCCTCGTTGGCCGGATTGGCGAGGTTGTAGTGCACCTGCAGCACGATCATGTCGTTCTGCGCGACCTCGACGCCGGTACCATCGGGATAGTGCACGGCACCCTGGCCCGGCGCCCACACCACGGGGATCGACTTGTCCGTGGTCTCGGGACCCGCGCCCTCGAAGCACGGCCAGCCCGCGCGATCGGGTGACTCGGCGTCGTAGGCCTCGATTGTCTCGCGATTGGTCATGCCCGGCGCGCCCTCGTCCTCCGGGTCGACGACCACGGCGAGCAGGTGATGCACGATGGCTTCGTTGCCGGGCAGCACGTCGTACCCGGTCAGGTACGTGTCGCGGTCCATGCCGGGCTCCACGAGAAAGCACCGGTACTCGTCGAACTCCGCGAGCGGACCGCCGACGATCTCGGGCGTGAACTCGGGGGTGCTGTACGACTCCGCGCCGTCCAGGCCGGGCAGCTCGGGCACGGCCAGGTCGTCTCGCGGGGCGCCCTCCGCCTGCTCGGACTCGACCCACGCGGTGATCGTGTCGACCGCGTCGTCGCCGAGCGCACGCGAGTCCGCGAACTCGCCGCAGCTGCCGTCGGAGGTCACGAGCCACGGCGGCATCGTGCGTTCGGAGACCGCCAGCGCGGACGCTGCTGCCCACGTTTGCGCGTCGGCGTAGTTGTCGAGGGCAAACGGGGCGATGCCACCGTCGCGGTGGCACGTCACGCAGTTGTCGAAGTAGATCGGCGCCACGTCGTCCCAGAAGGTGACGGCGGCGGTGCCGGTGTCATCGGCCCCGTCACTGCCCGAGTCGCCCTCGGTGTCGGCGGTGGAGTCGGTGTCGGCCGCCGGAGCGGGATCGTCGTCGTCGCGGCATCCGGTGGGCAGACAAAGGACAGAGGCGACGCCTGCGATGCGCCAGGAAAGGCTGAAATTGAATCGGTTCATGCTCACGCTCATGGGATCGGCTCCAACACCGCGAACCGCTGCAGGGTCCACGTGTTGAAGCCGTGGTTGTGGAGATGGAAGGTCACGTCCTCCCCCGCGCGGGCGGAGAACGGGGCGGGGAACTCGAAGGTGTGGGCGTCGGCGGGACCCGGGATGTCCACGTGGGTCTCCCAGGCGAGCTGCCCGCCGATGAACAGCGCGAGGTGTCCGCGAGCCGGCTCGGTGGCGGCCAGCGTCGACCACCACACCGAGACGTCCATCGGCGTGCCGCGGTCGATGTCTCGGGTCAGCGGGGTCGCGAGGTGGACGTAGTTGCAGGTCCCGGTGTCGACCTCGATCCCTTCGCCCACCGCGTGCCACGGACGGGGCGAGCACACGACCGTCGCGGGCCGGTGCTCGGGCAGCGGGTCGTCATCGTCGGCCGCGAGCGCCCACGCCGATGGATCGATCACCGAGACGAGCTGCGTCTCGACGTCGCGCGGTTCGGGCTCGGGCTCGGGCGCGTCTTCGGCATTGCATCCAGCCGCCAGCACCAACGCCAGCGCCGCCGCGACCGGGGGCTCGACCATCGTCCGGCCAAACACCGGACGCGGCGGTTCGTGTCACTGCCGATCGCACGCGCCGTTGCGGCAGACCGTCCCGTCCGGGCAGACGGCATCGTCCTCGCACTCGAGCGCACACCGGCCGCCGTCGTTGCAGAAGGCTCCATCCCCGAACGCATCCGGGCACGGATCGGGCTGCTGGCGGCACTCTCGGGTGCATTGCCCAGCGGTGGCACCTTCGTCGCCGCACACCAGGCCGTCGTCGCACTCACGGTCGTCGTCGCAGCGCTCGCCCAGCGCGAGGTCCCGCGGCCCACAGGCAACGCCGACCCCCAGGCCGAGTACGAACGCCACCACCGCTTTGAGAGACCGAACCTTGCTCGCCAAGACGAGTCCAGATTTCCTGATGCATTGGGCTGGGTCAAGCACCGTCGAGGGTCACCCACAGCGCCACGATCCACCCGGCCAACGCCAGGTTGATCGCCAGCCCGTTGAGGAACACGAAGCGCCGACAGTTGCGCCGCTCGGAAGCGTCCGCCTTGGGGAGCAGGCGAAGGTTGATCAGCAAGGCGAGGGCCGGTCCGATCTCGACCCCGGCGAGGCCCGCGTGGTCGAGCTTCGGCAGCACGAGCGGGCTCAGAAACACGCCCAGCGCGATGATCTGCAGGCTGTGCTTGCGCGCGCGGGCCTCGCCGAAGCGCACCGGCCAGGTCTGCTTGTTCACGGCGACGTCGGCGGGGTGGTCGGGCAGCGCCGTGCTGATGTTGCTGGCGAACGCGAGCAAAAAGCATGGCAGCAATGCGAGCCACGGTAGGCCCTCGAAGTGACCGATCTGGAGGTACCAGCCGATCAGCGGGAGCACGAGGCCCACGCCGATGCCCTGGGTGAGCTCGCCGAGCCCGCGGTACGACAGCCGAAGCGGCGCGTACGAGTACGCCCACAGCAGTCCCACCGCGAGCGCCCAGCCGCCGAGCATCGCCGGGCGATCGAGGGCGGCCGCGGCTCCCGATAGGGCCAGCATGATCGTGGCCATCACGATCGCGGCGATCCCGAGCGCGCGCGAGGACAGCTTGGCCTCCGGCAGCACCCGCGAGCCGCCCGAGAACATGTTGTGTGTCTCGTTGAGCCGGTCGCCCTCTTCGTCCGCGACGTCGTTGGCGAACACGATGAACAGCTGATCGAACACCCCGAACACGTGGGCGATGATCAGCATCGTGACGTCGACGCGGCCGATTGCGTGGATCGCCAGGAGCTCCCCAAACAGCAGAGGAACAGCGATATTCGCCTGGGCCAGCGGTCGAGCCGCCTGTAGCCACGCGCGCACGCCCGCATTTTGGTGCTTGGCGCATTTTTTGAGAAGGGGGACCCGACGGGTGGCCATCCACCCAATGCCCCCGAGTCGTCATGCGTGGTGTCGTTTTTTCCAGTTGTTGTGTGCTGACCCTTGCTGCCTGCGGAGACCTCGACCAGGCGGTCGCTGAGGACTCCTCCACGGGTGGCCTGCTGGGCTCAACGGGCGTCGTCATCGCGTCGTCCGGGGCCGAGACGGGATCCACGACGGACGAGCCGGGTGACTCGGACAGCAGCGGCTCAGACGGCAGCTCGACGGACAGCGGCGATTCGACCGACAGTGGGGACTCGACGGACGGGACCTCGACCGACACCGGCGAAGAATCGAGCTCGGACGGCGGCGACTGCCGCGACGAAGAAATCCAAGCGTGCGACTGCCCCAATGGCCGCGGCACGGAGACGTGCGAGGACGGCCTTTGGGGCGAGTGCGTGTGCCCGCCGCCAGCGTGCGGCGATGGAGTGCAGGACGCCGACGAAGAGTGCGACGACGGCAATCGCGACGACACGGACGACTGCACCAACGCATGCACCGTGGCGACGTGCGGCGATGGCTTGGTGTGGGCGGGCCAAGAAGAGTGCGACGACGGCAACGCCGACGCGACGGATGCATGCGTTGACTGTGTTGCCGCGACGTGTGGCGACGGCCTGGTGTGGGCAGGCAACGAAGAGTGCGACGACGGCAACGAGGTCGAGACGGATGCCTGCAATGCCTGTGTCGCTGCGACGTGTGGCGACGGCCTGGTGTGGGAAGGCACCGAAGCCTGCGACGATGGCAACGACGACGACACCGACGCGTGCGTCGCCTGTGAAGTTGCGACGTGTGGTGACGGCTTCGTGCAAGAGGGCGTCGAGGAGTGCGACGACGGCAACGACGACGCGTTCGACGCGTGTTACGCCGACTGCACGCCCAACCTCTGCGGCGACACGGTCATCAACGTCCTGTTCGAGCAGTGCGACGATGGCAACGACGAGTACAGCGACGGGTGCAACCCCAACTGCGAGATCTCGGGGGCGATCAACTGGTTCGCGACATACAGCAACCCCGATGGCCTGGACTCGGCGGCGACCGACGTCGGCGTGGACAGCGTCGGCAATACCGTCGCGGTGGGCTGGGAGCAGCGGCCGGACACTGGGCGAGGCGCGTGGATGCGCAAGTACGGGCTGCACGGTGAGGAGCTGTGGACGCTGCAGTTCGACGTCAGCGATGGCGACGACTGGATTGCCGGTGTCGACGTCACGCCGGCCGACGACATCGTCGTAATTGGAACCTACGAGACCGAAGACGGCGACACGGACGTCTTCCTGCGCATGTACACGCCGGCAGGCGAGGTGATCTGGTCGACGACGTACGGCTCGGGACCGGGCCAGGACGACTACGGCGAGGATGTCGACGCCGACGACGGCTTCAACGTCAACGTGGCGGTCACCCAGCAGCGCACCGATCTCGGCACGGGGCTGGACATCATGGTCGGCCGCTACAGCAACGTCGGGCTTCTGATTTGGACGGACACCATCTCGACCCTGGCGGACGAGCGCGCGCAGGGGATCGACTCCGCGCCCTCGGGCAACGTGGTCGTCGTGGGCTATCGCGAGACCGGGTTCGACACGGCCGAGTTCGTCACCGCCAACTGGTTTTCGTCAGGAACGCTGGCGTGGGAGCAGAACTTCGTCAGCGGAGGTGGCGGTTCCGACGTTGCGCGTGGGGTTGCCGTGGATGGCACCGGGGCCGCGATCGTGGTGGGCACCGAGGATCGCAGCGACATTGGGCTGGGCACCGAGGGGCGAATCATCAAGTACACCGCGTTCGGTGGAGTTGCCGGGACCGCGCCCGTGAGCACCGGCGGCGACGTGGACGACGAGGGCTGGTCAGCCGCAACCGGGACCGCCGATGCATTCTGGTCGGCCTACGTGCTCGAGGGTCCCGGCGGATCCCAGGACGCCCACGTCATCCGCACGACCGCCTCGGGCACCGATCTGTGGTCGACGTACATCGACGGCCCGTTCGGTGGCCGCGAGGTTCCGGCCGGGATCGCTGCGAGTGCCATCGGCTACGCTTCCGTCGCGGGCGAGACCGAAACCGCGACGGGCACGGACATCTTCGTCGCCCGACTGGCTCCCTAAAGCACCGCGATATTTCACCGTATTACGCCTCGTAGCGCCGCGTAGTACGCGCGTGTGTCACAAAGTTCGGCACACGTCTCTACCAACTAGGAGGACTCCCTCACGGGGGGCAGGGGATTCGAGTTCATGGGTGGACTTGCCGGGCGTACGGTCGTGCTGTTCGGAAGCGGGCCGGTACGAGATGTCCTGGGCGCGCGGTTGCGAGGCTCGTCGTCGCATGTGCTGATTGCCGGCGACGTCACGGAGTCCGAGCGTCCGATCGATGGCGCGGTCATTTCGCTCGAGTCTGTGCACCGGACCCCGAGCGCACTGTCGTTGGGGATGTTCACTGTGGTCGCGCTTCTGCAGCAGAGCGCCGAACGCTTTCCGGGTCCACGCCCTCGCGTGGTGGTCGTCGCTCCCCTTCGTGATGGCAAGCCGCAGCGCTTGGTCAAGCGCATGCTCGAGACGCTCGCGCTGTACCTCGACGCTCCGGGTCGGGTGGTCCTCGACGTCGTGCAGCCCACGGTGTCGCGCGGAGCAGACTTCGTCCCGGCCGCGTCGGAGCTGACGCTTGGTCTGCTCGCGGGGGTCGTGGACAACCGGCAGCCCGGCGTGTTCACGGTCGAGGACTTCTCGGACCGTACCCACAAGACTCAACTCCGCTGACGGTTCGGGTCATACTCGCGGCAGATGCCAGCGGCCAAGAAACGTTGCGGGTGGAGCGGCGCGGACGAAGCGATGATCGAGTACCACGACACCGAGTGGGGCATGCCGGTCACCGACGACCAACGACTGTTCGAGATGCTCACGCTCGAAGGGGCGCAGGCCGGGCTGAGTTGGGCGACGATCCTCAGGAAGCGCGAGGGGTACCGGCGCGCGTTCGCGAACTTCGAGATCGCCAAGGTTGCCCGTTTCACCGCTCGCAGGCGCGAGAAGCTGCTCGAAGATACGGGCATCGTCCGCAATCGGCTCAAGGTCGAGAGCACCGTGATCAACGCGAAGGCCGTCCTCGCCGTTCAGGAAGAAGAGGGCTCGTTCGCCGCATGGCTGTGGGACTTCGTCGACGGTGAACCGATCGTCAACGAGCGCGGGTCGATGGCGGACGTCCCAGCGAAGACGGAGCTGTCGGATCAGATGAGCAAGGCGCTCAAGAAGCGCGGCTTCAAGTTCGTCGGCTCGACCATCGTCTATGCGTTCTTGCAGGCGGCCGGGTTCGTCAACGATCACACGCTCGAGTGCTTTCGCCGCAAGAAGTGCATCACGGCGGGCAAGCGCATCGAGATTCCGCGATAGCTACTGCGGCACGGTCTCTTCATCACCGACGGTGATCAGGCTGCCGGTGCCCGCGAGGTACTCGGCGACGTGCCAGTCCGCAGAGCGGGCGACGGTCGACAGGCGCAACTCGTCGATGGCTCCGTCCAAGAAGCGATTGCTGCTGTAGGGCGCCGCGCCCAGCGTGATCGGGGTGTCGGCGTCCGAGAGTGGATCGCCGGCCGCCGCGAGCACGTCCACCGGGTAGGTCATTCCGTTGACCACGATCACGGCGTCCTGCGGGGGGTCATACGACACGCCGAAGTGATGCCACGTGCCGAGCTCCAGGTTGGCGCCCACCGTCTGGGCCCGATACTCCCCACCTTCGCCGCCGCGATTGAAGTCGATCTCGAGCAGCATCGAGTCGTTGACCTGGGTGCTGACGGCAAACCCCCACTGGCTTTGCGTGCTCTCGGACTTGTCGATGACGCGATCGTTGAGCGGCATCGGCAACCCGTCGACGCGAACCCACCCGCTGATCGACATCGCGGTGACGTCGTCGAACGCGAGCGAAGGCGCTGCTGTGGACTGGATCGCGTCGTCGATGCCGTCGAAGCGCTGCGCCATGCCTAGCTGTCCGACGTCGGACAAGACCTCGCCGGTGGTGAGGCCATGCGCGCCGGTGGCATCCGCTGCCGTCGATAGGTGCCAGACGGCGCGGAAGTCGTTGTCCCAGACCCCGGGTCCATTCGGGTTGGGGCTTGCGTCGGGGTTGTCGTAGTAGACGTGAATCGTGGTCGGACGCGGGCCGACTTCGGGCCACCGGACCCAGGCGACCAGCGCATCCCCGTCGGGACTCATCTCGACGCCATGGGCAAGCTCGGTGCACCCGTCTCCGACAAAGCGCAGGTCGGCGATGTCGCCCGTGGGGAGCATTGCGTCGTCCAGCGGTACGGGAACGGGGAAGTCGACGAGCGCTTCGGTGAGCGTTTCGCCGTGGGCCTCGAGCGGTCGGCGGGACGCCCAAGCGAGATCCCACCACTCGGTGCAGTCGATCGGCATGGCGCCGGTGCTGCTCGAACCGTCGTCGTCGGCGGCGAGCGTGTCGCTGCCTGACGACTCCGAGTCGGGAGGCTCGCCGGTGCTGGTGGACTCGTCGGGCTCTGCATCGCCCGAGGTCGAAGTCGAAGTCCCGTCCTGCATCGGCACGCAGGTCCCGGCGAGATCGGAGCTGCTGTGCTCTCCGAACTGCAGGTCCGAGTCGCAGTCCTCGGTTGGAAAGGCGCAGAACCCAGGGGAGACGCAGACGCCGTCTTCGCACTGGCCGTCGGTGGAGCACTCGAAGCTCACCGCGTCGCCGCAGGCGACCGCCATGACGACGAGCCACGCCGCGACTGCCGACCTTTCGGCCCGTCCCCCCACGAGCGCATCATAGCGCCGATCGTGGTCTTCGGAGGTGAAGGAGTCGTTCGACGCCGAACAACGAAGCGAAGGCCACGAGGAATAGTGGGTAAGCAAACGCTAGTTGCATGACGATCGCGATGCCGAGATGGATTGCCCACATCCCGATTGCCCACACAGCGCCGATCCGGGGTCGCAGCAAGGCGAGTGGGGCGAGTAGCTCGAACCCCACGGTGAACACTGCGGCGGGGGCAAAGAGCCACGGGTGCTGGAGGGCTGCGAGCGTCGTTCCTGAAGGTGGTGCGCCAAAACGAGCTTTGCGAACGGCATCGAAGGCGACCTGGAGACGGACGACGTCGCCGGTGAGCCACGCGGGGCCACCGAAACGAAGCTTGGCCCAGCCGGCGAGGGCGTAGGTCACCACAGTGATGACGGCCATCAGGCGGACGGGCCAGCCGTAGCGTGCGGTTGGCTCGGACGGCGGTCGGTCGCGGGCATCGAGCGACAAACGATCGGCGGCCGGGGTCGCGGCCAGGACGAGCACATGCAGGACGACAAGATTGTCGCTGTGTCCGATGTGTCCCCAGCTGTTGTGATAGCTCGTGATCCAAAGCAGGAGTGCTGCGAAGGCCGGCGCGCTGAATCGGTAGCGCCAGCCCACGGTGAACGCGACCGCGAGCACGCCCGTTGCGACGATCAGTACGACTCCGACGGCCGACGGCAGGGGAGTCTTCAGGATGCCGGCGACGCCGGCGGGCGCGAACTGGCCCGCCGGCGACCCGACCGCCGCGACGTACTCCGAGCCGCGAGCGGCAAGCAGCCCGATGCAGTAGAGGCCAACGAGGACTCGAAGCACGGCCGGGCGCTCTGCGGGAGCCGGGGCGAGCCACCAAGCATCGAAGCGTTCGAGGGGGCCGGTCATCGCGTCTCGCATCGGGCGTGCACACGCACGGCGGTGGGCGGGGCGGCTTCGGTGAGATGTGCGACCGAGTCGAAGGTCTCGGTGACGACCTCGAGCGCGACCACGTCTTCGCGTTCGTCGGCGACACGGGCGGCGATGCGTTCGCACAGCCGCGACGAGGCTTTGGCTCCGGCGGCAACCGAGTCGCGAACGAGTCGTACCGCGAGGTTGGTCCAGCGCGTGTCGCCGATGAGCTCGGGGCTCAACGTCACGCGCTCGCCCGTCTCTCGCACGCCGACGACGGTGGGAATCGACACGATCTGTGGCCGCGGGCGAGCGAACATCGGATAGCTCGACAGCGGGAACGAGTCGACGCCCCATGGCCACGCGAGGGGCACGAGCAAGACGGCGACGACCGCCAGCAGCACGCCGCGGGACCAGCTCACCGCTCTGCTGTGGCACGGCCCACGGGGGCCGCGCAAGTCCTCAGCCCGCCGGCGGGCAGGTCACGTTGCCCAGCGCCGACCCGGTCATGTCCGAGTAGGTGTACGGGCGATCGAGGCCGACGTAGAAGTCTTCGACGGCGGCAGAGTCCACGTCGATCTTGAACGCCGGGGTGTCCTGGTTTGCGGGGCCGTCGTCGTCGTAGCCCGTGACCGCCCACAGGAAACCGTCGACGTCGAAGCCGAGACCCTTGACCGTTTGGGTCGTGGTCCAGAACTGCGTCGCGTCCATCGTTTCCTCGTCGACGCGGTAGATGGAGTTGCCCGTCGCCACGTAGATGAACGTGCCCTCGGGATCTTCGGCAATGCCGTTGCCGCCGAAGAAGCCGGTCGCGCTCGCCCAGGTGTTGGTGCTGTAGTCGAAGCGCCCTGCCCCCGACCCGAGTACGCTCGAAAGCCAGACCCGGCCGACGTGGTCGACGGTGATGCCGTACGGCGCGACGTCTTGGGGGGTCGGGAAGATCTCGACGGCAAACGAGTCTCGGTCGACACGCGCAAGCGTGCCCCCGGTGATCGCCTGCGACGTGAAGTAGAGGTTGCCCCACTTGTCGACCGCGCCGCCGTAGGCACCCAGCAGCGCGCCGTCGAACTGCGGAATGTCGATGCTCTCCTCGACCTGGCCGGTCTCACCGTCGACGAGGTACGCGGTCACGCCTCCCGGACCACCCGTGCCCGGCAGCCCCGGCACCGTGCTCGCAACCGTCCACACCTTGGCAGAGCTCGCGTCGCAGCTGTCGGGCAGGACCTGGCCACCGGTCCATGCCACCGGGCGTTGATTGGTGGTGTTGAACTCCGTATGCCACGCGCGGCACTCCTCGGCCTCCCACGAGAGCACGTCGTTCTTGCCGGTGGAGGTTTGAATGACGCCATCGCCGTTGCGGTCCTCGCAGCGTTCCTCGTCGGCGATGAACTTCACCAGGCCGCCGTAGCGGTTGGCGACCGCGACGTCGCCCTCGAGGTTGACCGCGGTGCGGGACGGGCTGCCCGAGCCGCTGGGAACGGTGCGGTACCGGCCCTCTTCCTCGAGGGTCTTGGTGTTGATCTTGGAGACGGTGCTCTCTTCGGTGTTCGCAACCCAGATGTACGAGTACTGACAGCCGCAGGCACCGTCGACGCCGCCGTCGGTGTCGGGTCCGACGTCGAGCTTCACGCCGCCGGTGTCGTCGGCCGAGTCATCGTCGTCATCGTCGTCCCCGCCGCCGGTCGTGCTCGCGTTTCCGGTGGCCGGGCCGTCGTTGCTCTCGGCGTTGTCGTCGTCGTCGTCACCGGCCGAGTCGCCGCTCTGGCCTTGCGCATCCCAAACCGAGCCGTCGTCCTCGCCGCACGAGATTGTGAGCAAGGTCGCAGAAGCCAGCACCCCCAAGTGAAGACGAACACCCATTAACGACTTTTGTGTCGCAAGTGGGTGCCCGGTTCCATTACAAGTTGCAGCGCCCGAGATCGCTCGTCAGCCCGTGCGCGAAGGCACAGGCTGGCTGCAACGACCTGTTGCGAGGTTAGCGGCTGCGGCCGCCGGAGCGGCTCGGAGCACGACTGGGAGCACGGCTCGGCGCCCGGCTCGGAGATCGGCTCGAACGACTGGGCGCCGAGCGACTGGGCGCCGACCGGCTCGGAGACGTGCGACTGGGCGAGCGCGAGGGCATCGAACGGCTGGGCGTGGTCCGACTGGGCGACGTCCGACTGGGCGAGCGGGTGGGCATCGACCGACTGGGCGTTGTCCGGCTCGGCGTCGCACGGCTGGGGGTGGTCCGGCGTGATGGCGTGGCCCGGCTGGGCGAGCGCGACGGCACGTTGCGGGTCGACGATCCGAAGGTGGACCGCGAGGGCGTGGCGCGCGAGGGCGTGGCACGGGAGGGCGCCGAGCGGGTCGGCTTGGATGTCATCGTCTGGCCCCACGCGGGCGCGCGGGCGGGCGTACGCTGAGCCGGTGCACGGGTGTGGAACGGGTCGGTCATCCCCACCGTCTTCGACGTGCGTGTGGGTCTGGCCGGCGAACGCGAGGGATTGATCGAGGTGACCTTCTGCCCGGTCGACGTCGTGTAGCGGGTCGGCGGACTCGTTCGGGTGGGGGCTGACGTGCCGTCACGGCCCGAACGAGTGGGGGCGGAGGCGGTCACGCGGCCGCGATCGGCCTCCGCGCGCTGCGGGGGCATCGAACGCGTGGGTCCGTCGTTGGCGCCGGGCTTGGTCCGCGTGGGGGCCGAGTTCGTCGGCTGGGTGCGTCGAGGGCCTTCCGCGACCGGCGAGCCAGGAGCACCCGGTGAGGGTCGACCAGCGCCACTGGGCGCCCCGGGGCTTGCGCCACCCGACGACGACGGTCGGTCGTAGTGGTGATGGTGGTGGTGATGCGTGTTGGTCACCGGGATGCCGTACGCGTGGTAGCCGTAGACCCCCACGCCGCCCCAGTACCAACCGGCGCCGTAGTAACCGGTGCCCCAGTAGTAGGGCGCGTACGGGTAGTAGCCGTTCCAGCACACCACCAGCGGCCGCGGCGGCCCGTAGTAGTAGGCCCAGGTGTCGTAGTACGGGTCGTAGAAAACGAAGTCGCCGTGGACGTTGTAGTACCAGGCGCCGCCCCAGTAGACGCGGGGGAACGACTCGATCGGATCGGGGTACGTGTGCACGTACGTGACGACCTCGACGCGGTCTCCGGTGGAGAGCTCGTGGTAGCCGAACGCGCCGCTGTCGGTGACCGTGCCCTCCTCGATGTAGTGGCGCTCGACGATCTGCACGTCGTCGTTCTCGCCGGGCTCAGCCACGACCGTATGGGGTGCCGGATAGAGCGCGGTTGGATCAGAACTGCGCACTTGCCGGTTCGCGCACCCGCTGACGACGAACAGGGCGCCCAAGACCGCCCCGACGCTTGCCAGCTTGTTCAGCGCCTTCCCGAGTTTTTGCGAGTTCCGCATCGCCACGCAAAGAAGCATTAAACGCCAGCAGACCACCCGCAAGACGTGGATCCCCGGCGTTTTGCGGTCGGTCCCCGTAGCGGATCGGGTGTATCCCCCTAGTGCGATCGCCGCCATGTGCCCGAATCGGTCGCCAAGGCGGCTGCGCCGGGTGTACGGTTGTGCGACGCGAAGGGCGCCGAGACGTGCAGGTACTGCGTTTCGTCAGCGGGAAATACGAGGGACGCGACTTCCCTCTCGAGGACGGGCGGAGCTTCATCGCCGGACGAAGCACCGAAGCCGATCTCGTGCTCGCCGATGATGCCGTGAGCCGCAAGCATGCGCGCTTCTACCCGGCCCGCGGACGCGTCTGGATTCGTGATCTCGGCAGTCGCAACGGCACCGTGATCAACGGCAACACGGTGACGCATCACTGTCTACGCGACGGCGACCGTCTCGCGATCGGTTCGAGCCTGGCGAAGTTTGCCCTCATCGAGGACGGCGAGCTGTCCAAGGAACGCGCCGGTGAGCGCCCCGCGGGCAGCGACGTTTCCGGTCGGTCGATGACCGGCAGCATCGAGGAAATCCCGCTGATGGACGTGCTGCAGTGGCTGGCGACCAGTCGCAAGACCGGCACGCTCAAGGTGCGGGAGCCGAACGGTGGGCGGGTTGGTGCGCTGCACTTGCGCGACGGCCAGGTGTTCTACGCGACGATCAGCAACAGCCGGAATCTCTATCCGGACAAGGCGCTGATGCGAATGCTGGCCTGGTCGCGCGGTAGCTTCGAGCTCGAGAACACGACCCTCGACGACGTCGACGAAGAGATCAACATGTCGCTCGAGCACATGTTGATGGAAGCGGCGCGCATCGAAGACGAGCTGGCGAACATGTCCCGTCGCTCCAAGATGCCGCAGCACGGCGACCGCGTGACGTTGGTGACGCCGGGCCCCGTGCGCTGGAAAGACCTCGAAGAACGCGAGCTGGAGTTCGTCCAGGACTTCGTCGAGCGCGGGGGCTGGCAGGAGCTCATCGACTCCAGCCGAACCGACGATCTGACGCTCACCAAGACGCTGGTCGCGCTGCAGAAAAAAGGCGTCGTCGCGTACTGATGGACATCCGGGTGCAGCTCGGCGTGTTCGCGGTCCTGACGGGCTGTGGACGCACCGGGTTCGACGTGCCGGTCGGCGACGAGCCGTTCCGGGACTGCGGCCGCGCGGAGGCGGACTTCTTCGCGCAGGACGTGCTGGGATACGAGCCCACGCTCGGAGGCGGAGCGGCACCGGAGCGCGAGGACGTCGCCGACCCCGAGCGGGCGCTCGGTGCCCCGGACTACGCCCCTCAGCGCGTTCCGCTGGGGACGGTCTCCATCGGTGAAGGTGGGCGGATCGACCTCGGGTTTGGTGCCTGCGCTGGGCTCACGGATGGCACCGCGGAGCCGGATCTGGTGCTGTACGAATACGGCGTGCCCGATCACGTCGAGCTGTTGGTGCGGCCGGATGGCGATGACGCGTTTGTCTCGCTCGGTCTGGTGACGGCGGCGGGGCCACTCGACCTCGACGGTCGGTGGCCTGGTGCGGACCCGCTCGCGTTCGAGGCGATTCGGATCGTCGACATCGCCGGGCAGGGTCTGCAGTCGATCGAGACTCCGGGCGCCGACATCGACGCGGTGGAGCTCTTCGACGTCACGCCGCGGTGACGCCTTATGCTCTGACTTGATGCGCGCCGCGCTTCGAGATCCGCTCGTCCACTTCCTGCTGCTCGGGCTGGCCCTGTTCGGCATCGACGCTGCGATCGATCGCTCTGAACCAGAGGTGCCGCAGGTCGTGGCATTGCCTCTGCCTCGTGGTCCGATCGTGGTCGACCATGCCGTACGCGAGCGGCTGATTGCGTCATGGAAGCGCACCCACCAGTCGGCCCCTTCTCGTGCCCAGATGGAGGAGCTGGTCAGCGGCTGGATCGATCGCGAGGTGCTCTACCGCGAAGGACTCGCACGCGGTTTGGCGGCGGACGACGCGAGGATCCGCCAGCGCGTCGCGTCGCAGATGGCATACGTTCTTCGGGAGCAGATCGTCGTGCCCGAACCCTCGGCGAGCGAGCTGCAGCAGTGGTTCGACGAGCACGAAGGGCGATTCGCGTTGCCGGGTCGGATCGATCTCACGCATGTATTCGTGCGTGCGGGCGAGGGAAGCGAGGCGCGGGCTCGAGAGCTATTGGCGCTGCTGGTCCAGGGCGCCTCGCCAGACGGGCTGGGCGATACGTTCGCGGGGGGGCGGCGGTTCCGTGGAAGGACAATCGAGTCGTTGCGTGAGCGGTTCGGGGAGACGTTCACCGATGGGCTGGCGCAGCAGCAACTCGATGACTGGATCCTGCGGACCTCGAGCCACGGGACGCACCTCGTCCGGGTCGATCGGCGCGTAGTGACCGAGCCGGCGACCTTCGAGAGCGCGAGGGCGGCGGTGCGGCACGACTGGCAAGCCGAGGTCCGTGCCCGTGCGCTGGCCGATGCCAAGGCCAAGATGCGCAGTCGCTGGGAGGTCGAGGAGTCTTGATTTCGCGGGTACTCGCGGCGGTCCTGCTGGTCGCAGCGTTCGTGTTCGCGAGCCCGTCGATCGCCGAGGCCCACGGACTCCGACCCGGTGTGCTCACGCTGACCGAGCAAGGGGACGGTGTCTACGACGTGCAGTGGACTCAGCCGGTCGATACGCGTCCGGGCGCCGGCGCGGTTGTGCTGCGCTGGCCAACGTCTTGCCAGTACGCACCTCCTCAGCTCGACTGCCGCAAGTCCGACGGTCTGCGCGTCGAGGTGGCTGGCCTTGCTGCACACGGTGGCCGTGTCGTGGTGTCGGTCGTGCACGCGGACGGTAGAGCGATCGAGGGCGTCGCGACGAAGGATCGCCCAGCCGTCGAGCTGGACGGCCCGCCGCGAAATCGCCGTGCGTGGGTAGAGCTGGGGGCTCGCCATGTCTTGGGCGGCGCCGATCACCTCGCCTTCCTCATCGGCCTGCTGCTCGTCGTGTCGGCGTCGCGCCTGTCCCGGCTCGTCGCGACGGTTACCGCCTTCACGGTGGCGCACTCCGTGACGCTGGCTCTCGCCGTGTTTGGGGTGCTCGTCGTGCCTGCTCGTCCCGTGGAGGCCACGATCGCGGCGAGTGTGGTCCTCGTCGCCTACGAGGCGCTGGGGGACCGGGAGACGATCTCCCGGCGTCGTCCGTGGCTCGTCGCCGGCATCTTCGGCCTCGTGCACGGCTTGGGATTCGCCGGGGCACTCGCGCAGTGGGGCCTTCCCGCAGGCTGGGTGGGACGGAGCCTGCTGTGGTTCAACGTGGGGGTCGAGCTCGGACAGCTGGCGATCGTGGTCCCGATCGCCGTGGTGATTCGACGGCTGGGAACGCGAGCACGTGTTCCGTCGCGGATTGCCGCATACGTCTGCGGTGCGATGGGGGCGTGGTGGCTCGTCGACCGCGTCTACGCGTGGGTTACGGCTGCGTCGTAAAGCGCTGCACTGGCGTGCTGACCGTGTGCGCGCAGTCGTTGACGACGGCATACCACTCGTACGTTCGTCCCGGCTGGAGGTCGTCGACGACGACCGTGCTGTAGGCGGGTGCAGGATCGATGGTGCCCAGGTTCTCGAACTCGCCGCCCACACCGGTGAGCTCGACGTCGATCGTGAACTCGCTCGACTCTCCGATCTGCCACTGGTCGAGACTCGGCGAGTACGTCCTGACGGTCAGCTCGTCGTTCGCGGGCGAGAACTCCCAGATTCGCATGTATCCGGAGCCGCCATCTCCGTCCGACTGATAGTCGGCCAGCATCGTGTGGATGGTGTGGCCCTGATAGACATCCGTGCGGCGGGCCTCCGCCGGGACGTGCCCGCCCGTCATGAGGTGGACGTTCTGCGTCGCGCGCAGGCCGTCATAGACCGCCTGTCCCTGCGTGCTGAAGTTGGCCGAGCTGCCGATGACGAAGTGCGTGTTGAGGATCCCGAACGCGTCGGGGTGGGCCTCGAAGACGGACCGCGCCCAGTCGATTACGAGCGGGTCGGGCGTCGTGTCGTACTGCAGATTGACGACGACGAACTGAAGTCCCCCTGCCCAAAAACTGACCCAATTCTCGTCGTTGTCGTTGGCGAAGTGGCCGCCGTAGTAGCCGCGATCGATGAAGCGATCGATGCCGAAGTTGGCGTTGAAGCCCGTAGTCTCGTTCTCGGTACCGATCGTGTCCTGGTCGTGATTGCCCACGCACACGCCGTAGGCCACGCCGTCGGGCAGGCCGTCTTCGGGCGTCTCCAGGCGAGCCATGGCCGCCGAAGCGATGACCCACTCCTCGGGCTCGTCGCCGTTGTTGACGATGTCGCCGTTGTGAATCACGCCGACGATGTTGTAGTCCTCGCGGTTGTCACGGACCCATTGGGTTTGGTCGTGAAAGTAGTCCGGACTTCCGGCCTGGCTGGCGTCGACGTCGGAGTAGTACTGCGTGTCGGGCAGCACGACGATCGTGAAGTCGTCGAGCTCGGACACCTCGCGCAGGTAGAACGTCGTGACGAAATCGTCGGCTTCGGCGTCTCCGATCGAGACTCCGAGCTCGACGGGTCGGGCGGGGAGCGGATCGACGGCGAGGGGTTCGATCGCGGTGACGTTCGGGGGCACGCCATGGTCGAGCACCGCGCCCGTGGCGAACGTCGCACCGACGATCGTCCCGTCGTTGATGCCGGTGGAGTCGGGCGCAGCGGCATCGATCTCGTCCAGTGCCCATCGGCCCACGAGGCCGTCGGCGGACTCGATGGTTTGGTACTGACCGACTGCGATCTGGTCGCTGCTGCGCGCGTAGTCCCAGACGCGGACTTCGTCGACGAGACCGTGAAACGCCCCCAACGGGACACCCTCGGAGTCCATCATCGTGCCGATCGCGAAGTGCTGGACGCTCGCGGCGCTCGGCGTGGCAGCAGCGACTCCCGAGACGTCCAGAGCCCCGTCGACGTACAGCGCCCATGCGTATCCGTCGTAGGAGACCGCGACGTGGTGCCACTGTCCCCAAGGAACCGGGATCGTGCCGAGGATCGGATGGTTGCTTCCGTCGACGTCGTCCTCGAAGTCGGCAGCGAGTACGTTGTCGGCGAAGCCCAGCGTGTAGTTGCAGTTGAACTCGGTCTCGTCGGTCTCCCCGCGGCCCTTGCCGACGATCGGTGAGACTCGAACCCCGCCGGAGCCGGTGCTGGCTTCGATGCCCGCGCCGTCTCGCCGAACCCACGCCTCGAGCGTGAACGTGGTCAGTCCGAGGGTCGGCGCCGCACCCATGGCAACGTGATCGTCGAGACCGTCGAGGGCGAGCGCGGTGGGGGCGGGGATCGTTCGGCCGTCACAGGCCAGCTCGATCGGTGGTTCGCCGCTGCTGCTGCTCGAGCTGCCGGTCTCGTCGACGGCGGCGCCCGTGTCGGTACTGTCCGCGGATGCACCCGTCGTCGTGGTGTCTTCGTTCGGTGCCTCGCTGGTCGAAGCCCCTTCCGTATCCGTATCGGCGACGGGTCGCGCCGCGTCGTCTCCGGCGCACCCTCCCAACCACAGTGCACAGCAGACGAACCCTCCCCGCATCACGGACGAGGATATCGGACGTCAGGCGGCGGTGACGTCGTCTTCTTCTTCGGCCACCAGCGTCGGTGGATCGTCGCCGAGGGTCTCGAGATCCTCATGACGATCGACGTCCGGCTCGGGCGCGTCGAAGAATTCGCGCATCTTGGCGTAGTACGGCTGCGCGACGACGCACGACGAGTGTCCGCCGGGGAGCACCACGTAGTCGCGCTCACGGTCGACGCCCTGAAGCACCTCGGGCATCGGGCACAGCGCGTCCTCGGAGGCGCAGATCTGGCGGACCCGAACGTTGGGCGGCATCGGGGCGCTGCGGAGGTCGGCCAGGAAGCTGCTGGTGGGCAGCACCTGCCAAACGGACGGGCTCACCATTCCGACGGTACCGACGCCGGCCAGACCGGCCCACGTGCCGCTGATGGGTGTGCCGAGCAGGACCAGCCGGCGAATCCACCGGTGAGCCTGCAGGAACTTGAGCGCGTGCAGGGAGACCAAGCCGCCCATGCTGAATCCGACGACGTCGACCTCGCGGACGCCGAGCTCACGCTCGAGGTTCTCGAGATGGTCGACCATCTCCTGTGCTGACCGGCGCAACGAACGGAGCTGGAACGTCCCGTGGTGATAGCTGAAGACCACCCGGCCATCTGCCTGGAAGCGCTGGGTCAGCGGGACCATTGTCCCGCGGGTGCCCATGAATCCGTGGGCGAGCAGGACCGGGGGTGTGCCGGGTTTTGTCCAGGACATGTCGCCGGCGAAGTAGTTTCCGCGAGCGAGATGACGGGCATACGCGAGCGTATGGTTGACGCTCTTGATTGCCCGGCTGAGCCGGCCTGGCTTCTTGCTGCCGTTCCCCAACGGTCCCAGAAGCGTACCAGTAGATCCGCAACGGGGTTACATAGGTGTTCGAACGCCGTAAGCGCCGGGGCGCGAAGCGTTGGGATTCTCTGACTTTTCCGTACCCCACCCGACAGTGCGCCATTTTCGCCGGCTTCGGCCCAAGGGCAGATGCGTGGTCCGCACGCGTCCCAGAAGCGGACGCGGGGAGCTCAGGGATCGTCCTTGTCGCCGGCAGGTAGCGCAAGCGCCGCGGTGCTTGGGGCAGCGGGTGCTTCGGGGAGCATGTTGCGAAACAGCCCGTCGCGCGTGCCAGGGCCGAGCGCCTTGAGCCGCGACGAGGCTTCGCTGGCGAGGCGTGTGCCGGGGAAGGCGCCGGCGGCTTCCTCGTACCGCTTGCCGGCCAGCTGCCGCTCACCGATGTGCTCGTAGGCCTGCCCGAGGTGGAACAGATAGACGACCAGTGCCGGGTTGTACTCGAGTGCTTCCAGGCCGCCCTCGAGCATCGAGACGGCTTCGCGGGCGCGACCCATGCGGACGAGGCACAGGCCTTCGACGGCATTCCACGCGGCGGCGACGTCGTTGCGGAAGGCTGCCGGCACGTGCTGCATGCACTCGTCGCGGTCGTGCCGAATGGCATCGAGTCGTGCCTGGTCCGGCGTCTCTTCGAGAATCGCAAGCTCGTGGCGTCCGAACGCCGCCAAAGCGCGTAGGTGCGGCGAGAGGTTGTCTTCCTCTTCCGTGCCGTAGACCTGTGCCGCTTCGTCCAAGCGCCACTCGGCCACGAGCAGGCCGCCGAGCTGAGCCCGCGCCAGCCACTGTCGCTCCGGGCCGACCCCTTCGCCCGACTCCGCGAGCGCAAGCGTCTTTCGCAAGTGCTCTTCGAGCTGCCGATGCTCTCCCGTCGCAATCGCGTGACGCAGCGTCTCGGCTTCGTACAGCGCTTGCCGCTGCCGACCCCACCCGATGATCCACGCCCCGAGCGTCATCCCAAACGCCAGCGCCGCAAGCACCGTC
>JGI12316J15310_10000484_pt6 | contig 41932 bp, 35 predicted proteins | sample MarCyaLeptolynsp_FD_15310 | JGI IMG/M metagenome (IMG submission 15310) | reverse complement strand
GTTCGAAAGACTTGCATCACCAAGGCCGGAAGGCAGGAAAAGCAGCCAGACCGGAATGAACAGGAGCGCATTCGGAACATTGACCAAAACCAGAGCCTGCCTCGGTGTGATTTGCCAGTGGCGCACACCGAAGATGTAGACGGAAAGCACCGCCGACGCCGACAGGAACAGCCCGATCCCGACGGCAACGTTCTTCCCGCCCTGTTGAAGCCCGACACTTCCGAGCAACACGGCCCCGGCAACGATCACGGCAATGCCGATGACTTGAAGACGGTCGGGAAAACTCGCCGCAAAGACGGCAACCAAGGCAACCGTGAAGACCGGCAGCGCACCGTTCGCGAAAACGCCGGCATAGGCCGCAGACGCTTCGCTCAATCCCCCGTACATCAGCATCGAATAGATGGCCCCGGGCCCGCACAGCGACATCAGCGCAACGGCGTGAAACGGCAGATTGCGCGGCCACCACTTGACGGCAAACGGTAGCGTGATCGATCCCGCCACCAGGAACCTGAGGCCGGTTATGTCCGCCGGGGTGAGACTTGTCGTGACGCCGGCACGCGAAAACACGATGAAGCCCGACCAGATGAAAAGCACCGCAACGGCGCTCGCAATCCCGAGATTGCGGTTCTGAACGGCAGCAGGTTGACTGTTCAATTCCGGACTGACCTTTCAAGGACATAAGGCAGCAGTGGGGCTGATGCCCCGGGAGGCGCCAACGGCAAAGCGTCTGCAGGATTGGAAATCGGCTTTCGATCCCTTCAATAAAGCCATTGCAGATGAATGCAACAACGGCATCACCGGACCACGCAATCAAATGTTCCAACGCGAACGCTTCCGCGCCAGCGGCAAGGTTCGATGACCGCATCGTCCCGCGATGTTTTTGGATAACAAAACGCCCGGAAAGCCACTTCTTTCCGGGATTTTGCGTCTCTTCATGAAATCTCCAGGTTCTCCTCACAAGAGCCCCAAGCATGAAAGCCCGCGCTGCTCTAGCTTTTGCAGCGTCGCATCCACAAGACACTGTGGCTGAGAGAAACCTTCGGACGGGAAGATTCTCTTATGCGAACAGCACAAACAAATCCGCCCAGTGCGGCCAAAAGGAAACAGACATGCACCCTCATCCCGGATCCCGTCTTACCTTCGACAAGCCCGGCCGCGGCCGCGTCTACAGCAGCATTTTGGAAACCATCGGCAACACACCGCTGGTGCGGATCGGACGTCTGGCAACCGATGCCGGCTGCAAGGCAGAAGTTCTGGCGAAGCTGGAGTTCTTCAACCCGGTTGCCAGCGTCAAGGACAGGATCGCGGTGGCCTTGCTTGAAGCAATGGAAGCCGAGGGCGCCATCGGACCGGGCAGCGTCATTGTCGAACCGACATCCGGCAACACCGGAATCGGGCTTGCGTTTGCGTGCGCTGCCAAGGGTTACCGCTGCATTCTGGCCATGCCCGACGGGTCTTCACTCGAACGGCGCAAGATGATCAGGGTGTTCGGAGCCGAACTTGTCCTGACACCCCGCAACGGCGGCATGAACGCCGCCATCGAAAAGGCGAACGAGATCGCCGCGCAAACGGAAGGCGCCGTGATGCCTGGGCAATTCGTCAACCCGGCGAACCCGAACGTTCATCGCAGAACCACTGCGGAAGAGATCTGGAAAGACACCAACGGCGTCGTCGACGCCGTTGTCTTGGGGGTCGGTACCGGCGGGACCCTGACGGGGGTCGCGGACATACTCAAGGCGCGCAACCGGGATGTCCGGATCATTGCGGTGGAACCTGAGGACAGCCCAATCCTATCCGGCGGGACGCATGCTCCACACCGGATACAGGGCATCGGAGCCGGTTTTGTTCCCGATGTACTGGAGACGGATCTGATCGATGAAGTCATGACGGTCAGCAGCGAAAGCGCTATGGAAACAGCACGGTCGCTGGCGTTGAACGAGGGCATCCCCGCAGGTATCTCGTCCGGTGCCGCCATGAATTGCGCCCTGAAGGTTGCCCGGCGCGATCAGATGAAGGGCAGAACGATTGTAACTGTTCTGCCAAGTGGCGCCGAACGCTATCTGTCGACCGGTCTTTTTGAGGATATCGGCGAATAGCGGGAATCCTGGCTCGACAAGTAGCGGGACTCACTGCTGTCCTGTTTACAAAGTACTGTCGAAATAATGTCTCTGAGAAAACAAAATAATTCCGTGCGCCGCCAAATCGCGATACGGAATTTTTTCCCCGATTTGTCGTCCCGGTTTGCCGCACGCGCGGCAAGACCGGGAACCAGTACTCCCTGTGGCTGAAGGTTAAAAGATGAAGGAGAAATAGGTGGTTACTGGGTTCCGGCCTTCCGCTGCGCTTCTGCCGGAATGACAAGTTCATTGACTGAGAACCGCCTTCCTAGATGAACTACGGGTTAAACCAGACGGCAGTGTATCGGGATCAGGCATCGTTTGACTCTACGTAATATCACGTGGAAGTCTTGTCCCTGTCACAATCGACATGGGGACGGTTTAGTTGCACTTGGCGACATTGCGCCGCGTACTGGAGATCATCCGGAGAGACTTTGACAAGGGCCGCAGACCGGCGATTGAGAGCACGGAACATGGAACGAAAGCTAATAACGATCGTCGCGATGGATGTGGTTGGCTACAGCCGGATGATGGAGCGCGACGAAGAAAAGACGCTGCGCCAGTTGAACGAGATCCGTGGCTCCGTGGTCGAGCCGTCTGTCGCCCGTCACTCCGGGCGGACCGTCAAGACGATGGGAGACGGGGCCCTTCTGGAATTCTCAAGCGTCGTCAGCGCACTCCAATGCGCGATCGAGATACAAAAGGACCTTGCAGAAAAAAACACCGGCCCGGGCGGACAGAGTCAACTCAACTACAGGATCGGCATTCATCTTGGCGATGTCATCGCAGAGGGCGAAGACATCTACGGCGATGGCGTCAACGTTGCCGCAAGACTTGAATCACTGGCGCAACCAGGCGGCATCGTTCTTTCCAAGCAGGTCTTCGATCACATCGGGGGGCGCGTTCCGGCCGAATTTACTCCCCTCGGGGAGCAGCATGTAAAGAACATAAGCAGACCGATCGAAGCCTATAGCGTCGATCTGTCGGACAGGGAAACATCGCCGGGCACACTTCGTTTCGGAACCTTTGAACTCGATCCGGACCGCTTCGAGCTGAGGCGCAACGGCACACCGGTTGCCGTCGAACCGCAGGTTTTCGACCTTGTTTCCTATCTGGCGCAGAACGGCGAACGAACGGTCACGAAGGAAGAGATTTTTTCCAGGCTCTGGGGTGAGCGGTTCGTGTCCGATTCCGCGCTCAGCAGCCAGATCAAAATGGCGCGGAAGGTTCTGGGCGACGACGGCACCGCACAGCACACCATTCGCACGATCCACGGACGCGGTTTCCGCTTTGTCGCCGAGATCAGGCAGTCAGTGGAGAAACCGGCGCAAAACGGCGTTCAGGTACCCGAAGCGATGACCTACAAGATGGCGACGATGAAGCCGTCTGTTGCCATCCTGCCCTTCAGCAATCTCAACACCGAGCCTTCCGAGGACTACCTCGCCGACGGCATCACCGAGGACATCACGACAGCGCTTTCCAAGAACCGCTGGCTTACGGTGATCGCTCGCAATTCCACCTTTTCCTTTCGCAATTCGGCGGACGGCATCCGGGTGATCGGCGAGAAGCTCGGCGCCAGCTATATTGTCACCGGCAGCGTCCGCAAGGCGGGGCAGCGCGTGCGCATATCCGTCCAGCTGGTCGATGCCGGCACCGAAAACAGCGTTTGGTCGGAGCGTTTCGACCGGGACATGAAGGACATTTTCGACCTCCAGGACGAGATCACGGAACTGGTGGCCTCGCGCATCGAGTCCGAACTCGGCATGACGGAACAGCGCAAGGCAGAGCGCCGCCCCAGAAAGAACCTTGGGGCGTGGGATCTCTACCAGCTCGGTGTCGCCGAATTCTACAAGTTCACGCCGGAAGCCAACCAGCGCTGTCAGGACCTGCTGCGTCAGTCGCTTCAACTCGACCCGGATTTCGCGAGCGCCCACTCCCGACTTGCCTATGCGATCGTGCTCAGCATGGTCTATTTCGACGCGTTACCCGATGATGACCGGATGGACGAGGCTCTGATTGCCGCCAAGCGGGCTTTGGAGCTGGACGATCAGGACGCCAACAGTTTCTTCACGATCGGCAGGGTGTATCTGGCGCGCCGCGAGTATGACCTTGCCATCGATGCGCTGGAACACGCGGTTGAACTCAATCCGTATCTCGCCGTCACTTATTGCGGCCTGGGAGATTCACTCGCCTACGAAGGGCGCCTGGACGAGGCCATCGAACAGTTCGAGATCGCCATTCGCCTGAGCCCTCACGACCCGTTCCGGTGGGCGTTCTATTCCTACCGGTCCCTGGCCCATCTGTTCCGGGGAGAGTACGAAGATGCCGTCAGCTGGGCGCGCAAGTCCGTCCAGATCCCGAACGCGCAATACTGGGCCAAGGCCCATCTCGTCGCCGCGCTTGGCCTGCTTGGCGAAACGGACCAGGCAACGCGGGCCATTCGCGACCTGACGAAACTCAAGCCGGAATTCTCGATCGACTTTGCCAGAGAGCATCTGTTCTATCTGAAGAAGGAAGACCAGATCGAAACCTATATGGAAGGACTGCGCAAGGCGGGCCTGCGCGAACATTCCTGATCGATGTCACTCGACGCCCTAATGTGGACAAGGACCGGGCTGACGGGTCTGCCGCCTGCCCGGCCCAGACGTTTCACTCTGCAGGAACCACGGCTTTTTCGCGCAAGCCGTCGCGGTAGAGCGCCTTGCCCAGCGCAACACACATCAGGCCCATGACCATTGTGAACGGTAGAGCGCCGATGATCATGGCGCTTTTCAGCGCTTCCATCGGATCCGCGCCACCGTTGGTCTTGCCGGCAATCAGCAATGTCCCGATCACCAGTGTCAGAATGACGCCCCAGACGATGCGGTGCTTGATGCCTGTCTGCTGCTCTCCCCCGGACATGATCGTATTCATCACGAGGATGCCGGAATCGGCCGACGTCACGAGGAAGGTCAGGATCAGGACGACACACATCACCGTAATGGCGGCCAGAAATCCTCCCGACAGCATTTGCCCGAGCGTGACGAACAGTTTTGCCGTGTTGGACGCCCCGATGATCGCGCCGTCCGCACCGCCTGTCAGTTCCAGATCGATGGCCGTGCCGCCAAGGATCGTCATCCAGGCGAAACAGACAAGCGCAGGTGCGATGACGCATCCGATGATGAACTCTCGCACCGAGCGCCCCTTCGAGATGCGGGCGAGAAACAGCCCCACAAACGGCGAGAACGCAATCCACCAGGCCCAGTAGAACGTGGTCCAGCCCGCCTGCCAGCCGAACTGCCTTCCCGGTTCTCCGGCTGCGTAGGCAGCGGCAAGAACGTTTTCTGGCAACGCAGCGGCGTCGCCTTCAAGCCCCGACTTGAACGCCTCAAACGATCCCCAGGCATTTGTGGCGCCCCCTCTCAGGGCGTCCGCAAAGGGAGCCGCTTCAGGCGGCAGCGCCGCGGCAAATTCGGATGCAGACTGGGGTCCGAACGCACCGAAGCTCAGCGACACATAGTGAAGAATGTAGTCGGCAAACGCGGATGCGTAGGTCGTCATCGCGAACAGGAACGAACCGAAGACCACGAAGGTCAGGAGCAGGATGATCGACAGCACCAGATTGAGATTGGACAGGTATTTGACACCGCGGCCAACCCCGGACACTGCCGAGATGATCGACAGTCCCATGATCACGACAAGACCGGTAACCAGACCGACCGTGCCCGGTGCGGGCGCATCGCCGGACGTGTCCATCATCCACTGCATACCGGTGATGGCGTAAAGACCGTCGATGAACTGCGAGACGCCGAAGCCGATCGTCACGGAGACACCGAGGATGGTGGCGACAACGCCGAGAACATCGACGACATGGCCGAGAAACCCGTTCATCAGACGGCCGAACAAAGGTGTCAGCGCGGTCCGGATCGTCAGCGGCATACCACGTGTGTAAGCATAGTAAGCCAGCGAAAGACCTGTCACGACATAAATTGCCCATGCGTGAAAGCCGTAGTGTAGGAAGGTGTACCGATACCCGGACTGGACCGCGTTTTCGCTGTTGGCAACCACATCACCAGCCAGAACGACCGGGTTCGACCCCCAGAGACCGAGCGGTTCCGCTGTCGCGAAGACCATGAGACCGACCCCGAGACCCGCACCGAACATCATGGAAAACCAGGAGAACGTCGAGAACTCGGGAGCTTCGCCCGGCACGCCCATAACCCGGCTTCCAGTGCGCGGCAAAATGGCGATCACCAGAAGGAAGAACGAAAACAGTCCGACGATGACGATGTAAAAGCCGTTGAAATCTTCCAGCAAACGCCAGTTCAGGCTGCCCAGAACGCCATTTGCATTTGCGGGCCAGACGAGCGCCCAGATGACCAGCGCCACCATGATCGCCTTGCTGAGAATTGCGATCTCGACGCTGTGTCCCTCGTAAAACCCGCCGGCGGACTTCTTGATCTGAAGATCGGTGAAAGGTTGTTTGATTGACATGTGTGACCTCCTGTTCACATGTGCCGTGCCTGTCCGGGTGGATTGGTGCCGGCAGCTCCCCGGTTGGCCGCCGGACTGTTCAGGTGAGAAGGGCTTCGATCTTTGCGAGCGTTGCGGCATTCACGGCAACGCCGTCCCCCCGTGCCGCCAAACGTTTGCTCCGCCGCCCGTCGCCGGGCAGGTGCGCGCCCTCCTGAAACCGGATCGCTTCAACCAGTTCGGATACGATGGTGTTGAAACGGCCGCCGGACGTCGCCCCCGGGTCGATTGCAATGAAGCATTGTCCCGTCCGGGGCGGACCGCCTGCTGTGCCCGAAAACGGCGAGGCATTTATTCCAAGCGTCGCCCCGGTGAGCGCCGCGGCCAGAATTTCCGTCAAAAGCGCGACCCCGACACCCTTGTAACCACCCGACGGTGCCATCGAGCCCTTGAGCCCGACCTCCGGGTCGGTCGTCGGATTTCCGTCACCGTCCAGCGCCCAGCCGATCGGGATCGCTTTGCCCTCGCGCGCATGTTTCATGACTTCGCTTTTGGCAATCGTGCTGGCGCTCTGGTCGATCAGCAGGGCTGGTTGACCGTCGGAACCTGGCACCGCGACCGAAAACGGATTCGTGCCGACAACTGGCTTTGCGCCACCGGACGGCGCAATCGATGCAGGCGCATTCGTGAAACCGAGCCCCACAAGACCTTCCTGCGCCAGCCGGAAGGTGTGATAGCCGAGAACCCCGCAATTGTAGCTGTTTCGGATCGTCAGGACGGCGATGCCCTGCTCGCGTGCCGCAGGGACCAGCGCTTCAAACCCAAGGTCGATCGCCGCATGCGCAAAACCCGTCGCGGCATCGACGGCAACCACACCGGGTCTTGGGCGCGCGAGGATGGGCTCTGCCTTGCCGTCGACCTTGCCGCAGCGGACATGTTCGCAATAGATCGGGATATAGGCCAGCCCGTGACTGGCGACCCCGTCCGCCTCCGTCGCCGCGGTGGCAAGAGCAAGAGCGCGCGCGCTCATTTCCGATGTGCCTGCCGCCACAAGCGCCCGAAACGAAAGATCTTCGATTTCGGCAAGCGAAAGAGTCCGGGTTTCGGTCATCATTGCACCTTGTCAGTCATTGTCGGAAAGGCCTGCACCAGCGCCGCGCAGGCGCGATTCCTCGGTGGCTGGCGCATAGGTGCGATGCGCAAGCATGGCAAGCCTGTCCCAGCTGTCCGGATCCGGGCGCATCTGCGCGCGGCGCGTCCGCCAGGAAGGCGCCGTTTCGCTTGTTTGAACCGTTATCCGCTCCGCCAGTTCGGGCAGCCTGTCGGGGCAAAGAAGATGATCGCCGTCGGTCACCGCAATCTGGCCGTCTATCTCGACCCTCATGCAGCACCTCAGCTCGGACGCCGCGTTGGCGGCAAAAGGCAGAAGCAGGAGGGGCATTGCCACGCGTCGCATGGCGACCGGCCCGGAACGCAGGTGCTGTGCGCAGTCCGACAGGAAAGCTCCCGTCGCGAGGGGACACAGATCCCCGTCGCTTTGCCAGACTTCATCAGTGGCAAGTGGCCGATGATCCGCCGGTTGAGCGAACCCCTTGTCCAGCAGCACGGCCAGTGCCACCACGCCGTCCTGCCCATGTCTTGAGAGCCAGCGGGTCGCCTTGGACGCTTCCTCTGCAAGGCCCCATGAATAGCCGGCACCGCGCGCCGCGCGTTTCGCCGTGGCTTCGATCTCGTTCAGCGACCGGTTCATGCGTCCGGCTCCGGATAGACCCAGAGATCGGCATTGCCGGATGTCAGCTCTTCGGGATAAGGCGCGCCTGCATACATGCAGATCCGCACCCACCGGTCGGAGCGGGGGTCGAAATGCGTCGCCCCGAAAAACGACAGCTTTGCGCGCAGCATGTCGACCGGCATAACCGACTTGCTGATCGTGTTGTCGCGAATTTCGCCATAAGGTGCAACGCGCCCCATTTGCGCCCGCCTGACGGTGTGGCGGTGCTCCGGATGGTGCAGCAGAAATCGGGCAACCGCGTCTGCCGGGTCCCATGCCTCCAGCGCGGAAAACGCGGTGGCCGCATCACGCGCGGGCGCAAGCGGTTGTTCGTAAGCGGCAATCGGTTCTTCGAACCGTTCGCCCATACGCGGCTCCAGCTTTTCTTCCGAGACGTACCAGGCACGCGCGCAATTGGCCGGGTCGCTCCAGTCAAGGTCCAGCGCCCAGCCGAAACTTTGCTGCAAAAGCGTCCTGACTGCGCTCACCGGCATCGAGCCATCGATGCGGAATGCATCCGGATTGCCGTCGGCCATGCATCCCGCCAATCCGTCAACGAGCGCGCCATAGGGTTCCAGAACGAGCGAGGCGACGAGTTCCTGGCCTTCCTCGCTCAAGGATTTTTCCGACCAATCGATCAGGGTGTTCCAGGGTCGTTTTGCAGTCGTATCCCATTTGGAAAGATGCTGCGACAGGGTCTCAAGGTCCGCCTTCAGCTGCGCCAGTTTCTCGAGCTGCACCGGATGGTCGGATCGCCAGCGCTCCACGGAAACAATGCTTTGTTTGACGAGTTGCCTGAAGGTCTCCACGTCCTCGGGCGTTGCCTGCGCGACGGCGCGCACGCGGGAAATCGCCTCCTCGCGCACCATCATCCAGTTGTTGAAGAGGATCGGGTGATTGACGATAAAGGGCGCCATGCCGAGGCCCGTGGAATTGCCGATTCCAAGGCGCCGCGCGATCTCCGGCTCCAGCGGAACTGCCCCATTTCCGCCAACACTATTGGCCATGTGATTCACGAGATCGCGGACAAAGGTTCTTGTCAGATAGACGGACAGCATTTCAGCCTGGAACGGGACCTGCATTTCTTCACGGTCCGCGATCACATCCCGGTCGGCAGCGCCGAATTTGCCTGACCCGTAGACAGCTGTCGTGCGCATCAGATAGCCGACGGCTTCAATCTGCTGAAGGTCCGGTTGCTGTCCCGACGCCAGCCGGTCGACCACATGTGTCCAGAGCCGGACCGACCGGTTTGCCCGCGACAGCGACAGTTCCTGCGGACTGACCCGTCCGGCCTCCTGCAACGGGACGTTTTCGGCCAGGCGCTCGATATCGCTCTTGTCCGGGATGCCGTCAAAAAGCGCGAAGGTCGCATCCCAGGCATCGGCAATGACCCGGTCCGACCGTTTGTCGGCCGGCAGATCATGGGCAAAGGCGACAAGTGAATAGGCGCGTTCCGGTCCCTTGGCTGTATAGACCGCCCGGCCCACGCCGTTCCGGTCAATGTCGAACAAGGGGCGTGAAAACTGCCATGTCTCGCGCGCCATTCGGCGCATCAGGATCCGCATGAAGCTGAGACGGCACTGATGCAACGACCCCAGACGGCTGAGCCGCATCATCATTGCCGGGTCGCGCCGGGGAACATGCAGCTGATCCTGCATCATCGCGGCACCCTTCCGAAACTGTCGGCAAAGAACCGGTACCAGTTGCCACCCATGATCCCGGCAATTTCGGCATCGTTCATTCCGACAGCGCGAAGCCCGTCTTCGATGTTGCCGAAATCCCTGTTGTCGCGGAACCAGCCGGGCATGTCGGGAAATCCGGGCTTCGCCGCGGAGCCTTCGCCATAATCGATTGCCTTCGTCCAGCGTCCCACGCGCATCCATTCGACCACGCTGTCCGGCTGGTCCTGACACAGGTCCGTGCCAAGACCGAGATGCTCAACGCCGAACTTGTCGGCCGTGCGGGCGATCATCCCGCAAAAGCTGTCCAGGCTGCAGCAAGACTTGTCTCTCAGGTGATGCGGGTAGATCGAAAATCCGAGCATACCGCCACTTCCGGTGACCGCCCGGATGACATCGTCACGCTTGTTCCTGAGCGCCGGTGCCCATTCATGAGGATTGGCGTGGGTAATCGCGATCGGCCGCTCGGAAATCTCCGCGGCTTCGATCGTCGAACGATCAGCCGAATGGCTCATGTCGACGACCAGGCCGACGCGGTTCATCTCCTTGATGACCTGGCGTCCCATGCGGGTGATACCGGTGTCTTCGCTCTCGTAGCATCCCGTCGCGAGCAGCGACTGGTTGTTGTAGGTGAGCTGCATGAACCTGGCACCCAGTGTGTGCACGATCTCGATCAGTCCAATATCGTCCTCGATCGGCGACGGGTTCTGGAAGCCGAAAAAGACTGCCGTGCGGCCGGTGCGCCGCGCCTCGTCGATATCCGAGGCCCACTCACCTTTCATGATGAGATCGGGAAACTGCTCGAACCAGCGATTCCACTTCTCGAAGTTGAGCACGGTTTCCCGGAAGTTCTCGTGATAGGCGACCGTGACATGGATCGCGTCGACGCCGCCTTCGCGCAGTTGCCGGAAGATCTTCTCCGACCAGTTGGCGTATTGCAGCGCGTCGATCCGCATCAGTCCGGGCTCCCCGCGCTGATATAGGCCGTCTTGACCGTCGTGTAGAATTCTGCTGCGGCCTTGCCCTGTTCTCTCGGGCCATACGAACTGTCGCCCCGGCCTCCGAACGGCACATGGTAGTCTGTCCCGGCGGTCGGCAGATTGACGGTGACGACCCCTGTGCGCGCGTTGCGGCGGAAGTGGTTGGCCCTGGCAAGGCTTTTTGTGATGATCCCGGAAGTAAGCCCGAAATGCGTGTCGTTCACGCTCGCCAGGGCCTCATCGTAGCTGCCAACCCGGATCACGCTTGTCAGCGGTGCGAACATTTCTTCGCGGTTGATGCGCATGGTGTTGTCCGTGTTCAGGAAAACGCCCGGAGACATGTAATAGCCGTCATGAGCGCGCTCCAGGCGCACACCGCCACAGGCGAGTTCGGCTCCCTCGGACTTGCCCAGCTCCACGTAATCGAGGTTCTCTTGCAGCTGCTCACGGCTCACGACCGGTCCCATCTGGGTACCCTCTTCAAGCGCATGGCCGACGGTCATCGACTTGGCGCCTGCAACCAGTTTGTCGACAAAGGCATCATGCACCCGCTCGTGGACAACCAGTCTCGAGGAAGCGGTGCATTTTTGCCCGCTGCCGCCAAACGCACCGCCAAGCGCGAGCGTGACGGCAAGATCGAGATCCGCGTCATCCATGACGGCCAGGGCATTCTTCGAGCCCATTTCCATCTGCACCTTGGTCAGGTTCTGGATGGCCGAAGACGCGATCCCCTTTCCGACTGCGACAGACCCGGTGAACGAGATCGCGTTCACAAGAGGGCTCTCGACGAGCCGCTGACCGACGGATCGGCCGGACCCCATGACAAGACTGAACAGGCCCTTCGGGATGTCCTGCCTTTCGATGATCTCCGTCAGGGCAACGGCGGATGCGGGGGTTACATTCGCCGGTTTCCAGACAACCGCATTGCCATAGCAAAGTGCGGGAGCGATCTTCCAGGAGGCTGTCGCGGTCGGGAAATTCCAGGGCGAAATGATCGCCACAACACCCACGGGTTCACGCCGCACGTCGATTTCGACACCGTCGCGGACACTGTCGGCATTCTCACCGATCTGACGCAGGCACTCGCCCGCATAGTAGGTAAAGAACTGTCCGGCCCGGTAGACCTCACCCTTGCCTTCGGCGAGCGGCTTGCCTTCCTCGCGCGAGAGCAGCGTCCCGAACTCCTCGGCGCGGGCCATCAGTTCAGTGCCGATCTTCATCAGCACCGCTTGTTTTCGCTCCAGACCGTAAGAAGCCCATTCGGCTTGTGCGGACCGGGCGCGCTCCAGCGTAAGATCAAGCTGATCCGGGCCTGCCTGCGCGAACAGTCCGATCAGATCGCTCAGATCGGACGGATTCCGGTTCTCGATTTCGCTTGTCCCGGCCTGCCAGGTGCCGGCAATCAGGTTGAGGTGTGTCACGTCGGGTTCCAGGTCCAGAAAATCTATTGTGAGACAGCATGGACATCCGGCACGACATCAGTCAAACTCAATTAACTTAACTTAACTTCAGAAAAACTGAAATTTGTCGATCAAGATCGAAATGCTTCGTTGCTTTTGCACGGTGGCCCAGACCGGCAGTCTCGCCGAAGCAGCCGACCGGCTTGGCCGGACGCAGTCTGCGGTATCGATGACGCTGAAGCAGTTGGAGGATCATCTGGGCAAGAGACTGTTCGAGGGGGAGCGGAAGAACCGCCTGTCTCCTCTGGGTGAGCAGGTGTTTGAGCTTTCCCTGAGGCAGGTGCGCCAGTTCGAGCAGACTGTTCGCAGCATTGAAGCTGCGGCGGACGCCTCGCAAGGGCTGATCCGCATCGTTTCAGTTCCCTCGGTCGCCGCAATCCTGTTTCCATCCGTTCTTGAACACATGACGCGGATGTTTCCCGGTGTGAAGGTCGAACTCCGTGACACGGATACGCAGCAGGTGCTGGACGCGCTTGCCCAGGGCAAGGCCGATGTCGGCATCGCGTCGGGGCATCATCCGCTCAACGGGGTCACGTCAACCCCGCTGTTCGAGGACAGGTTCGGTCTCGTTTGTGCCGCCGATCATCCGTTGATGACGCGAAGCGCAGCACCCCGGATCGCAGATATCGCCAGGGCCCCATTCATCCGCAACGCCTTGTGTGATCTGATCAAGACGCCGAGCCTTGTTGATGCGATCCGCAACACCGAAGTCACGATCCACAACACTCATTCATTGATCACGATGGTCAGGACAGGGGACTGGGTTACCGTGCTGCCCGAAACCGTTGCCCGTTTCATTCCGGACTCGACCGCGTTCAGACCGATCCCGGACCTGCCCGACAAGCGCGAGGTCTGGCTCTATGTCCGGCAGCGGGCACGCTTCCGGGATCTGACGAGCGAATGCGCCGATTTCATCTTGCAAAGCGAGCTGGGCGGAGCCTGAAACCCGCTTAAGCGGCTGCCACGTCGTTCAGGAAATCCCGGATCTCGTTGCGCAGATCCTCGGTCCGCTTGACCACATCGCTGGTCCGGCTTCCCATGTCGGCAGCCGCAGAACTCGACTGCTGCGCAATCTGCTCCACCTGCGCCATGTCGCCGACAACCGAGCGTGTCTGATCCGCCGCTTCAAGAACGTTGCCCTTGATCGCATCCGTCGATTGACGCTTGCTTTCCAGATCGCCGGCAATCTGCGTTGTGCAATTCGTGACGTCGCCAATATCGGAAATGATCTTCTCGATCGCCTCAACGACGCGGTCGGTGCGTTCCTGAACCAGGGCCACCTGACCGGTGATCTGTTCCGTCGCCGAAGCTGTCTGCCCCGCAAGGGTCTTGACCTCGCCGGCGACGACTTCGAAACCCTTGCCCGCGTCGCCTGCGCGCGCCGCCTCAATGGTCGCGTTGAGCGCCAACAGGTTGGTCTGATCCGCGATCGCGTTGATCAGGGAAACGATCTCTCCGATTGATCTGGAGATTTCCGAAAGACTCTCGATCTCTGCGTTCGCCGCAGCCGCATTCTGGTTTGCCGCCTGCGCGAGATCCGTCGCGTCCTGTGCCTGCCGGCTGATGGCGGTAATGTCATTCGCCAGCACCTCGGTCGCCTCGGCCACCGCGTCGACATTCTGCGATGCGCCTGAGGACGCAGCCGCCGTGTCCCGTGCCCGCTGATCGGCGTTCTGGGCAACGTCCTCAAGCGTTCCGGACGTGTTTTTCATGTCCGCGAGCGCGTCATTGACCTCCGACAGCAGATCGGTCATGCGGGTTCGGAAGTCTTCGATCAGCGCTTCGACACGCTGCTGGCGTTCCGCCGCGGCCTGCCCTTCGAGACGTTGACGCTCTTCCGTCAATTCGATCGTCCGGTCGCGATAGTATCCGACCGCCCGGGCGATATCCGATATCTCGGTATGGCCATAGGTAAACGGAAGTTCGTTGTCGAGGCCGTTGGAGTCGGCAAGGTTCCGGATACCGCTGTTGAGCGCGTGAATGCAGTAGAGAATGGATTTGCTGAAGTGCCAGGCAACGCCGAAGGCAAGCAGAAAGACAACCCCGAGGGCAATGGCAACGCCCCACATGCGCAGCTTCGATTGCCAGACCATCGTCTCCAGTCTGGCTTCGAGTTCCGCCGTACTGACCTGTTGCAATCCATCGATCGCGGCAAGAAACTCGCCAAACCGCGCACGCAGCGGTGACAGATCGATTTGTGTCCCGTCGGCGCCCTGGCCGACCTGTTTGGCCACACGCGCCATTTCTCCCTGGAACTTGCCGTTTGCCTGCCGGTAGGCCTTCGCAGCCTTGCTGAACGGCGTCTCCTCGCTTGATGTCAGTGCGCCTTGGTCCGCACGCGTTGCTGCGCTGATCGTGTCCGCGAGCACCTTGAACTGCCCTGCGCCTACCAGAACCGACATGGTGTCGGCGTGCCTGAGCTGCGCGTTCTCAGCAACCCTTTCACCGTTGCGCACAAGAGCGCTGGTCCGCACGACAAGATCCGAAAGTTGACCGGCAACGAGGCCTGCCAGGAAATTGGTATCCTGGGACCTGTTGGCCCTGACGCCGGATTTTTCCCCGATACAGGCATTGATCCGGTGGGCCTGCGACAGTCTCCGTGCAGGTGTATCCGCCGTCTTTTCTGGCGCGCATTCGGGGTAAGCGGCAAGGACGCTGGATGGCAGGCTCTCGGAGTCCCGCATAACGGATTCCTGCCACAACGCCTGCAGAGCTGGCAGGCTGGCCAGCTTTGCACCGTCCCGTGCAAGGTCCTTGTAGGCTGACAGAATGATCCAGCCGGCACAGGCAACGATCGGCACCGTCAGCACAACTACCAGAAGAAAAAGCCGTTTGCGGATGGTCAAAGGAAGTCTCCCGAATCGCGTTGGTACGCATTGGGAAAAAACCTAGTCCGAAATTACCAATAAATTCGAAACGGCACCCAGACAGGCGAAAGCGCGCGGATTTGCTACGATCGCCTGCCTGCCGGGCTGGTCTGCATGGCCGCGATGGCTCCAGGGTCAGGACTGTTTCTCCGCTCCTTCCCAAACCCGACCCGGGACCTGCCAAGGACTTCTCATGAGGCGCCGGTTCAGGGCCGGGGCGGCACTCAGAATTGCCTTGTCCTTCCTTGGTACTTAAGGAGTTGCGACGGTGCATGACCACACACGGGCCCAGTCACCTCTCCACGTGGGAGAGGTCGGCCTGAAAGGCCGTGTGAGGGAAACCGTGGAAGCGCAAAACTCCTCCATCCGGCTCCGCGGACGTTCAGGATGAAGATGGGGGTTATATGCCGTCCCGGACGTGATCCGTGACCTGAAAAGCGCCTCAAAGGAAGGCAGGGGTGGCGCAGTTGGGAACCGGTACCGCTTTCCGATTGGCGATGCCCCGCCACCGGCACCGGCAACAAAGAAACCCGGCTGCCGCAGCAGCCGGGTTCACAGGAATGAAACCGAATGTCCGGCTTAGTTCAGCCGCGTTGCCGGACCGAGGTCGATGAGCTGAGTCTCGCCCGGAGCGTCATCGACGCCGTCATTGTCCGTCACCAGGATCAGCTGACCGCCGGCCGTGATCGCGAGGCCCTCGGGCTTGTCGAGGATCCAGCCCTTGCCGTCAGCCATTGCCGGCAGAATGTCCATCGCATAGCGCTTCTTAAGAACCGGCAGGGTTTCGCCATGTGCAGCTGGAACCACATCCTTCAGCGAGATCACGGTGATTTGCTTGATCGCCGCATCTTCACCGCCCTTGTTGTCCCGTTCCAGCACGGCGAAATCGCCGCCGCCCATGGAAACGATTTCGGAAAGGCCAACCCAGCCACCGGCCGCACTCTTCGGAGCATCAAGCGGATAATGGACAAAGCCCCAGGACTTTTCGGCAGGATTGTAGATCCCGATCTTGGTGTGCCCCTTCGGATCGTCATTCCATTCCCGCTGAACCGCGACGGCGACAAGGGACTGACCGTTCATCTCGAACTCGGCAACGCCCTCGAACGAGAAGCGTTTCGCCTGATCGATAAGGCTTTGCGGCAGGGTGATCTGCTCCTCGATCGCACCGTCGGTGCCGACTTTCAGAAGCAGGTGCTCGCGCTCGTTTTTCGGATGACCTTCAGAAGCCAGCCAGAAACCGCCGCCACTGGCGACCGAGATGCCCTCCAGGTCCAGCTTTTCCTGATCGAACCCGGTAACGGTCACGTAAGACGTGATCTGTGCCGGCCTTGACGAGATATCAAGCGTGTAGATCCGGGCGTCGTCATAAAAGCTGTCACTAACGGCGTAGAGCGTGTTTGCGTCTGACGGGTCCGCGGCAAGCGCGGAGATCGCGCCCCAGCCGATCGGTGCACCCTTTTCCGGGTCTACGCTGGAAACAACGGACGGATAGGAAGGCGCATCCGCACCGAACTTGTAGAGCGAGATGTGCGAGCGAACATTGTCTTCTGCACTGTCGACCTCATTGGCAACGACGAACAGGTCCCGGTTGGGGATCGCCAGCAGGCCTTCCGGTCCGACATGCGTCGGGAGGAACTGAACGAATTCCGGCTCGCCGCCGGTATCCTTGTAGACGGCAACGAAATTGCCGCGTTCAGAATTGACGAAGATCAGCGTATCACCGCCGAACGTACCGGCGGCAACGCCTTCCGGCTCGGTGCCCTTCTTATGCGCACGCTTGGCCGGATAGTGGCCATGCGACATGCCGAGATGTTCCATCTGATTGCCGCTGTCGAACAGGACGTCACCCTTCGTGTTCCAGATGGTGAAGCCGCGCGAACCGCCCTCATAATCGCCTTCATTGGCGGTGACGAACCGCTCATTGTCGATCCAGGCGACGGCATCGGGTTCGCGCAAGACATTCTCGCTGCTGCCGGAGGCATCGCTCATGCGCGCCTTCTTGACTGGAACGTTCTCCGCCGTCGCGGCGCCTGCGGAGAAACTGGCAACGACATCGCCGGATGCAAGGTCGACGATGGCGATGTGGTTGTTTTCCTGCAATGTGACCACGGCCTGGTTCGCAGAGTTGATGGAAACGAATTCAGGCTCCGGATCGGACGGTGCAACTTCGGCGAGACCGGTCAGGTCCACGATGCGCACTGCATCGCAGTTGGTCGGTGCGCCGGTCTCATCGAGATCGAAGATCGCCAGATGACCGGCCGGCATTTGCGGAATGACACCGTCGTTGAGATCTTCGTCGCGCTCGTTCTCGATCGCAATCGCAACGAACTTTCCATCCAGTGAGATGGCAACGCTGTCCGGCTGCCCCTTGGCATCGCAGGTCGCGGTGATGCCCATCCCCTCAAGCGCGATCACCGCCAGATGACCCGCCGGGTTCACATAGTCCGCGCTGGTGTTGACACCCGCATAGGCTGCATTCTCGCCAACGGCGATGGATGTCGGCTCACCGCCCAGATCGACACGGGCCTTTGGCTGGAGGTTCAGAGGGTTGCCGGCATTCACGAACACGATCGCATCGCCCGGGCTATCGGTGAAAGCCAGCGTACGGCCGTCCTTGGATGCATAGATGATTTCCGCGACAGTCTCCGTCGCCTTGTCGGCACCCTCCGGCAGGGTTTTATAGACCGGATAGGTATTGATCCGTTCAAAGTAGTCCGCCTGCGCCGCCGATACGGTTCCAAGACCGACCAGAACGGCAAGGCTGACGCTCTTCAGGAAACGTCCGCGAGGGTCTGACATTGCACTAGCTCCCAGTTGTTTTGGCTTGAGTTGGGCGCAAGCTAGTTGCCGAAATTACAGAAACGGTGACAGTTCCGTGAAGGTTGCATGACACGCACACGAATAAATTATGCACCGTCCGACATGCTTCCTTTTCAGAATTAACTGGACAACACCCGACATTTCTCTCACGTTGCAACACGAAAAATTTCTTGCGCGGATTGCGCGCATCTCAATCTCGGATAACTCACATGCAGATCGGATTCGTCCGTGCCGCCCTTGTTCTTGGGCTGCTGGCAGCCGTCGGCCCGTTTGCCATTGACCTTTACCTGCCCGCAACGCCTCAGATCGTGCGCGATCTGGGGACCGACGACGCGGGAGCGCACATGACGTTCACCGTCTATTTCATCGCCTTCGGGTTGGCACAGCTCATCTACGGCCCGATCGCGGACTGGACGGGACGCAGACCGCCGATCTTTATCGGACTGACGGTCTTTATTGCCGGGTCGGTCATCTGCGCGATGGCAACAGACATAACCATGCTCACGCTCGGACGCTTCGTGCAGGCGCTGGGAGCGGCAGCCCCCATGGTGATTGTCCGCGCCGTGGTGCGGGATCTGCATACAGGCACCGAAGCAACACGACTGATGGCGCTGGTAATGCTGGTGATCAGCATATCCCCGCTCCTTGCGCCCCTGACCGGGAGCATGATCATTTCAGTGGCCAGCTGGCGCATGATCTTCGGTGCACTGGGTCTGATCGCGCTCGCCGCCATGATTTTCACCGCCCTGCGTCTTCCCGAAACGCTGCCGCAAGACCGGCGGGTGCCCGTCAAACCGGCGGTTCTCCTGCGCAGTTCCATCTTCCTCATGAAAGACTTCAGGTTCATGGGACTGACGATGATCGGCGGCTTTGCGCTGTCGAGCTTCTTCGTGTTCATCGCCTCCGCGCCCTTGGTCTACATGACACAATATGCGCTCTCGCCAACCGAATTCTCTCTTGTCTTCGCGGTCAACGCAGTGGGATTCTTTGCCGCTTCCCAATTCGCCGCCGGCCTTGGTCAGAAATACGGGATGGGCCGCGTCGCCTTCTGGGCTGTCTGCGGTTTTGCGCTGGCGACATCGTCCCTCTTCGCACTCGTCTGGCTTGGCTTCGACGACCTTCCGGTCCTGATGGCGATGTTCTTCCTGGGGAACGCGTGCCTCGGCCTGGTGATCGCTCCGACAATGGTCATGGCTCTGGAAGAACACGGCGAACATGCCGGGATGGCATCCTCGCTCGGCGGGACGTTCCAGATGGTTGCCGGCGGAGTGATGATCCTGATCTGCAGCCCGTTTTTCGACAGGACGGCACTGCCTCTTGTCGGTGCGGTCGCCGCGTGCGCCTTCATCGCGTTCATTCTGGCTTTGCTCACGCTCCGGCCGCAACCGGAAGCCAAGGCGCCGGCCTGAGAAAATCTTCAGGCAGGCGCTTTGCTGCCGATTTCGTCGAGCCTTTCCTGCAGTGACAGCTTGTCGAGCGAAGTCAGTGGCAGGTTGGTGAAGATCGAGATGCGGTTGTTCAGCATGCGGAACGTATCGCTGAACGCCAACCGCTTTTCAGAATCGTTCCCGGTGACAGAAGCCGGATCGGGAACGCCCCAATGTGCGGACATCGGCTGTCCGGGCCAGACAGGACAGGCTTCCTTGGCCGCATTGTCACAGACGGTAAAAACAAAATCCATCACAGGCGCATCGGCATCGGCGAACTCGGACCAGTCCTTTGACCGAAAATCCTCGGTCTTGAAGTTCAGCTTCTTCAGGAGCGCGAACGCCTCCGGATGAACATATCCGGCAGGGTGTGACCCGGCCGAAAACGCTTTGAAACGGCCGCGCCCATCCCGGTTCAGGATCGCCTCCGCGATGATCGAGCGCGCCGAATTGCCGGTGCAGAGAAATAGAACATTGTAGGTTTCATCGGACATCAAAATCTCCCGAAATACTTGATTACTTTCGGCACTCGACTGTTTCCATTACCTGGGCACACAGCTCGGGATGACCGCCACAACAATCGGCCATGAGGAAAGTCAGCAGATCTTTCGTTCCATCCAGATCTGCAAAATATCGGATCGAACGCCCGTCACGCTCGTTTCGAACCAGCCCGGCCTGCAGGAGAATGGAAAGATTGGCCGACATGGTGTTCTGGCGAACGCCGAGAACTTCTCCAACGTCTCCCGCACTCATGCCCTCCGGACCGGCGTTGATCAGGAGCCGGAACACATCCAGACGGGTTTTCTGGCTCAGCGCACCAAACGCGCTCAATGCATCATTTATATCCATAATTCATGATATCTTGATTTCTTGGTATATTACAAGTGAAAGACTTTCGGACGGGCTCAGAAGCGGCCTGTCCAGATTGCGGCATTTTGTGAAGCGCTCTTGTATTCCTCCGTCCGACCTGTTGATCTGCGCTATCGGACGGAGAAAGAACCCCATGAAAACATTCGCGAACGCGTGGCTCGGCAATGGCCTGGGCACCAATCCGGATCTGGCCTCGGGCGATATTTCGCGATCACTGGGTCCGGAGCGCGACTTCTTTGCTGGCGTCACCGGCATCACGCCGTCTCCGCTGCTGAACCTTCCCGAGCGCGCAGCAGAACTCGGGATCGGTGCTCTATACCTCAAGGACGAACGCAATCGTCTTGGCCTCGGCAGTTTCAAGGCGCTTGGCGCAGCCTACGCGATTGCCAAGCAGGCCTTTGCAAAAATCGAGGCCGGTGCGGCCAGCGATCCGGCTTCTGCGCTCGAGGGCACAACCTTCGTCTGCGCCAGCGCGGGCAATCACGGCCTGTCCCTTGCCGAAGGGGCCAGGATGTTCGGCGCGGCGGCAGTGGTCTTCGTTTCAGAAACCGTTCCGGAGGCGTTTGCGGACAGATTGCGGGACCGGGGTGCGCGGGTCGTCCGGGCCGGGGCGATCTATGAGGACAGCATGGCCGAGGCCGAAAGGCAGGCGAAAGAAAACAGCTGGCAGCTTCTGTCCGACAGCACATGGCCCGGCATGACGGCGCCCGGAAGGGATGTCATGGAAGGTTATCTGATCATGGGAACCGAGATCGAGGAACAGATACCGGAGCCGCCGACCCACGTTTTTCTGCAGGCAGGTGTTGGCGGCCTCGCCGCGGGTTGTGCCTCCAGCGCACGCACCAGTTGGGGAGACGATGTCACAATAGTCGTCGTGGAGCCGGAGGCCGCCCCCGCGCTCCAGGCGAGCATCGCAGCCGGCAAACCCGTACTCGCACCCGGCCCGGTTTCAAATATGGGCCGCCTGGATTGCAAGGAGCCTTCCCATCTGGCCCTGAAGTTTCTGGCCCGCGAGGCAAACCGCTTCGCCACGATCACGGATGAGGAAGCGAACGAGACCGTTGCCTGGCTGAAGGATCACGACCTTGCCACCACACCTTCGGGAGCGGCCGGTGTCGCGGCACTTCAACACGCCAGGGGCCAGTTCGAAGATCTCGGCCTGACCGAGCAGTCACGTGTCCTTTGCTACCTTTCGGAAGGCCCGGAACATGGCTGAGCCCGACTTCCCGGAAGCCGAGTTTGAAGAAAGACTGGCGCGGGCGCAGCGCGCGATGAGGGCAAACGGGCTCGACGGGCTCTTCTTCACGACTGAGGCGGAAGTGCGGTACTTCACCGGATTCCGGACGCTGTTCTGGCAAAGCCCGACCCGCCCATGGTTTCTTGTCGTGCCTGCATCCGGGAAACCGATTGCCGTCATCCCCCAGATTGGCGCGCACCTGATGGCATCGACCTGGATCGACGATATCCGGACATTTTCAGCGCCTCACCCGACAGACGATGGCGTCTCGCTTCTGGCAGACTGCCTGTCGCGTTACGGCAAGATCGGCATGCCCATGGGCCGCGAAAGCGCATTGCGCATGCCGCTCCGAGACTTCCGGGCACTGACCACCCGCCTTTCAAGTTCGGAAATCGTTGATGCCTCCGACCTGATGGTGAAGCTGCGCATGGTGAAATCCGAACGCGAGATCGCGCTGCTGCGGGAGATTTGCGGGATTGGGTCGGCCGGCTTCGCCAATGCCGCGACCCTTTTCCATGCGGGCCAATCGCTCAAGGAGGTTTTTCGTACGTTCCGGATCGAATTGCTGCGTCAGGGCGCCGACGATGTCCCCTATCTTGTCGGAGGCGCGGGACAAGGCGGCTACGGGGACGTCATTTCCCCGCCAACGGACCAGCAACTTGAGGCAGGCGACGTCCTCATGCTGGACACCGGGGCGACGAAAAACGGTTATTTCTGTGACTTCGACCGCAATTTTGCGATCGGCAGCGCAAGTGATGAGGTCTGTAAAGCGCATGAGAAACTTGTCCGCGCCGTGAAGGCAGCCGCTGACATCGCCCGTCCGGGAAAAACCTGTGCGGATCTTTTCAGCGCCATGACCGCCGTCCTTGGCCAGGAAGACGGCGACGTCGGCAGACTGGGTCACGGACTTGGTATGCAACTCACCGAAATGCCCTCCATCACCGGATTTGACATGACCGGGCTGAAAGAAAACATGGTGATGACGCTGGAGCCGAGCATCGATCTTGGCGATGGCAAGATGATGGTGCATGAGGAAAACATTGTCGTGCGGGATGGGCCGCCCGAGTTCCTCAGCACACCGGCACCGGAAGAAATAACGGTCATTTAGGGAAAGCACACCGGGAGAAGCGCTTGGAACTGGAATTCGAATGCGACGGAGGCCTTGGCTCAAGGGCGGCGCTCGGCCTGATCGTGCTTCAGGCCGACGAGACGATTGAAAAGGAGTTCCGCCCGCTCTTCGATCTGGACGACGTGGTGCTCTACCACGCGCGCATCCCGAGCGATCCCGAGGTCAACGAGGAAACGCTGATGCGCATGAAGGCAGGCCTTACGGACACGGCGGCCCTGCTCCCCGGCAACCGCCCCCTCGACGTAATCGGCTATGCCTGTACCTCCGCATCGACTGTGATTGGCTCCGAGGCTGTTGAAACAGCGGTCCGGAAGGCGCATCCCCATGCGCGCGTGACCAATCCCGCAACAGCGGTCATCACTGCACTGAAGCATCTCGGCGTGACCAGGGTCGGCGTTGTAACGCCCTATATTGCCGAAGTCTCGGAAGCGGTCGTTGATCTCCTGCGAAATGCGGGTCTGGATCCGCTCAAGGTGGGGTCATTCGGTCAGTCCGAGGAGGCGACGGTCGCCCGCATATCCCCACAGTCTGTCGAGCGAGCCATTCAGGCAATCGGGGAAGACCTCGAAGTGGAAGCCGTATTCGCCTCGTGCACCAACCTGCGCACCTTTCCGGTGATTGAAGGGTGCGAGAAAAAACTGGGCAAGCCGGTGATTAGCTCGAACCTCGCGCTTGCCTGGCACATGATGACGCTGGCGGGACTGGAAACCACGGGGTCTGGCCCCGGAAAACTGTTCGAAAGCTAAGTCGGTCGCGCCAATCGCAGCGTTTGGGCAACAATTCGACCGTCATCTTTCCGATTCGCAGGTTTGCGTGTTGACTTCGCCTGATTTCCGGGCAAAAACACCGCCGTCTCAAGTTTTGACGATTGCGAGCACCCGATGAACCGGCTCAGCGCCGACATTCTGGATATGATGACCACGGCTCTTGCCAGCGCGACTTTCCTGCGCGGCGAGACCCGTTCGGCTGCCGCAACCGCTTTCAAACGCACAACAAAGACAACCAAGACCACCGCTTGACGGTGCCGCTCATCCCGCCTCCCCGGGGATGGGAGGCGCCGAGAGCCGGCGGGCCTTCTTCCGGGCAGCCGGTGAAGCGGGGAGACGGACAAGGACTAGACCGAAAATGGGTTTCAAGATCGCAATTGCAGGCGCCACGGGCAATGTTGGCCGGGAACTGCTGGACATTCTGGAAGAGCGCGGCTTTCCGGCCGATGACGTCGTCGCCCTCGCTTCGCGCCGTTCCCAGGGCACGGAAGTATCTTTCGGCGACAAGACGCTGAAGGTTCAGGCAATGGAGAATTTCGACTTCTCCGACACCGACATCTGCCTGATGTCCGCAGGCGGCACCGTTTCAAAGGAATGGGCGCCAAGGATCGCTGCCAAGGGCTGTGTCGTGATCGACAACTCCTCGGCCTGGCGTTATGACGCCGACGTGCCGCTGATCGTTCCGGAAGTGAATGCCGATGCCATCACCGGCTTCACCAAGAAGAACATCATTGCCAATCCGAACTGCTCCACCGCACAGCTTGTCGTGGCGCTGAAGCCGCTTCACGAGCATGCCAAGATCAAGCGGATCGTCGTGTCGACCTACCAGGCCGTGTCCGGCACCGGCAAGGAAGCGATGGAAGAGCTGTTCAACCAGACCCGCGCTGTCTTCGTGAATGACCCGATCGAGCCGAACAAGTACCCCAAGCGGATCGCCTTCAACGTCATTCCGCACTGCGACACATTCATGGAAGACGGCTACACCAAGGAAGAATGGAAAGTTCTGGCGGAAACCAAGAAGATGCTCGACCCGAGCATCAAGGTCACCTGCACGGCCGTCCGAGTTCCCGTCTTCATCGGTCATTCCGAGAGCGTCAATATCGAGTTCGAAAACGAGATTTCCGCTGACGAGGCACGCAGCATCCTGCGTGAAGCGCCAGGCTGCCTCGTGATCGACAAGCACGAAGACGGCGGCTACATGACGCCGTATGAGGCTGCCGGTGAAGACGCGACCTATATCTCGCGCATCCGCGAAGACGCGACTGTCGAAAACGGCCTGAACATCTGGGTCGTCTCCGACAACCTGCGCAAGGGTGCGGCTTTGAACACCATCCAGATAGCCGAAGTTCTCGTCAACCGCGGCCTGATCACTCCGAAAAAAGCTGCCGCGTGATCCTTTTCAGCGGGCGCCGTCCGGCGCCCGTTTCCCGCTGACACTTCAGAAAGCGCCGCTCGCTCATGTCTGCGCCATTCACCCGGTCGTTTGACGACTATCGGGCCTCTGTTTCGGATGCCCGGTTCACCGACTGGCTCGCGCAGCGGGCCGAGCCCTTCTGGTCCGAAGCGACCGATCATGTGTTCACGCATGCGATCGGTGACGGGACCATGCCGGATGAGGCCTATGCCCGCTATCTGATCGAGGACTACACGTTCATCACCGATCTGGCCTCGACCCTGGGTTTCCTTGTCGCCAAGGCTCCGGACATGCCCGCAAAGTCCCGTTTGTCAGCTTTTCTCGCCTTGTTGACGTCGGAAGAAAACGACTACTTTCTGCGCTCTTTTGAAGCGCTTGGCGTTCCGCAGGAAACCTACATGCGTGCGGCGCAGGGACCGGTGACCCGATCCTTTGCGGACCTGCTTCTCAAGTCTTCAGGCGAAGGGACCTATCCGGAAGGGTTGACGTGCCTCTTGTGCGCCGAATGGTGCTATCTCACCTGGGGCATGCGCGAAGCACGAAAGCCAAAGCCGGTGCAATTCTATCTCGCAGAATGGATCGACCTGCACGCGGTCGCGGGCTTTGAGGATTTCGTCAACTGGATCCGGCAGGAACTGGACCGGATCGGCCCGTCCCTGAGCGATGAGATGCAGGAGAGACTGGCCGACCTCTTCAGGCAAATGAGCGCACTGGAGCGGGACTTCTTCGAAACGGCCTGGACCGGCCGACCACCGAAACACCCTGGCGCGGTTTAAAAGAACAAGGCCATGTATATTTACGAAGCCGCCGCACTCGGCGCGGCCACGCTTTGGGCATTGACAGGACTGCTCTCTGCAGGTCCGGCGCAGCATCTCGGCGCGATTGCGTTCAATTGTACACGCATGGTCATGGTCACGCTCATGCTGTGTGTCTGGGTCGCGGTCGCAGGTGGCTGGGACACGATCGGAACCGACCATCTGATACCGCTTGTATTGTCCGGCTTCATAGGCATCTTTGCCGGAGATACGGCTCTTTTCCTGACCTTGAACCGGATGGGTCCGCGCCGCACGGCAATGCTCTTTTCCCTGAATGCGCCCCTATCTGCGATCCTCGGCTGGCTGATACTTGATGAGACGCTGACGGGCATGCAATCCATCGGGATCGTGACCATTTTCGCCGGCGTCCTGCTTGCGATCCGTTTCGGCAAACGAAAATCGCAGCTGCACAAGTGGGAAACGATCAAGGGTCCGGTCTGGATCGGCGTCGCACTTGGGTTCATCGCAGCCCTGTCGCAATCCGTCGGCTCCCTCATTGCCCGGCCGGTGATGGAAACGGGTGTGGATCCGGTGGCCGCGTCAACGATCCGGGTGGGTGTCGCGGCAGTCGGTCTGGTTGTTCTCATGCGGCTACCCTTCAGCTGGGTCAAACCGGCGGGCCGCTTCACGGTTCCGATCGCCGGCATCATCGCGCTCTCCGGGATGCTGGGCATGGGCATCGGCATGACCCTGATCCTTTTCGCGCTGTCCGGTGGCGAGGTCGGCATCGTTGCAACGCTCTCGGCAACGACCCCGGCAGTCATGCTGCCGATGATGTGGTGGCGGACCGGAGAATTCCCGGCGCTCGGCGCCTGGGCTGGTGCGCTTCTCGTCGTCGCCGGCAGCGCGCTCCTGTTTGCCTTCTGACGGGCTTGCGCGACGATTGACGTCAGCTTCCCTCACCTGAAGCATTCGTATTTTTGGCGAGAGCAAATTCATGAAAATCGGCATGAATTTTTTCCACAGACCGTTGAAATTTCTAACGGATAGCTAAATACGTTTGCTCAAAATTTACTTTAATTACGTACATCCCCTAAGGAGAGGCAAAAGGGGTATTCCATGAAGAATCTTTTCGCGCGCCTGAGCGTGACGTCGACACTGGCAATTGTTTCCGCCGGTGTCCTGACAATCTCCATGTTCGTCGTCGGCATCATCCTGTACCAGGTCGCGCTGGGTCAGGCTGAAACCGCTGCCATCAAGAAACAGGACGTCAACCTCCGGGTTGCGGCGACGATCTTTCAGGACCGTGTCGAGGGTGCCAATGTCAACTGGACCAACACCGGTGACGTGACGCGTATCGAATTGGCCGAGTTTCCGGTTTTCAACGACGATCACACAATGATCGATTCCATCGGCCGCATGACCGGTGAAACAGCAACCGTTTTCCAGTGGGATCCGAAAACCGAGGATTTCTGGCGCAAGACCACCAATATCATCAAGGGCGATGGCAAAAGGGCGGTCGGAACCCCGCTTGGCAAGAACGGCGCGGTTTACCCCGTGATCATGAGCGGTAACACGTTCCACGGACAGGCAACCATTCTCGGCAAGGATTACTTCACCGTCTACCAGCCGATCTTTGACGGCAACGGCAAGATCACCGGTATTCTTTACGCCGGGGTCGAGAAAGCCGCAGTCGAAGCCAATGTCTGGGAGCTGATGGGCGACTACACCATGCTGGCACTGCCGGTGGTCATCATTTCCGTTCTGCTGCTGATCTTCGCGATCCGCCGGCAACTGCGCCCGGTTACCGCGCTTGCGGAAATCACATCGCAGATCGCCCAGGACAACCTCGATGACGAAGTTCCCTTCAAGGACCGGACAGACCAGATCGGCATGCTGGCGCAGGCCGTCAACGGGCTCAAGAACCGGGCTTCGGAGCGCCTTTCGCTCGCTGCGCAACAGCGCGAAAACGACTCGGCGACGCTTGATCGCCAGAACACGGTGCAGACCCTGATCGAGGATTTCCGCAACAACGTCTCCAACGTGTTGAACTCGGTCAACGATACGGTCCAGAACCTCGGCGGCACCGCCGGCCGGTTGTCCGACCTCTCCGGCCAGAGCGCATCCGGTGCGATCGAGACGCTCAATTCGGCGGACGATGCAACATCCAGCGTTCAGACGGTTGCAAGTGCGGCGGAAGAACTGTCGGCATCGATCGGCGAAATCTCGCGTCAGGTCGCACAGACCACGGAAGTCGTCAGCCGCGCGACCGAAGGCACGCGCGTTACCAACGAGAAAGTTGAGGGCCTCGCCTCGTCCGCGTCCAAGATCGGTGAGGTTGTCACTCTCATTCAGGCAATTGCCGAACAGACCAACCTGCTGGCGCTCAACGCAACGATCGAAGCGGCCCGCGCCGGTGAAGCCGGCAAGGGCTTTGCGGTTGTTGCTGCTGAGGTGAAGGAACTCGCCACGCAGACCTCCAAGGCGACGGAAGAAATCGGTGCACAGATCACTGCAATTCAGGATGCCACCAAGGAATCCGTCAGCGCGATTGCCGAAATCACGACAATCATGGAAGAGGTCAACTCCTACACGAGCACCATTGCCGCAGCTGTCAATGAGCAGGGGTCGGCAACCGGAGAGATCTCTCAGAACGCGCAAAAGGCGGCCGAGGGAACGACCTTCGTGTCCTCGCGCATGTCCGAGCTGTCCGGCACGGTGAACGAGACGTCAGAGTCCTCGCGATCGGTTCTGGATGCCTCCGAAATGCTGAACTCACGGACGGAAGAGCTGAAGCAGGAAGTCGAAACCTTCCTGCGCAACGTGGCGGCTGCCTAAGAAACGTCCGCAGACGCAGATCCGGCACGGGGGCCCTTTGCCCCCGTGTTTTTTTGGCTCCTCAGGACCCTGGCCCATCCGCCAGCCATTTGAACACAAGCCTGGCCTGTTCAGACGCGCGCGGATGCAGCTTGACGAAATAGACGCGCGGCGAAGACACCGTTTCGGACAGCAGCTTCACCAGCCGACCGCTTTCCACGAACGGCCTTGTCAGCCCCTCCCAGCCCAGAACCGCACCCATGTCATCCTGTGCCGCCTGCAACGCGATAACGTAGTTGTTTACCCGATGCGCATTCCGCAAGGCGCCGCAATAGCCAAGCGCGGCGAACCAGTCCTGCCAGTCCGTCCAGTCGGTTCCTGCCGAATCCAGGTGGATCAGCGGGAGCGTGGCAAGGTCCGCAACCGTTTCCAGCCGGTTCTGCTCAGCGAAACGCGGGCTTCCCAGGGCAGAGATCCGGTCATGGAACAGAGCCCGGCACGGCCCGGTTTCGCGGGACATGTCTCCATAGTGAATACTCAAATCACAGTCGCCACCGCCCTCACCGGTGTCACTGACAATCTGCGAAACGGATATGTGCGGATGGGATTTCCAGAACTGCGCCAGGCGCGGCGTCAGCCACAGCGCACTCATTGCCGTGGTGGCACCCACGGTCACGGATGCTCTTGAGACCCTGGCACGCAGCTGATCGAGCGCATCGCCAATTTCCTCGAACCCGCGTTGGAGCGCGACGAACAGGTAAGCGCCGATTTCCGTCAGTTCCACGCCCCGGTGATGCCGGCGAAAAAGCAAGCATTTCAGATCCTTCTCCAGGGATTTGACCTGGTGACTGACGGCAGCAGGCGTCACGTTCAACTCTGCCGCCGCCGCCTTGAAGCTGACATGGCGTGCGGCGGCCTCGAAACTCTGGAGCGCATTCAGCGGCGGCAGGTCATAAGGGCGCTTTGGCAAATCAACCTCATGCAATGCATATCCAATCCGGCTTGATTGTAGTGCCCAGCCACCTTGCCTGCATTACTTTTTCTAAGCCAAAGGAAAAATTATTGACGTTGCCAAGGCACCTGTTCCCGGAAAACATGACCAATCTCATGCGTCCCCTGTCAGGAAACCCGATGCCGAACAACCAGACCCCGCAACTCGACGATGCCTTGCATGCCAAACGCCAGTCCTTCGATAAAATACCGGTTGTCGACCTTGCGCCGCTCCTGGATGGAAGCGATCCGCACAAGGTTGCCGGAGAGATCAACTGGGCGCTCGCAAATGCCGGGTTCATGTATGTGAAAAACCATGGCATTGCCGATGCGGTGGTTGAAAACGCCTTCAGTCAGACAAGAGCGTTTTTCGATTTGCCGGACGCCGAAAAGATGGCGCTGCATGTGTCCCGGTCCGGTCAGACACTCCGCGGCTATATTGAGCCGTTCGGTGAAAACACCGACCCGGCAAAAACCAGAGACCTGAAGGAGTGTTTCGATCTCGGTCCGGAATCGGAAGCCGATTGCCCTTTCTTCGGACCGAATCTCTGGCCCGACGAAGCCAGACTTCCCGGCTTTCGCAACGCGGTCTATCACTACCACGAGGAGATGAAACGCCTTTCCATGACGATCCTGTCCGGGATTGCACGCAGCCTTGATCTTGCTCCCGATTATTTCGAGGCCAAGCTGAAGAAGCCGATCAGCATTCAGCGCCTTTTGCACTATCCGCCGCAGACCGGCATTGTTGATGAAAGCATTATCGGCATCGGCGCGCACACGGACTACGGCAACCTCACGATCCTGGCGCAGGACGATGTCGGCGGGCTGCAGGTCCTGAACCGGGACGGACAATGGGTCGAGGGGACGCCGATCCCCGGCACGTTCGTGATCAATATCGGCGACCTGCTGCAACGGCTGACCAACGACCGCTACCTCGCCAACCTGCATCGCGTGGTCAACACCAGCGGGCGGGAAAGGTATTCCATCCCGTTTTTCATCGACGCCGATTATGACGCCGAGTTCGCGCCGCTCGCCTCCTGCATCGATGCCGACAATCCGGCACGCTACGAGGCCGTGACCTGCGGCGCGCACAAATACGGGCGTTTCGTTGAGAGCTATCCGCACCTTCAAAAGATACCGGCCTGATATCGCGCCTGAAAGCGGGATTTGATCCGGGGCACCCTTTGCGCGGCGGAACAGAAATGAAGATAAAGCGTATCGACCTCTTTCAGGTGGCCCTTCCCTATTCCGGCGGAACCTACAAGCTTTCCGGCGGGAGGGAGTTTCGGGTCTTCGATGCCAGTATCGTCCGGGTAGAAACCGCGTGCGGCCTTGAAGGCTGGGGGGAAAGCACACCGTTCGGATCAAGCTATATTGCGGCCCACGCCCTCGGTGTGCGTGCAGGAATTGCCGAAATCGCACCTTATCTGATCGGCGAGGATCCCCGGCAGGTCGAGCGGCTCTACGATCTTATGGACACGGCCCTTGCCGGTCACCTGCACGCGAAGACGGCCCTCGATGTCGCAGCCTGGGACATTCTCGGTAAGGCCGCGGCAATGCCGTGCTGGATGCTTCTGGGAGGCTCCACCGGCCGGCGCATGCCGGTGATGTCTTCCATCCCGGCCGATACGCCGGAGAAGATGCGGCAAAACGTGTCGAACCATCGGGACAGGGGATATCTCGGGCACTCCGTCAAGATCGGCGCTCTGGACAGCGAAGGCGGCCCTGCACTCGATGCGGCGCGGATAGAGGCTTCCCTGGCCGACCGTCAGCCGGGAGAGTTCTTTCTGGTGGATGTCAATGGCGGTCTCACCCCGGAAACCGCACTCAGGATGCTGAACCTGCTGCCTGCCGGGCTCGATTTTGTCCTGGAGGCACCTTGCGCAAGCTGGCGGGAAACACTGTCGCTCCGCGCCCGTTGCCAAGTTCCGATCATCCTGGATGAACTCATTCAGGCCGACGCGGATCTTGCCCAGGCCATTGCGCTGGATGCCTGCGACGGGATCGGCCTGAAGATCTCAAAAGCAGGTGGCCTGACGCCCGCCCGGCGTCAGCGGGACATGGCCCGGGCGGCCGGTCTGACGCTGAGCGTACAGGACACGGTCGGCTCCACAATCGCCTTCGCCGCGATTGCCCATCTCGGCCAGACGGTTCCGGAAAGATATCTCGGGTGCATTCTCGATTGCCGCGACATGGTCACCCGGCAGCTGGCCGAATTTGACGCGCCCATCGCGAATGGGGGCGTGTTTGCACCGGATGCGCCCGGCCTCGGATTGACGATCGACCACGCTGTGCTTGGTGATCCTGTCGCGAGCTGGACATAAACCGGCGGCAAGTCCCGCCGTTTCTGCGGTTTAAAAGACGCTCAGCTCTCTGACGCCTCGAGCAGATCCGGCATGAAAGGAAGATCCGTAACGCCGATATCGATCCCGGACTGCATCAAAAGGGTAGACAGCTGGCCGCGATGATGGGTCTGGTGATTGAACATGTGCGTCACCAGCAGCCAGCGGGGGCGCGAACGCGTGACGTTGTCGGTGCTGCGTGTCCAGGTCATCGGTTCGGCGAGCCACGCGGCGGTAAGCGCATCGGCAAAGGCCGAAATTTCCCCGCACATTTCCAGATGCGCCGCCTGCAACGCCTCAAAGTCATCGAAGATATCGACGCCCATGCCGTTGACGGCGTGGGACGAGCCGGAGAACCGGTTCATCCACACCCGGTCCGCAAACAGGATGTGATTGAGCGTCGAATGGACCGACTTGAAAAACGCACCCTTGTCGGCCTTGCGCTCCGCATCGCTCATCTGCGCCGCGGCCGCGTAGGCCTTTTGCGTCATCCAGCTGTTATAGGCCGCAAGGCGCTGGTAAAGACCCGGGTCAATCTGCATCGGAAACTCCCGTTGACTGTCACGCGCCGGCAGGCAGCGCTTCCGGCAGGGCGGCTTCAAATCGCTCGCTCTCCGGGTCCATCAGGCGGAGTTCACCGGAACCGATATCGAACCACGCGCCATGAAGCTGCAAGCCGCCATCCGCGACGGCCTTGTCGATGAACGGAAAGGTCATAAGGTTCTTGAGCGAATGCCGGATGCCGGCATATTCCATCGCAAGCTGGGGATCGTCCGCCTTGTCGATCGGCGTGCAGGCCATGGTGATGGCGGCCGGTTCCAGAAGCTTGATCCAGCGGCCAATGAATTCCCCTGTCGCCATCGGGTCGTTGGCATTTTCACGGAACGCTTTCACGCCGCCGCACTGTCCGTGTCCCATGACAACGATGTGCCCGACTTTGAGGCCGTTCACCGCGAATTCGATCGCTGCGCTGGTGCCGTGCTGGCCTTCGGTTTCCTCGTAGGGCGGCACAAGATTGGCAACGTTGCGGATGACAAACAATTCGCCCGGACCGGCGTGGAAGATGCCTTCGGGAGTAACCCGACTGTCGCAACAGGAAATGACAAGGACGTCCGGTTTCTGACCGTAAACCGCGAGGCGCTCATGGGTTTCCTTGTAGCGGACGAAGCCCTTGTTCAGGTAGCGGCCATAACCTTCCAGAAGGGGAGCGGGAAAAGTCAATGATGAAGCCTCCTGAACTGCAAACAGGTCTTGTCGCCTGTCAGGAGGTTCTTATCACTTGGGCCTGCGAATGCAAATTGCCCGAAACGGCGTAGACGGCAGCGACCGGTGCGACCGGTTCTGCCACTCTGGCCTAGAAGCGTTCCGCGCGCAGCACCGAACAGTCCGAAACGGTCACGACGCCTATATGGCGCTCAACCACTTCAAACGCTGCCTGAAGCAGTACGTCCAGCCGTTCGGGCCGGATGATGCAGATAATGGCCACCATGCCTCCAGCCCGGGAAACCTGTCCTTCACGGCTCCACCTTCCGGACCGCCCGCTGCCGCCCATCACCGGCAGGATCGTGTATCCGGTGACGCCGGCTTCGTCGAGCGTGTCGGTCAGCCGGGTTTCCATTGGCGCTTCAATGATGATTTCCACCCGTTTCGCGTCTTTCATCTCCATGGGCTTATCCTCCCGTAGCCTGGGCAATGCTCAAGTAAAGCGGAATTCCGAGGGTCAGGTTGAACGGGAACGTGATCCCGAGTGACATTGTCAGATAGATCGACGGATTGGCTTCCGGCAGCGCGACCCGCATCGCCGCCGGAACCGCGATATAGGAAGCGGAGGCGCTCAGGGTCATCAGCAGCATGGTTCCGCCGACCGACAGCCCGATCAGGCTCCCGGCCGCAAGTCCTGCGACCGCTCCGATCATGGGCATCAGCACCCCGAAAAGGATCAGGCCCGGTCGCAGAAGTCCTGCGCTGCTGCGCAGACCCCGCCCGGCAACCAGCCCCATGTCGAGCAGGAACAGGCACAGGACCCCCTTGAAGGGCGACACGATGAAACTCTCGATTTCGGAGAGGCCTTTCGGACCGGAGAGGAAGCCGATGAAGAACGACCCGACAAGCAGGACGATGGACCCGTTCAGGAGAATTTCGCGCAAGAGGCCCTTGGTTCCCTTCGCCCGCTCGGCATTGGTGTCGGGCGATGAGAATTTCGCCGCCAGCCAGAGTGCGGACAGGATCGCGGGCGCTTCCATGGCCGCTGCAACGGCGACAAGATAACCTTCACTGGCAATTCCCTGGCTTTGAAGCACCGATGTCGCGGCAACAAAGGTAACGATCGAGATCGACCCGTAGTGCCCGGCGACCGCTGCCGCGTCGACGGCGCTGAGGCGCGTCATGAACTTCAGAAGACCGAACGCTGTAAAGGGGATCGCAAAGGACAGGATCAGGCCCGCAACAAGGGCTAGCAGAAGCGTTGAATCGACGCCATGTGCGCTCACGCTGACACCACCCTTGAAGCCGATCGCAAAGAGCAGATAGATCGAAAGCGCCTTCGCTGCCGCCTCCGGCACCGACAGGTCCGAGCGCACGAGCGCCGCGCCAAGACCCAGAGCAAAAAAGAGGATGATCGGCGACAACAGGTTTTCTGCCGCCAATGAGAGAATGGTGTCCGCCAAGACCGTCTAGCCCTTAACCCACGCGCATCCCGCCATTTGTCAGCTTGCAGCAGGATACGTAACAATACGTACTCGGGCGGATATGGGGCATTCCGGCAGGCGGTTCAAGCAAAATCGACGGACCCTTGCATAGGCAAATCGGTATATGCGTGTTTTCAAGACAGGCACTGTGCGTCAGCAGTGCGAAAACGCCATGGCATCGTTCACTGGGCTCGGCGATACTGCGATCGGGACCGCCCATACATCAAGGGAGGATGCATGGCCGAAATCGTCTCAGCCGGCCGGATCAGGAAATCGCCCTATTATCTTTCGACCATTGCGGAAGGTGCGGAATCGCTGCTGACCTACAACCGCATGCTGATCCCGCGCGGCTACGGTGACAGGGAGGCCGAATATTGGCGCCTGATCAACGGCGTATCGATGTGGGACGTGGCCGCGCAACGTCAGGTGCAGCTAAAGGGACCCGACGCAGCGCGCCTTGCCCAGATTCTGTGTACGCGAGACTTGTCCGCTCAGGAGGTCAACCAGGGTAAATACGTTGCGATCTGCGATCACAACGGCGTCCTGATCAACGACCCGATTGCACTCAGGGTCGACGATGACTGCTATTGGCTGTCCATCGGCAACTCCGACATCTGGTTCTGGGCACGGTGTGTTGCTGGTGAACGCAGGCTTGATGTCGCTGTGAGCGAGCCTGATGTTTCCCCACTTGCGGTGCAGGGACCGAAAGCAGAGGAGGTGGTTGCCGCGTTGTTCGGCGATTGGGTGCGCAAGCTGAGATACTTCTGGTTCGGCGACGCCGAAATCGAGGGAATTCCGCTCAAGATTGCCAGGTCGGGATGGTCAAAGCAGGGAGGCTTCGAACTTTACCTGATGGATGGCACGAAAGGCGACCGGCTCTGGCAGATCGTCAGGGAAGCGGGCAGACCTTTTGATATCGGACCGGGATATCCCAATCCGTCAGAGCGTACCGAAAGCGGATTGTTGAATTTCGGCACGGACACGGACGAACACACCAACCCTTTCGAGGTCCGTCTGGAAAGATTTGTCGATCTCGCGGTTGATGATGACGTGATCGGCATCAAAGCCCTCCGGCGCATCAAGTCTGATGGTGTGAAAAGGCATCAGCTCGGGATCATCCTTGGAGATGTCGAGGAAAGCGAAGACCAGTCGATATGGCTGCATATTGAACATGAAGGCTGCAAGATCGGCACTATGACGCACAAGGCGTGGTCCTACCGGCTCAAGCGAATGATCGGCTACGCGCTTGTATCAACAGACGTCGGTGCGGGTGAAACCGTTGAGGTGCTGAAGGACGGAGGGCGCGTCGAAGGGACGCTGACCACTTTGCCATTCCGGATTTGAAGCAAATTGCAACCGGTTTGGGAAGGCGTGGTCTCTGGCTATCATATCCTTATGTTGCTACGTTCACCTGATGGCGCTCTTCTGCCTCTCCGTGATCTTCATAGGCGTGTCGGATGTTGTCCGGCCCGATCCCCTCCTGTGATCCCCGCAGCGGGTGCACCGGACCGTGATCTATCTGCGGTTCCAGCGCTTGCAACGCGGCAGCGCGATAGGCGGCCACGCCGTCGAGAGCATGATTTTCCAGGTGATGTGCATCAATGAGAACAGCCGGTTCATCCATGGAGTAACCGGTGTCGGTGTCGTGCCGCTCTGCGTCGTTACGCTTGCCTCTGCGATCATAGCCGGTGCCGTCACCGTCCCTGTCCGCAGGATACTCTGTCGCATGCGCCACGACCTGGGCCGATTGCGGCCTTTCGATCGTCGTCGCCATTCCGGCCTCCTGGCCATCAGAGATACCCCCGCCTTCTGGCAGGACTGCGACAATCTTCTCAAGGAAGCGTTAACAAACCTTTACGATCTGTTAACCGCTTGCATCACTTCAGGAAATACACGCTCGAATCACGCCAGGACGCGCGTTTTCAGGAGCAACTCAAGCTGCACGCGCTCCTTTCGCCCCGACGATCCGGACAACATCGGCCATGATATCCGTCAGCTGGAAGTCTTTTGGCGTGTAGACGGCAGCGACCCCCATGGCCTTCAGCTGCGCCGCATCCTCGTCCGGAATGATGCCGCCGACAACGACAGGAATATCGTCGGCACCAGTTGCACGGAGCCGGTCCATGACATCGCGCACCAGCGCCAGATGAGACCCGGACAGGATTGAAAGACCGATCACGTGCACATCTTCTTCCACCGCCGCATTGACGATCTGGGCGGGTGTCAGGCGGATACCCTCGTAAACGACTTCCATGCCGCAATCTCGCGCCCGCACCGCGATCTGTTCGGCACCGTTGGAATGGCCGTCGAGACCCGGCTTCCCGACAAGGAACTTCAACCTGCGTCCGAGCGTTTCGGAAATGGCGTTGACGTTGGCTCGGACAGCAGCAAGATCGCCTGCATCGTCGCGCGCGGATTGTCCGACACCGGTCGGGGCCCGGTATTCTCCGAAGACCTCGCGCAGAGTGCGGCCCCATTCCCCGGTCGTTACGCCCGCCTTGGCCGCGGCGATGGAGGGTTCCATGATGTTGCGGCCTTCCTGCGCGGCGGATTTCAGATTTGCAAGCGCGGTGGCAACGGCTGCATCGTCGCGGGCATCGCGCCAGGCCCTGACCTTTTCGATTGCCTCCGCCTCGACATGTTCGGGAACGGTCAGGATCGCGCCGTCTTCACCGGCCGCAAGGGGAGAGGCCTCCGTTTCCGTCCAGCGGTTCACGCCGACGACGACCTGGTCACCAGCTTCGATCGCGGCAAGGCGCGCGGAATTGGACTCAACGAGCTGCCGTTTCATGTAGCTTGAGTCGACCGCGGCAACCGCACCGCCCATGGCATCGATCCTGGCAAGCTCCTCGCGCGCCTCCGCCTTGAGCGCCTCGACCTTGTTGGTGATCTCCACCGAACCGTCGAAAATGTCTGCATAGTCCAGAAGATCGGTTTCATAGGCCATGATCTGCTGCATCCGGAGCGACCACTGCTGATCGAAGGGACGCGGCAGCCCGAGCGCCTCGTTCCAGGCCGGCAGCTGCACCGCGCGCGCGCGGGCGTTCTTCGACAGGACGACGGCGAGCATTTCCACCAGGATCCGGTAGACATTGTTTTCCGGCTGCTGCTCCGTCAGCCCGAGGGAATTGACCTGAACGCCATACCGGAAGCGCCGGTACTTCTCGTCCTCAACACCATAACGGTCGCGGCAGATTTCATCCCAGAGTTCGGTGAATGCGCGCATCTTGCACATTTCGGTGACAAAGCGCATGCCTGCATTCACAAAGAAGGAGATCCGTCCGACGGCCTTTGGAAAGTCCTCCTCCGGGATTGCACCGCTTGCCTTCATGGAATCCAGAATGGCAACGGCGGTCGCAAGAGCGAAAGACAGTTCCTGCACCGGCGTCGCGCCTGCCTCCTGCAAATGATAGGAACAGACATTCATCGGGTTCCATTTTGGCATGTTGGAATAGGTCCAGGCGATAACATCCGTCGTCAGTTTCAGCGACGGCGCCGGCGGAAAAACGTAGGTTCCCCGGGAAAGATATTCCTTGATGATGTCGTTCTGGGTGGTGCCGGAGAGGAGTTTCCGGTCAGCACCCTGCCCGTCCGCTGCGGCTATATAGAGCGACAGCAGCCACGGCGCGGTCGCATTGATCGTCATGGACGTGTTCATGCGCTCAAGCGGGATCTCGTCAAACAGCGTGCGCATGTCACCCAGATGCGTGACAGGCACACCGACCTTGCCGACCTCGCCGCGCGCGAGCATGTCGTCAGGATCGTAGCCGGTTTGCGTCGGCAGATCGAAGGCGACGGACAATCCGGTCTGCCCCTTGGCAAGGTTTCCGCGGTAAAGCTTGTTCGATTCCGCCGCCGTGGAATGCCCCGCATAGGTCCGGAAAATCCACGGGCGGTCCCGTTCCTTGCCATTTTCACCCGTCTGGCTCATGCCGATAGTCCTCCTAAGACGTTCTTCTGACAGCCTTATTCTTCTTTTCTTGTCTCCAGTTTATCCGGATCTCCCGGTCCGGTGGAGCTTGCCTGACATTACGCGCATGCGAAATCTGTCTGTGCAATGCAAAATATGCTTGGCATCAAAACGCAAGTTAAGCAATAGTCGTATAGATCGAAGCGTGATTTTGAACAATAGTTGCGCAAAATAGGAATTTGAGCCAAACATGCCTTGTGCAGTTGCGAAATCGCGAGCCAAGCAAAACCCTGGGAGGGGATGAATGACTGCAACCGCTGAAGCCAATGACAACCGAACATTTGAGGATGCTCCGGTGAAAGACCTTTACGAAATCGGTGAAATTCCACCGCTCGGTCACGTCCCGAAAAACATGTACGCCTGGGCGATCCGGCGTGAGCGCCACGGCGCGCCGGAAGATGCCATGCAGCTGGAGGTCGTGCCGACCTGGGAACTGGACAGCCACGAGGTGCTCGTCCTCGTGATGGCGGCAGGTGTCAACTACAACGGCATCTGGGCCGGTCTCGGCGAACCGATCAGCCCGTTTGACGGTCATGGCGCTCCCTATCACATCGCCGGGTCCGACGCGTCCGGGATCGTCTGGGCTGTCGGCGACAAGGTGAAGCGCTGGAAAGTCGGCGACGAGGTCGTTATTCACTGTAACCAGGACGACGGCGACGACGAGGAATGCAACGGTGGCGACCCGATGTTCTCCAACACCCAGCGCATCTGGGGCTACGAGACGCCGGATGGTTCCTTCGCGCAGTTCACCCGGGCACAGGCACAGCAGTTGATGCCGCGCCCCAAGCATCTGACCTGGGAAGAGGCTGCCTGTTACACACTCACGCTCGCAACCGCCTACCGCATGCTGTTCGGACACCATCCGCACGAACTGAAACCGGGACAGAATGTGCTCGTCTGGGGTGCGTCCGGCGGTCTCGGTTCCTATGCGATCCAGCTGATCACGGCTGCCGGTGCCAATGCGATTGGCGTGATTTCCGATGAGGACAAGCGCCAGTTCGTCATGGATCTCGGTGCAAAGGGAGTCATCAATCGCAAGGACTTCAACTGCTGGGGTCAGTTGCCGACGGTCGGCTCTGCCGAATACGGCGAGTGGTTCAAGGAAGCCCGCAAGTTTGGCAAGGCGATCTGGGAGTTCACCGGCAAGGGTAACAACGTCGACATCGTTTTTGAACACCCGGGCGAGGCGACCTTCCCGATCTCCACCTTCGTCTGTAAGAAGGGTGGCATGGTCGTGATCTGCGCAGGAACCTCCGGTTTCAATTGCACCTTCGACGTCCGTTACATGTGGATGCACCAGAAACGCCTGCAAGGCTCGCATTTCGCCCATCTGAAACAGGCGGCTGCAGCCAACAAGCTGATGATCGAACGGCGCATCGACCCGTACATGTCCGAAGTGTTCCCCTGGGACCAGATCCCGAGCGCTCACACCAAGATGTGGAAGAACCAGCACGCCCCCGGCAACATGTCGGTTCTGGTCTGCGCCCCGACGACCGGACTCAGAACGTTCGAAGACGTCCTGGAGGCTGGAAAACGCTGACAAAGAGCTCCCTGAAAGGCTTGGGTCAAAGACCCGAACAAGCCTGATGCAGCCTGACCGGCCCGTTCCGCGGGCCGGTCTTTTTATGAGAGCTCGGATACGGTGAAAGCCTTTTCAGAACGAACGGTCGGACGGCAGCCTCGGCCGTTGAACACCCTGCCTGGTCGAGACCACAAAGGCTTGGCAGAGCGGTCCTGTCACAGCTACACGCTCCACAGGCAACAGCTTCTGTGGAGTTCAATCCGGATACATCCAGAGCTCTTCGTCCGCCTGAATAGCTGCAACAACCTCCTTTGCGCGCGAAATAGCGTTCGTACTGGCACCCAACCCCATGTGATTGACTTCGATGTCCGTCAGGTAGCTCACGACAGTTTCCTCTGCCTTTCCTCTGCGAAGCGCGCCTGCGGCTTGAAGCAGGTAACCGTCATATTCGTCGGCGAACGATGAGCAGTCTTCGTCCACCCAATCTTGCCCTTCACCAAGTAACCCCAGCGGATCCCACTTTGACCAACCAATGTCTCGAAGCCGCGACAACCTGATCTTTGGCAAGGGTGGCAAAGGCGGATCAAGAGACGGCATAACGACATGCTCCAGGGTACGTTGCGGGCTGTAGGTTACTCGTTCGCACATGGCTTTCCAGCCCACACAGCTTGATTTTTTCGAACACCTGTCAGTCATGTTTCGATCTGGGCATCAAGTCTGCGATGACGTTATGATGACCAAAATTTCCGCAACAAAGACATGGGTCGTGCATGATCAGGCCAACGCGCCTGGCCACTTGCCGGGTCGGACGTTCTGGTCCGTGTCCGCGCGTCCGTCACAGGGCGACAATTTTGCCGATGCGAAGGGCTTGCACCGCGTGGGGAAACGGATAAATTGCCGCGAATTTTCAACGGTGCGGTCAATCCGCCGAAGACATCGAACTGGACGTTCCCCAACATGGCGCATGGAGATATCAAGAAAGTCGTTCTGGCCTATTCCGGAGGCCTGGACACATCCATCATTCTGAAATGGCTGCAGACCGAATTCGGCTGCGAAGTCGTCACCTTCACGGCCGATCTCGGTCAGGGTGAGGAACTGGAGCCTGCGCGCAAGAAGGCCGAGATGCTCGGCATCAAGGAAATCTACATCGATGACCTCCGGGAAGAGTTCATCCGCGATTTCGTTTTCCCGATGTTCCGCGCCAACGCCGTTTACGAGGGTGTCTACCTGCTGGGCACGTCCATTGCCCGTCCGCTGATCTCAAAACGCCTGATCGAGATCGCCGAGGAAACCGGCGCCGATGCGGTGGCCCATGGCGCGACCGGCAAGGGCAACGACCAGGTCCGTTTCGAGCTGTCCGCCTACGCTCTCAACCCGGATATCAAGGTGATCGCGCCCTGGCGCGACTGGTCGTTCAAGTCGCGCACGGATCTGCTGGATTTCGCGGAAAAACACCAGATCCCGGTGCCCAAGGACAAGCTTGGCGAGGCGCCGTTCTCCGTGGACGCGAACATGCTGCACTCGTCTTCCGAAGGCAAGGTTCTGGAAGACCCGGCCGAGGAAGCCCCGAATTACGTTTTCCAGCGCACGGTCGATCCGACCGAAGCGCCTGACGTGGTCACGGAAATCGAAATCGGCTTCGAGAAAGGCGATGCGGTCTCCCTCAACGGCGAGCGGATGTCACCGGCGACGCTGTTTGCGAAACTGAACGACTATGGCCGCGACAACGGCATCGGCCGCCTCGACATGGTCGAGAACCGGTTTGTCGGCATGAAGAGCCGCGGCATCTACGAGACACCCGGCGGCACGATCCTTCTGACGGCACACCGGGCAATGGAATCGCTCACGCTCGACCGCGG
>JGI12316J15310_10000220_pt90 | contig 42143 bp, 56 predicted proteins | sample MarCyaLeptolynsp_FD_15310 | JGI IMG/M metagenome (IMG submission 15310) | reverse complement strand
AACCACACCAAAGCACAAAGCCCTCCCTGCGGTCAGCTTCTCTTTTATTCCGCATCGCCTCTTGGCTTTAAGCAAGCTTAGCCGAGGCAGTACGGAATAAAAAAGCCCCGTGCGAAATCACGGGGCTTTGTGCTTTGGTGATCGCGGCAGGATTCGAACCTGCGACCGTCTGCTTAGAAGGCATTTAACAGACGGATTCGAAATCCTATATCACTGCATAACAATGGTTTAAATTTAGTATATAGTATTAGGTAGTCAAATAAATTTAACTGTATTAACGGTTAGATTAACGGTGAATTTTAACCAAAAATAAGTTATTGAAAAGCTATTTATATGTACACCACGAGTATGAAGCTAAGATTTGATTACTTTGTGGTTTTACAGATTGAAAAGAACAATGGGGAGCAAATATTCCGAAATACGGGAAAAGCTAAATTTTGTCATCGATCGTAAGACTACTGACGATCTTGCGCATTTGACACATTACCTGCAAAATAGTAAAAATGGGATTTCAAAATACTATAAACCCACAGCAAAAGCTTACTTAGAAAGCATTAAGAGAGATCTTGAACTTGATGAAAAACTAAATCTTCGTGATTTAGTTCCCAAAGAATGGGATGTACCCTTCCCAACCCCAACTAGAACCAAATTCAAGTTCATCGATCTTTTCGCAGGAATTGGTGGGTTAAGGTTAGCGTTCCAGAACAATGGTGGAAAAAGCGTTTTCAGCAGTGAATGGGATCCTTTTGCTAAAAAAACCTATGAAACCAATTTCGGAGAGGTTCCTTTCGGGGATATTACCCAAATCTCAGAAAGTAATATTCCGGATCATGACATTCTAGTCGGAGGGTTTCCTTGCCAACCATTTTCAATAGCTGGAGTTTCAAAGAAGAACTCTCTTGGTAGACAGCATGGTTTTTTGGACAAAACACAAGGAACTCTATTCTTTGATATTGCTAGAATTATAGAGCGTAAGCGGCCAAAGGCCTTTATGCTAGAGAATGTTAAAAACTTAGTTTCCCATGATAAAGGAAGGACATTTAAAATTATCAATGAAACTTTGGAAAGCCTAGAATATAGTGTCCATGCAAAGGTTATGGACGCTAGAAACTATGTTCCGCAGCACCGTGAAAGGATTATAATTGTAGGATATGATAAGAAAATCTACGGGGGTAAGGAAGGTTTTAAATTCCCTGAGCCGAAGCAAATTGAGCTAAGTATCGGAACAATTTTAGAACCCAAGGTTTTGGAAAAATATACGCTTTCTGATAAGCTTTGGACATACCTACAGGACTATAAGAAAAAACATCAGGCCAAGGGAAATGGGTTTGGCTTTGGGCTAACAAACTTAAATGGGGTTTCAAGAACATTAAGCGCTAGGTATTACAAAGACGGTGCTGAAATATTGATTCCTCAAGGAACTGAAAACCCCAGGAGGTTAACACCACGAGAATGTGCTCGTCTACAAGGGTTTCCAGACAACTTTCAAATTCCGGTTTCTGATAACCAAGGCTATAAACAGTTTGGGAACTCCGTAGCCGTTCCTTTAATGCAAGCCATAGCTAAAAATGTAGTAAAAAACCTATAGAAGAATGAACCTCTCCAACCTGAAACAAATCTTCGCTGATTTTGGATGCAATGAGCTATACGTGAAGAATCTTGCAGCCAATGATAACTCCAAAAATCAAGTATACTTTGGTGGTAACTTTGATGTGATAAACATATTCCCTTTTTCGGACATTGTTGCTGATGACAGCGCAATTGGCAAACGAGAAAGATTTAAAGCTGAAGTTAACTTCTATTGGATTGATGACCAGGGAAAAGCGGTTCATGCACCTCATGCAAAATTAATTCTATATCCTGACTATCCAGAGGTAAGATTTTCTGGATTTCTTAAAGGATCCAAAAATGCCCCCTCTTATCTCATGACAAACCGCATTCAAGATAGGTTACTTTTTGTTGCACCAGATAAAAAGGGTAACGTTCTTGGATTTGTAGTAGCTCCAGATACAGCTATCGCCCTTGAGTTTAGGGCAATTGACCGATTAGAAGAGCAAGGCGTCTTTAAAAAGCTTGAGCTTAATGGCAATCAAAATACAAAAGACTTACTCCTTGCCGAATTATGCCGAATTACAAACCTTGGTTGGATAAATGCAAAAAAACTAGATGTGATTGGTACTCCTGTACCCTGTAATTCATCTAATTGTGGGGGATATACATTAGAAGCAGAATTGGGCGTGAAGCCGAATGGGTATGCAGAACCCGATTTTCTGGGTTGGGAAATAAAGCAATTCGGAGTTAAAAGGTTTACAAATATTAACTCGAGGGTTATTACATTAATGACACCTGAACCAACTCATGGTTTTTACAAATCAAAAGGTACTGATTATTTTATTCGGACGTATGGGTATCCAGATCGCAATGGAATTGAGGATAGAATAAACTTTGGAGGCATTCACAAAGTCGGTCAAAGACATCACTTGACGAACCTTAAAATGGAGTTACCAGGGTTTGATTCAAATAATGGGAAGATTGTAAATGCTAATGGTGGAATTGTTCTTGTAGACGAGAATGGTAATGATGCTGCTTCGTGGAGCTTTTCGTCAATGATAAAACATTGGAATAAAAAACATAATAAAGCTTGCTATGTGCCATCCATAAATCAGCAAATTGCAGGCGGCGGTAAACAATATCATTACGGAAATGAGGTTGTTCTCGGAATTGGAGCAGACTTCAATCTCTTCTTAGCAGGCATGTCTAGAGGGGAGATTTATTATGACCCAGGAATAAAATTAGAAAATGCATCAACGAATCCAAAGATTAAAAAGCGTAGTCAGTTTAGAATTAAGTCTGGCTTTATAAAGGAGCTTTACAAGGTTAATGAAACTATTAAGGTTTGTTCTTAATTGGCGGCTTTATTTCAGGCTTTCGTTTGAAGATAAAGTAATGTCCCTGCTCTCCATGTAGGGAGATTTTTCCGTCCTCCTTGTTAACTGGTAATGGATTCGGATTAACTTGATCCACCCTTTTTACCCCCTTACTATTAAATTTGATTTTTTGCTTTTTCAAATCTTCTTAAAAACCTGATCCAATTTAGAATTAATCTCACTTCTTTTCACCTTAGAAAAACAAAGAGCTGATACCTTAGTTCGCCGCGCACTTTTTTTAATGGTCTTGGTAGTGCTTATTTTGAATTCTCCTAAAGAATCTTGCTCTAATTTAATAAGATATTCCTTATCTATCTTATTCAGCTCCCAAACGTGTAGATTTTCTTCAGGTTTAAACTGCAAATCTAGATTGTTCTCAACTGTGCTAAGGTCATTTATAAAATGAAGCACATTCTTATATCTTTTACTCAAATCAACCTCCAAAGCATTATTTACGATCTTTCTAAGTTTTCTTGGTACATGGGGAAGGTAAAAGGTCCTATCGGGAAACTTTCCTTTTTCTATAGCTTCTAGATATTCTTTTCTGGATTTGAATTTTTCATATTGTTCATAGAACGGTTCATTTCCATTTAAAAGTCTGTAAAGGGTTAAGCCGGCCATATAAATGTCAAATTGAATAGTCTTTTGTTCACTATACAGAGTTTCAGGCGGAATATGTTTGCTATACACCTTCTCTTGGCTAGCATAACCATGAGCATTCATCGCTTTGGCCAAGCCAAAGTCTGACAATAGGGCTTCGTCGCTATCTGAAAGGAGAATGTTATCTGGTTTTACGTCGAGATGCACAAGTCCTTTTGAATGAATATGTGCTAAGCCCGATAAAAATTGAATTGAGTATCTAATAACCTCCCTTACAGTTAAGTACCTTGTGCCTATGAGACTTTTTAAAGAGCCCTTACCATAATAGGGCATGGCGATATAAATATTTTCTGCATCAGAACAGCCATACTTCACTTCTACAACATTTGAGTGAGCCGAGGCATATAATATTTTGGCCTCACTGTAAAAGCCAGCGGCATTAACCAATTTATCTTTTGGAATAACTTTGACCACTATTTTACCATCCAGCTGCTTGTCATGGGCAATAAATACGGTCGAATTGCGTCCCTCTTGACCTATTTCCTCAAGGTTTTCGAAATTCAATTCTGCAGTTTGTAACCCTAATGGCATATTATTTAATTTTTAAAGCGCTAAAAGCGGCCATTATACTTTCCCTTTCCTCTATCTTGTATTTTTTCCAAGATTCAATATCCTTGAAAATCATAGAACCTCCCGCAAGAGTCTTAAAGTTTTCGCGCTCAATTCCAAGCTTTGCACTTATACTTGCGATTTGGCCTATATAGTAAGAGACGATGGTGGAACTAGCTATCAACTCCTGCATTACACCCTCTATATATAGTCGCGAGACATTTGTGGTTTGGGCTGCAGACTCCGTCACCCTAATACAGGCGTACTGAACATTGTTTTCATTGATAATGTCGGAAAAAGTATTTCGTAAATACTTCAATTGCTCCGGTCTTTTAAGGGCTTTAGGGATATTCACCCTATCAATCAGCCTGATTTCAATTACATCACCCTTACTTTGAATTACGCAAAACGCGACAAATTTTGGGTGTGCTCTAAGTCCGATGGTGCTTTTCATATGAAATGAGGTATTTTTTTGCTTTAGAAGAATGTATTCAACTGAAGGGAAAACAACGAAATTGGAATGAAAAAAATCTTTACCCTGAAACTCCGAAAAGATCAAAAGTAAAGTTCAATTCCTTCCATTCGATGAGGGAAATCCCCCTTTTTCTCAAGGAAATCCCTCTATTTAAACCTCCTAAACGCCTGGACAAACTGATAGTAGCCATAACCTACAAAGATGCGGCAGAAAAGGTCCCAAAACACCACCCAAAACCTGTCAGTGATTTCTCCGGATATTACTTCGTAAATGTTGAGGCGATGAACAGGATTGAGCATTTTTAGAAAGACCTCCGGATGTTCCCACATAATATTAAAGGATTGTAAAGGACCACCTGAGGTCCCTGCTTCTGCAACCCCATAGAAGCCAATGAGGGTACAAATTAAGGTAAATAGGAGGGCTCGACCAGGTGAGGTTCCAAAACCGTTACTGCTCCAATTTAAAAGGTGTACGATCAAATCTTGGAAGTAATTCGCTTTTTTCCAGAGTGATACACCACCGTTCTTAAAGATTAGACTTGTTAAATCACTTATTCTGTTTCTATACTCTAGAGATCGGTAAAGAGAATACTCCGTGTAATTCTGATTTTCTAACGCAAAACCCTTTAATTTTCTATAAGTGCTAATTCTATCTGTTGGGGTTATATCTCTTCCAAATTCTAGAAAATCATTATCGAGATCGACCTTGAAGAAACTCAGTTCAACACCTCTTGATACCAACCCGGACTTGAATAGGCTCGAACTAATGTTAATACCTTTCTTAAAACTTAAAGAATCCATTTCAAAGGACTCTTCAAATGAACATTCTTCTAACAAGAGGTTTTCCGAAAAAATTAAATTCTCAAATCTGACCTTTCTCTCAAATCCGCAATCTTCAAAAAGGACAGGAAACTGAAATGAGGAACCCCCTAGGTCAAGCCTATTTTTAAACTGAACCCTGATAATATCCAAGGGCTTTTGGACCTCCAAATTATATATGGATATCTCTGCCTGGAAGTGAGTACCTAGAGTTAAACCTATCGATTCAGCCTTGAGGGAGGATATAGATATACTGGAATTCAAAGGGAAACTAAGCCCCATTAAGTATAGGTGGTCAGAAAGAATCACTTCATTGATAATAAAGTGGTCAACATCACATCGCTCACGTATGGAAAATGATCCATGAACCATTAACCCATCAAGAATTATTTGCTCAAGTCTTGAATCAATTACGGTTATATCTCCTGAGATTTCACCCCCTAGTATTACTCTGCACCGCTTAAATCCGGAAAGAATGAGAGGCCCCTCATGATTGGATTTTTGTCGGATATCTAAATGGTCCCTTTGCCCGACAGGAAGCCTTAACGCTTCGTCAAGTGATATATTCCTCATCGCTCCTTATTACCACTTAAACCTTTTTCTTTCTAAACGTATTTTCTTCCTCCCCAACTATCCAATTGGCATCTACACCGTACTCCTTGCATGCGAGCCTTATCTGTTCAGGGGTAAAATGCCGCTCTCCTTTTCGAACTCGACTGAGGTTCTGTTGCTTTAAGCCAATGGCGTTGCAAAACTCCTTTTCAAACCGAATTTTCCCGGAACCCTTAAGGATTCCTATGAGTTCTAGCATTTTCTTATCGGTAAACATGCTAGCGACGTCTAGATCGTTTAACATCGACTACATTGAAAATCGCGATACAATCCTGCAAGTAAACTTCATAGTCGTCGTACATATCATTGAGACTATGCAGAACTAGCCTTCCGGTTTCAACCTCATGCTCAATAATGCGCTTTACAACTATTCCACGCTCTTTATGAGCGATTACAAAATCCCATTGATTGATGTGGAGCTTGTTAGTCCAATGTTGCTGCATCACCTCTCGGCATAAAATCACATCTCCGTCTATAAGTGATTCAAGGCTCCCATTATTCATACTATCTCCCGTAACCTCAAAACAGACGTATTTGCCTTTGTATTCGCGATCTACCTCCCACGGAATCTTTGGATAGTCCTCCAAGGTTGTAGTTTCATCAGCCCATCCAGCTAAGAATCCTGCTTGAGCGCGGTGAGAGATCATTGGGACCATCATCGTATTAGGCACTCCAGCCCAGTGCGCGTCGGGTTCTTTCACTACCTGCACTTTTTCTTCACTAATGCCATGAAGTTGCCTTCTTAATGCCATTTCCCTGTTCCGGGCCTCCTTAGCAACATCAAGAATTCGCATGATAATATCAGCTCTTGGCGTTGTATCACCGCTTTCATAGTTTACTACAGAGCGCTTACTCACCCCCAGCAACTCAGCAAATTTATCTTGATTAAGGTTAAGCCTGAACCTAATATTTCTTATTTCTTCCGCACTGACCTTCAACTTATTACACTTTTATTGCAAAAATGTGGTAAACTTTGACGCAACTGTTGCACTTTTGTTGCTATATTTGTACCAACAACTAGGACAAAGTAACGAAACCAAGTAACATATCAGATTACTTTCTAATCTAATTGACACCTAAATACCATGAATGAACTGATTGAATCTTGCCAGCTAGATCTCACAAGGAGGCAGAAGGAGATTTCTGCACATGTTGCAAAAGGCTTCAGCGAAGATGAAATCTCGGCAAGGCTTCACATCAGCCCTGCCACGGTTCATAATCATACCCGAAACATCAGAAAGAAGATTGGAGCTCGCAGTGCAGTGGATGTTGCTCGGCTATTCATCTTATCCCTTCCCGATCCGAAGAAATTCTTCATCGCTCTTTTCTTCTTGAGTGTGCAGGCCCATGCAACTCTTGAAACCCCACAATTAGATTTACGCCGACCTACCACAACTAGAATCACCAGAATTAAAACCAGAAATGAAGCATGAGCTCCGAAGTAAAAGATAAAACCATTGGAGCCATTATTGGCAGTGACCTCTCTAACTATCTGCGCCAATTCACCTCCATGACCGACCGGCAAGAACTTGGGCAAAGAATGGGCATAAGCGGAGAAACTCTTCATGCTATTGTCAGCAGAAGGCGCAATGTAACCGACAACACCTATCCCGCATTGGTAGCCCTGGTTCGCATTGCTATTGAGAACTGCAGGAAGGCTGAGAAACAGGCACATGACGCAGAAGGCTATATGAAAAACCTCATTGAATCATGACCAAGGCCAGCATCATTAAACAACTGAAAATCCTAAGAGCTCAAAATGACCGAATTAAAGCTCAAAACGAGTCCATGAACAACACTTTGGCAGTGCTGGAGAAGGAGCTAGCGGGCAGTGGTGCGCCTGCTAGTTCCACTAAACGCAACCAGGTAATTGAGAAGACCAATCATTTTATCGCCAAAAGAAGAGAAAGAAGAAACACTCCGTAAATCGAAAGCTATGACCATCAATCCTTCGACATCCATCGCTATTCAATTAAAAGACTTTCATAGGGTTAGAAGTATCTTGGAAAGTGCCTTAAAGGATCCCGAATACAACAAGCAGCTGCCAACCCTGAATATCACCTATCCAAATGGAGCTTTGGAGTTTGAACTGAATACCGATGGTCTTTTCATCGACTTGGAATATGATGTAGCCTTCTCGGCCACACGACGTGCCGGAGGAAGTGATCAGTATCACAACCATGAATATTTCACAGAAATCAACGCTGTGAGCTGGGGCATTAAGATTACTGAGATTTCCGAAAACTGGGAGCCCTTCAACTTCACCAAGAACCAAATCAAAGTGCTTGAATCTCTAATTGTCGAGCACCTTAACTCAACTGTTTATATCGAAAACCCTTAAACATGAACAACGAATTAGCAACCAAAGGCCAAAGTGGTCCACTTACCATAAAAGGCCTCTTTCAGAAAGACAGCATCCAAAAGCGATTTCAAGAGCTGCTAGGCAAGAAAGCACCCGGTTTTATCACCTCGGTTCTCCAAGTAGTAAATAGCAATAAGATTCTGTCCAAGGCCGACCCTCAAACGGTAATGACGGCAGCTGCTACAGCTGCAGCTTTAGATCTTCCAATTAATCAGAATCTTGGCTACGCATGGATTGTCCCCTACAAAGGACAGGCTCAATTCCAAATGGGATGGAAGGGATATGTGCAGTTAGCTCAACGCACTGGACAATATCAAAGCATTAATGTGGTAGAGATTCACGGCAATCAATTCAAATCCTTCAACGCCATGACGGAAGAATTAGATGCTGACTTCACCATGGATGGTGACGGAAATATCGTTGGATATGCCGCCTACTTCAGATTAAACAACGGCTTTGAAAAAACCTGCTATTGGTCTAAGGACAAAGTCATTAAGCACGCCAAAAAGTACTCCCAGTCTTATGGAAGGGGACATTCTCCTTGGAGTGATAAAGACCAGTTCGACGCCATGGCGAAGAAAACAGTCTTGAAAAACACTCTATCGAAATGGGGCATTCTGAGTATTGAAATGCAAACCGCTCAGAATGCGGATCAATCTACTCAACCCTCAGAGGGAGATTACAACTACCCTGACAACACCGTAGACATTGAAGCTCAGGAAGCATCAGAGGAAAACGATAGAGCTCTTGAATTCATTCATAAAGCAGAATCCATTGATGACCTCGAAATGATAGAAGAAGGCTATCCCGATATGCCGGATTCAGTGCGAAATGAGCTTGAGCAGAAAAAAGAATCTCTTAAAACTAAAACATCATGAGAACTGACTTCACCGACTATCTATTCAGATGCCATGCCTTAGGTAAATTAATGACCGGCGTAAAAGTGGGCCTTACCCCGAAGCAAGAAGAGACCTTCCAAGACCTCATGAAAAGGTTTCAAGGAGAAGGACGGGCCCTGACTGAAAAGCAAGAGCAGACCTTCTTTGACTTGGGTGCCAAACGAAGTGCCAAGCCAGAGCTTTCGAGCACCTCCAAGACCTACCTAAATGAGATTCATCAGCATGAAGCCCTTGGTCGCACGAATCATATTGCCGCCAAGTATTTGGACAAAGGCCTTCAAGTCGAACATTTATCCGCCTCCCTGTATAGCGAAGTAACCGGACGTCCCATTTTCAAGAATAAGGAGCATCGCCAAAACCAATTCATCAAAGGAACTGCGGACAATGCCTTTAAAAAGATTCGGGACCTGAAATCATCATGGAGTCTAAGCACCTTCCCATTGTATGAGGTTGGTATCACCAATTCAGATTATGAATGGCAATTGCAAGGATATATGGACCTCTGGGATATGGATGAAGCTGAGCTCATCTACTGTCTGGTGGACACCCCTGCTCCACTCATTGATGATGAAATCAGAAGACTTGGATGGAAGACAGACCTACTCACTTTTGACGGATCTATTCGAGAAGAGAATATTCCACTTGTGGTAGAGCTTGTAGGTAATCATATCTTCACAAGAGATGGTCTGGAAAACTACTGTCAACTCTCCGCAAATGTCCATTTGGAATGGTTTGAAGACTTCACGGAAATACCTGCTGACCTCAGGGTGAAGATTTTCCACACTCAACGCAGCCCCGAAATGCTCGAGGCATTATATGACCAAATTGGAAATGCTAGAGCTCACTTAAATGGTCTTTCAAAAAGCATCAACCCTGAAGAATTCGCAGCATGAACTATTTCCACATTTTCCTAGTAGAATCAGAAACCCTGCAGCTGGCTATGCGCTTAGGACTCCTCTTCGGAGCTCTAGCCTTGGGTGTTTCTGGAATGTTCCTTGGTCTTCATTTGGTATCGAAGCAAGACGACGAAGACTTCTTTGATCCTGAAAACAACCTTGGGATTTGATCTACACTATTAACGATATCGAAGAAGGAGACTGGGTGGTCCTAGTCTATGATAGGGACACCAAAGTTCAGGTAACCTGGGTATCCCCTCAAGGACAAGACCAATTCCAGGCCATGGATTGGGACAACAGAGAAATCTGGACTAATCTGAACTCCGATGATATCATTCAAATCAAACGAAACCCTCAAAAAAATCAACATGAGTCAACTCATCAATTTAAAAGTAAGAGTCCGCAAGACACAGCAAGGGTGGCTGGTGGAAAGAAAAGTTCTTTGGCAATGGAAACCTCTAATATCCAAGGAGAATAACCCTTGGTCAGCCATGTACTTTCAAACCGATGAAGAAGCTATTGAAAAGACCAGGCAAGTGTTTGCTTGGGAGCTATTTAAATCAATCTGGAGATAGTCCTAAAATCATTGAGGAGAGGCCGCTAACAGCGAGGCCAGCGGCCTCTCCAACAACTTACAAACTGCGGCAAAGTTAAGTCATTTTCCTCAATGAAAATTCCAATTATTTACCAAGGTCAGCGAGCCGTATTCCAAGGGTTCGACAAGAAAAAACGGATGTACCGATTCAAGACTGAGGACGGAAAGATGCATTTCGCAAACTCACTTCAAGAGTTGACCGCTCCGGAAGAGCCAGAGCAAGTCAACCTATTTAGTAATTCAAGTAAAAGCGCATAATCCTCGATGAAAGGAAAAAAGTCATTTGTTGCGTATACCGATTGGAAGGAGATGTTTGAAGAGCTCCCAGATGAAGATGCGGGTAAACTCATCAAGCATATTTTCCGATATGTGAACGATGAAAACCCAGAAACGGACAGTTTATTGGTACGAGCATTATTCGCTCAAATCAAAACTACCCTAAAGAGGGATCTCGACAAATGGGACAATTTACGTCGTCAACGAAGCGAGGCAGGCAAGGCGAGTGCCGCGTCCCGTAAGGGAAAATCAACGCTCGTTAACGAAAAGAAACAAAAGCCAACAGTCGTCAACGAAAACTCACGAACGTCAACTGTAAGAGTTAGTGTAAGTGATAGTGTAAATGTTAATGTAAAAGAGAGTGTAAATACGCGCGCTTTTCAATTTTTAGAAAACAAGTCTAAACTCAGACTCGAACAGGAATTCTCCATTCCCTTCAAAAAACAAATTCGAGACCTACCCAGATTCATCGATTCCTTCAACGACAAAGTTGACTTCGAAGAAATCCCCTTTGAACCCAAAAAGCTCATCGCTAGGTTACGAACCTTCGCTAGAAACTGGATAGAAATTCAGAAGAAGGAAAAGCCCCAAGCAACGCAAACAACAACCTCCAGCATTCGAACCGTCTGATGAAAAAAACCGATTCACAACCCATTGCGGTACCCCTGGACCAAGGTAGAATACCGCCGCAAGCCGTTCCCTTCGAAGAAGCAGTGCTAGGAGCAATGCTAATCGACAGCAAGGTCATTGATGACATGCTTGGGCAGCTAAGGCCTGAAGTGTTCTACAATTCGCAGCACCAGATCATCTTCAAAGGCATTCACGAGCTTTTCCACGAAAGCAAGCAGATTGATTTGCTCACCGTTAGCAACCACCTGAAGGAAAACGCTCTGCTTGAACAAGCCGGTGGGCCAGCTTACATCATCGAGCTCACCAACAAAGTTTCCTCTTCAGCACATACGGATTACCATGCCAAAATCCTACTTCAGAAGTACACCGCCCGAGAATTCATCCGAGTAGGATCCGAAATCATCGACAAAAGCTTCGACGATACCACGGACATCTTCGAGCTCATTGACCAAACCTACACCCAAATCGAGCAAGTCAGTGAACTCACCGTAAAATCGGAAGAATCCCTCCTCGCTGAACTAATCGACCCACAGATTCAAAAGGCAGTGAAGATTGGAAAGGGAGAAATCAAACCGGGAATCCCCACCCCCTTTGAGAAATTCAATGCAAACGTTGGAGGTTTTAGAAAAAGCGAATTCATCATCTTAGCCGCTCGTCCTGCCATGGGGAAAACGGCATTCGCCATGAAGCTCGGAACCCATGCCGCTCGTCTCGGCTACCCCTCAGCTCTGTTCAACCTGGAGATGAGCAAGGACCAAATAGCAGCGAGAATAATTTCCTCGGAATCCAAAACCCCAGGCTCTAAATTCAACCTGACCGGTCTAACGGAAGAAGAGGCCCATCGAGTAGCCAAGGAATCCGAAAGCCTCAAAAAGCTTCCCTTCATCATCGATGACACTCCAAGAATCACCATCGAAGACTTAAAAATCAAAGCCAAGCAGCTCAAGTCCAGTCACAACATTCAACTGATAATCATTGACTACCTCCAGCTCATGGGCTCCAAAGGACGCTCCGGGAATCGTGAGCAAGAAATATCTAAAATCTCCCGAGGCCTTAAGCTTATCGCAAAGGAACTAGACATCCCAATAATTGCCCTTTCCCAGCTCAACAGATCCATCGAGTCTCAAGGAGGCCACAAAAGACCAGGCCTTTCCCATCTGCGAGAATCAGGTGCCCTAGAACAAGATGCCGACATGGTGATGTTCCTTTACCGTCCGGAATACTATGACATCCTCCACTGGGGTGAAGACTACCTGGACGCAAACACCCAAGGTCAAGCCGAATACATTGTTGCCAAAAACAGAAACGGTGGACTGATTCGCAGCCGTGTGAGATTCGAGAAAGAATATGCTCTTTTCAGCGACTTAGACGACTTCAACGGCTCAAACCAATTCCCAGTATCACAAGACGACTTTCCGTTCAGCATAGGACCTGAAAATGATTATTTGGACTAGGCAAAACTTGACAAATAAGTCTTTTTCTTTTGAATAACGAAATTTACTAATCACAAGAGAAACCCCGCTCTCAACAATAGACTAAACCAGTCTTATGCTGGAACCTGAAAAAGGGTGTCAATTTGATCCGCTGTTATCGGCTTAACGATAAAATCATGAATCTCATTAAATTCCTTTGCACGCTCTCGATCTCTGGCGTCAATAGAACTTGTAACCATGTAAATAGTTATGTCCTTCAAGTTATCATTTTTAAGGGCCACAAAATTCTCCATAAACTGAAACCCATCCATAACAGGCATATTGATATCCAAAATTATAACCTCCGGAAGTTCAACACCGCTGTTAATTGTTTTCTCCAGATATTCAATCGCAATTTTGCCATTCTCAAAAATCATCAGTTTTTGACAAGCATTTTTAATCTTTATCAACCTGGTTAACATGGTCGTAAAAAGATTGTCATCATCGATTATGAATGCAAACTCAGCCTTTCTTGACATTGAGGATAATTTTAAATGTGGTTCCCCGATTCACCTCACTTTCCACCGTTATTGTTCCCCCCAATGTTTCAATCTGGCTCTTCACAAGGAAAAGACCAACTCCCCTTGAATCCTTGTTCTTATGGAAGGTTTTATAAAGTCCAAATACTTTGTCCTTATTAAGCTCTAAATCAATTCCTACACCATTGTCTTCAAACTGCAAATAGACCTCCCCTGCTTCAGTTTTTCCGCTCGATATTTTTACTTGAGGGGCACGATCAGGATGAGAATACTTTAATGAATTGCTGATTAAATTAAGAAAGATGCTCTCCAAATATTGACCGACATAATTAACATCCGCCACTTTAAAATCAGTAGAAATTTTAGCAGATTTTTCAAGCAACGACCTAGAAAGAATTTGCTCAACGGAAATTAATATTAGCTCTAGGTTAACAAGTTCCCTCTGATGATGAATGGTCGTTTGAATCTTGACGGCTTCATTCAAATCACTTAAAGTGGTATCCAGATTCTCTGTGACGGTCTCAACATTGTCAATTAAGTCGAGCTTAAAATTTTGATCTGTGATTTCAGGATCCTTGATAAGATTGGTTAACATTTTCAAATTGCCAACATGGCTTCTCAAGTTATGAGAAATGATATGCGCAAAATTGACCAATCGACTATTCTGATCCTCAATCAGCGCCTGGGCTTTACTCTTAAGGTCCTTTTCCTCTACCTGCCTTGTGATGTCCTGGAATGACCCTCTTAGTAAATGAATAACGCTATTCTCTCCAATAATTGGGCGACAAATAGATCTGACCCATTTACGGTTGCCCTTGGCCGTTATAATTTCAAGCTCAAGGTCATAGGGCTCCCCTGTGGTTATTGTATTACTGAATTTTGCCTGAAGCAATTCTTGACTCTCTGTTGTGTAGAATGAGAAAGCTTGGTCCATTCCGACTTCCGTCCCATATTCAACTTCGTGTATTTTATAGACTTCCTTCGACCATATTGGCTTGTTCACTCTAAGGTCCACCTCCCAGGCGCCTATATTTGCCATATCCGCCATTTCATCCATCAAAAGCGAAAGCTGAGTATTTTTGAGTTCAGATTCCATTTCGCTATGGATTTTTAATAAGCTCCAATCATATAAACTGGGTTTCCATCCTCAAAAAGGGCCTTTCCAATCGACCTAAACCATTGATAACCTTCCGTTTTGGTTAGCATCAGAATCTTTACGTCATACGGAGTCTTCTTATTCAAATGGTCTTCCACTGCAGATTCAACCATATTTTTATGAGAAGGCTCTACCAAGAAATTAATGAAGGTCTCATAGGTAGGTTTTAAATCCCCCCTACTGTAACCAAGGATCTCATAAAATAGATCGCTCCACTCTTCATCGCCGGTTTGAATATCCCATTCCCAACTTCCAGCATTAAGGCTCTCCAACAATAAATCCTTCAAATCTCAGGTCTTAATTTTTTTTCTGACTTCTAATTATTGCAATTTAATAAAATTAAAATCCACTTATTTTAAATCCACTCACAACAAGTTGGTTAGCCGATTAATTAACTTTCATTTTCATCAAGAACTGGTTAGTCGCCATTTCCTTTTACTAGAAATAAAGTGAATATTAATTTTTGTAAATCAGTGACTTAAACCCATTGACACAAGAAATTATAACACCAAAAAACAAGGCTTTACAAAGAAGAGATTACAATTCTGATAAGTCCTTTACCCCTCCCTGGTTAACTAGAGTCAAAGAATTATCTTCTTTATCCCTTTCAAATAAGAAATAGTGATCATCAGCATCTGCGGCCTTGTTCTTTGACCTAGCTTCGAATAGATTCATACTATTTTCAGAAAGGTTCTCTGAAATCCAAGAGCCATCCTTAATTCTGATAACTGCAAAGCGCTCTTCGCTGGGTAAACGCATTTTAAATAAGGCAGCAGGCTCAGCTTGCATGTATCCATATAGCTCCAGTATTGGTTTATGCAATGGAGTGAAAGGGATACCATCCCTGTTCGTGCTATTATGCCACTTGCATAGTGGCATTAAATAACAAATACCCCCAACCGGAACTACGCCATTACTACTGGTGGTCATGTGTCCACCAACTAAAAATTGAGGATGGGTGGAACCACCCGGAGCTGGAGGGGATATAGCAAAGCAACAATCATCAGCATTCCCAGGAACACCAATTCCATAATAGATCAGTAGCTGCTTCCAAGAATACCCTGAAGCTCCAGGAATGTGCTTAGGATCGTAAGTACTTCCCTGAACGTTGTAAAGTGTTGAAGGAGGATATACTACAGTAGCGAAAGTCGATTCTATTTTAACCGATTTGTTCTCACTAAGCACAATTGCAGGATTTATAGATTGATTCGAGAAATCCATATTAAAACTATTATAAGGAACTCCCAAGGCACGGCTAAACCAGTTCCTTGGGAGTTCAGTTGACTAATCAGGAGGATTAGGATACACCAATAATTGTTGGGTGATCTGAGTTGTACTCAATATAGTGATGGCCATTCCGAAAGGTAGTACATCCATAAGCATCTCCACTTTCGTCATGGAATTCAAAATGCCATCCTTTTGTAATGGAACTGGATCACATGTAATAAATGTGGAAACTGAGAATTCTCAAAATCAGATTTCAATATTCCCCAACCCAGCTACGGAAAGATTCCAAGTGGATTTTGGTACGCGCTTTAACAAAGGAGAATACCCAAATATCACCGTATTTGATTTAAATGGAAGAATTGTATATTCAACGCAGGCAAACGCTAATCAAATCGAAATCAACATTGAGTCTTTAGCACCTGGCACCTACATCGTGAAGGTTGATGAACAAGCATATAAACTGATCAAATCATGAGGTTAGTCTCAGTAATAATATTTTTTTTATTATCCAGCTTTGGGCTTTCTGCCCAGGGCTGGCTTACTTATCTTCCCGATATTCCCAATACCCCAAGCCTAATTGACCGAATAAGCTTTACTGGATTTAAGGTTAGTCAGGACTCTATTTTTGGGATGGTAAATTATCAATATGGAGCAGCCAAGAACAAAAGGAACTATGTTGTACTCCATGGGAAAGATGGGCAACTACTTGATTACTATATAACCCCAACGATTGAAGATAAAGATAAAAGTATCGATGACCAATTTCTTTTCACTTCAGACCACCTTGCGATTCACACCTTTTATACTCGTTGGCAGCAGGAGGAGATTATTGAATGCGTGAATCTAAAAACAAAAAATGTACAGTGGTCCAAGAAGAACTTCCGCTTAGTCGACTGCGTGAGTGACTACGAAGACACTTACTCAGACATTTTTTGTCGATCAAGTACTACGGGAGACTACGTTTTTCTAGACAAGAATACTGGGGCAGTTCTAAATACCTTTAGTGCTGATTCGATGAGTAAGCTGGTTGGATCTTATAGTCAACTCGACTCCGTTTTTGAAATCTCCAGGATCGCTGGAAATGATTCGATTCAATATTTCAGGGGATTTGTTCCAAAACCAAATGGGGACCTTAATTTGGTCCATGCCAAATATGAAAAATCATGTGCCTGTATAACAGATGATTTCGAATTCCCCCGTTTCGGGCCAGTAGGCATTCAAAGAGGGCTTGAACAGCCTTTCTATATTTCTTATGACCTAAATCACCAATTGGGAGATTCAATTGTGAATGCTTCCATCCGCATGTTCAATTTCAATTCGGACACTATAATTAGTGAGGACCTCATTCTACCAGCAACTAAAGGTGTAGATAGCACTTGGACGGAACCTAGAATAAGATTAGTGCGTGGTTTTGATGGATCCTATGTTATTGATTCGGATATTAACAGGGACGGCCTGCATAATGGTCGACCAGAATCACAAGGCGGTAGAAGGTTTCAATTTTATAATGCTTCGGGAGATCTGATTAATAGTACCGAAGCATTTAATTTAAGAGCCTTCAATTCTAGAAGCGATTTAGCTCAATACAGTGGCCAATCCTATTTTACTTTAAGACCAGATTCCACCGCCACTGTGGCCTTCCGCTCATCTAGAACTGGGTTTGCTGCTGCTATTGGCTATGTTAACTTTAATAAAGATGGAATAAGCCCTTTGAAAGTTGAATCTCAAGAATTATTTACGAATCCAATTAGCCTCTATCCAAACCCCTTTGAAAACCAAGTGTTTTTTAACCTTGAAGACCCTTCCAATTTAGAAGGGGTTTCCATTTACAATACGGGTGGACAGTTAATCAAAGAGTTCAAGTATCCGTATACTTCTTCCTTACCTGTGGAAGATCTCCCGGCTGGGCTTTACTACTTCGTAATCACCCTAACCAATACTGCACCTGTTTCCAAGATAATGCTGAAAAAATAGGAATCTTCCATTCATGTACATTTAACTTCAATAGTAATTGTAATATATTTTATTACATTTACCTTTTATCATAATCAGGTCTGGAGGGACGGCTAAGACCTCCCTCCTTTTTTCTTATGAGTGACAAAGCCCAGAATCATTTCACCAGCAAAGAATCTCGCTTCTGCCAGGAATACATGGTAGACCTCAATGCCACTCAGGCAGCGATTCGTGCGGGCTATTCAGAGAAAAACGCAAGGCAAATTGGGAATGAAGTCCTAGGAAAGGAGCATATTGCTTCCCGCATTTCAGTGCTTAAAGCTAAAGCCGCTCAACAAATCGAGTATTCGCATCAAGATGTTCTTAAGCGATTGAAGTCCTGGGTGGAAAGTGACATTACTGAAACTATCAACCTCTCCCCCTCCCAAATCAAGGAACTGCCTCTCGAGGTGCGCCAGCTGATCACCAAGTTCAAGCATACCAAGCGATTTATAAGTGAAGGTATATCTGAAGAGGTCGTGGAGCTTCACTTTGTTTCCAAAGAACGAGCCATTGAGATGATTAACCGGCATATCGGTTTTTATGAGCTTGACAACAAGCAAAGGCAGGGGGAGATTGATCCTGCTAAGCTCAGCACAAAGACTCTGCAAGACCTACTAAATGCAAGTGGCTAATATATTAGAGAACCTATCTCCTATTGAGTTAAGAAAGGAGCTATTCCGAAGAAATGAATTCTCCTTTGTCACAGTAAGAGATGGAAAACGTCACCTAAAACAAGAACAAGCCCTCTTTACCTTAACTAATTCAGTCACTGAAGAGTTTCTTTACGGAGGAGCAGCCGGAGGGGCTAAGTCCTGGACTGGCTGTACCTGGCTACTATTCATGTGCCTACTTTATCCTGAGACACGATGGTTTATTGGACGTGAAGAGTTAAAGAGGATAACCGAATCTACTCTCATTTCCTTCTTTAAGGTCGCCAAGGCTTATGGGTGCAATTCCTTCAAGTATAATGGCCAAAAGAACTTCATCCAATTCACCAATGGTAGTCGAATCGATTTACTCGAATTAAAATATCTACCGCGTGATCCCATGTATGAAAGGCTTGGATCCACTGAATACACCGGTGGATGGATTGAAGAAGGTGGGGAAATTGACTTCGGGGCCTACGATACCTTAAGAACTCGGATAGGGCGGCATTACAATGATCTTTATGGAATAACCGCGAAGCTCTTTATCACCTGTAACCCAAAAAAGAATTGGCTGTATTCGCAATTCTACAAGCCCGCCTTGCAGGGGAAGCTTCCTAGAATGATGAAGTTCCTCCAGGCTTTTGTCCAGGATAATCCATTCCGGGAAAAAGGTTACTTGGAAAGGCTACAAAGAACCAAGGATAAGGCGAAAAAGGAAAGGCTACTTAAGGGAAATTGGGATTATGATGATAGTCCAGATGCCCTTTGCTCCTTTGATGATATTGAAGCTGTATTTCAGAATGACCACCTAGATAATGAAGGAAAGGATCATTACCTGACTTGCGATGTAGCACGTTTAGGGTCCGACAAGGCTAGAATTGCGGTTTGGAAAGATTGGACAGTTGTAGCCACCAAAAGCTTTGATTTATCCCTAACCACGGATATCCAAATCCAGATCAACTCCTATCGCAAGCAATTCCAAATTCCCAAAAAGAACTGTGTTGCTGATCAAGATGGTGTCGGAGGCGGTGTAGTGGATAACTGCGGAATCGAAGGCTTTGTCAATAACGCAAAACCGGTTAAGGTCAAGATGAACACTAACCGTAAGTCAAAAGGCATCAAGGAAGAGCCCAATTATGCTAACTACCAAGTTCAATGCGGTTACTTCCTAGTAGACAAAATCAATTCGCATCAACTCTGGTTGAAATCCCCTTTTACTGAAGAGGAAAAGCAAGAAATCAGAGAGGAACTATCCGAGCTAAAAAGCTGGAAAACCGATGATGACCGAAAGGTCCATCTCAAACCAAAAAAGGAGATAAAGAAAGACCTTGGCCGCTCACCAGATTGGCGGGACCTATTGTTAATGCGCGCTCATTTCGACTTAAGGATTAAACGAGGTATTGCTAGTTGGGGGAGTTTATGATTAGAACTAGTCCATTTTATCCCTAATCCTATTCAAAATGTTAGTGATATTGATGACCTCCATGTTAGTCAGACCTTCACAATCCCGAGGTAGGGCGTTAAATTTTAATGCAGAGGGAAAAAACTGGACATAATAGGAACCACCATGGTCTAATTCATTCAGAATCTCTTTAGCTCTCCTAAAAACTCGTACAGGATTATCTTTATCAAGTGCGTCATAAGGAATTTGAGCGGCCCTTTCTATCGCTAGACCAAAGGACCCTTCAAAGGAGATTTCGTATTTCATCTGGTTGGTTTTATACGAAGGTAGTCCATTGGAAAATTTCAAGTTTTTACGAAGAAAAATGAAATCTATTCGATTACTTTGTAATCTATACGATTAATAATGACCCGCTAATATGGAAAAGTCAGAACGATTAGATCTTATTCGCACACTTGTTGAATCTGGTAAATCGGATCAAGAAATTAAAGAATACCTCAGAGATGAATTGAACCTTGAGCTAAGTGACAGCACTTTGTATCGAGATATCAAACAAGTTCGCGAAGAGCCTGCTCCCACGCCACCAGAGCAAGGAAGTACTCCACCACCAACCGAGGAAAACTACGACTCGGAAGAGGGTTCGGAAGAAGGGTCAGAGGAAGGAGAAGGTGACTCCGAAGCCCTGAGAGCCGAAGAGGAAGAAAACACAATCGAAGCTATTGTAAATGCTTTCCGGGAGGATCGTGCGGAGAAGCTATTTCAAGATGCCAAGGAAGAGCTTGCTGCAGCAGATTTCGAGGATTTTCAAAGACTCTATCATGTAGCTGAAACCCGCTTCAAGGATGCTATAAGCCATCAAATGGCATCAAACGCCAAGCAGGAGCGGGCAAAATTCATTGATGGGCTAGACAATCATGTCTCACCAGCCATTAAGGCCATTGAAAAAGCCCAAAACGAAATCAAAGACGCCATTAGCTACAAACGAAAGCACGGAAAGAACTTCCGAGCATTAGTGGGCGTGAACAAGGTGTTAAACCGTCAAATCAAGTCTTTGCGTCGTCAGGTAAATGGTTAATCTCAAAATCCATAATACCAAGGTCAAGCTCAAGGATGAGTGGAAAGACATTTCTTTAAGGGAGGCATTAGAGCTAAGCAAAATTGCATTCAGCCTACCCGAATATGTGAAGGACTTATTCCATGAAAAGCTGAAGGAAAGTCCTGATGAATCTCGGGTAGAGGAGCTTATCAAACAGATATCTCCAGAAGACCAGTTCAAGAAACTTCCAGCCCTTTACGGGGATATGCTCTCTCTTCTATCCGACATATCCGAACCCACATTGGCCAGTATGTCGCCAACGGAACGAAAGGTTGTGTATGATCACTACCTGAGTCCTTTGGTCCTAGGTCTAATAGTATGGCCTGCCTATGAGAGTAAAGGGATCACTTCCTTTAAGCACAAAGGCACTACCTATCGACTCCCCTCCTCTACAGAGCTTTTTGGCTATACCAAGCCAGGAGTGTCCCTAACTGCCTTGGAATTCACTGAAATTGCAGACCTGCAGATTGCAGCTGCCAAGATGGAAGAAGGTCAGCTTTCCAATGCTGCTAAGATCATTGCTATCATCTGTCGTCCGGAAGGTGAGGCCTATGATGAAGTAATTTCCGGAAGGAGATCCGAAGAATTCCTTGATTTGCCTATGGATGTGGTCTGGGAGGTTTTTTTTTCGTTGGTCGAGTCCACAATCATTTTGCAACAACACTCCCTACTCTCTATTCTCCAGGTGGAAGCGGACCGGCTAAGAAGCTTAAAGTGGAAAGCTACGGTTGGTATGCCTGCATCGTCGAAGTGGCGAAAACGGGCGCTCTTGGCAGTCTCATTGAGGTTCAAAAAGCCAACGCTCACGACTTCATGAACACCCTCGCAATTCACCGAGCACAACAGTTAGCAGAACACGGAAAATGAACATCGTCGAATTTAGAAATAGCATTCAAACTTTAGCCCTCGCAACTGAGGGCATTAATGCTTTTACACATGGCTGGGTTCAAGAGCAAAATGGAGAATCGGATTTAACCTACCCCTACCTCCTATTCACCCCCCCTGCACAGATTCCAGATCTTAAGGCAGATGACTGGAGCTCCACCTATGAGGTGAAACTTTACTTAATCGCAGAGAATAATTCTTCAGGCCAACGTATGAGCCCTTCAGAAAGGGACGATGTTTGGGCCGCCCTGCAAGCTACCGAGAAGCTATTGGCCCAGTCCATTGAAGACAGTTCCGATCTCTTCCTTTTAGAAAAGCCAGGTAGATTCAAATTCAACGAAGGCTACTTGACCAACAACGACCCCATCTGGATGGAGTTCAACTATAAAATTCGTGCTAAGAAAACTTGTTAATGGAGTCTGCACTTCGACATATCGCGCGATGGTTAAAGCTTAAGCTTCAAGATGAATTGGAGCGCCAAGGCCATGTGGCTACTTCTGACCTTGGTAACTCCATTGAGGTTGCTGTTTCAGAGATAACCAACGGCTTTGAATTGAAAGGTTCCTACTTGTACTATGGCAAATTCGTTGATACCGGACGTGCCGCTGGCGTAACCCGAGTTCCTATTGATGCGCTACTAGATTGGATCAGGGTAAAAGGGATTTCATTCGAGGGAAAGAGCGAAATGCAAACCGCCTTCGCCATCCAAACCTCGATCTACCAAAAAGGAATACCAACCGATGGGAATCAAGATAAACTTAGATGGATGAGTGGCACCCTAGATGCCAATGAGACCGAACTGGATGCCATGATAAGGGAAGCAGCTGGGAGCTATGTGACTACCCTTTTCAATAACATGATTGAAGAAAGTCAGAGGGCTTTCTATGACACTGAAATTGCAGCATAATGGCCGTAACAATCAACACATCACCGAATAGCTTAAGCTCAGTGTTCCAGCCGATTTTATTCAACGTTTCTTCTGATAAGACTAATGCAGAGCTAAAAATCAAATGCCGCATTGAGTACTTGGTTGATTCTAGCTGGACATTGCTTGCCAACATTACCGTTGATAAGAATAGTAGCGGATCATTTGACTGCTACATTCACCAGGCCCTGAATGCAGCTATCGAAATCAATTTCCCTCAAGGTTCTCATGAGCAGGTCATAGGTGATACTGGGTCTATGATCGAATACCGGGTCGCCTTCATTGAGCTCATCTATGATGCCGATGGTTTGTTTAGCGAAAGCGATAGCCTTCAAAGCGCCTCCTTTCACTGCTCGAATATCCTTTTTCAATCCACCGAGACTGCAACTCCCTCTGACTTCATAATTGAAGCTGGAGACGGAAGGTTCCTCGGGGATAGGGATTTAAACCTTAAGGTTAAGGCTTTTCAGCCGGTTGTGATAAGCTACATATATGATGAAACACATGTTAGCCCATTACCTGATTTATCAGTTTCTCCATGACAAAGAAGCATTACATACTACTCCCCTCTCCTTTGCATGAGAGCTACACCTTGAGATTCATGGATGGTGCGACTCAGATCGGCCCAGAGGTGAATATTTCCATTGAAAATGAGAATTGCACACCCGTTACCTTGATGTGGCTGAACGCTAGAGGGGGGTGGGACAGCTATGCATTCAACCCAAAGCAAGAGGAGGACCTTGCAGCAGCTCGCACTTATAGCAGGAAGCAGCAATCAGATTTGACCTACAGTCAGAGATTCCTGGAAGGCATGGAGGCTGCCATTTCCGGTTCGTTAACCTCGGAGTTCCTAGACTCAGACACTTTGGACTTTCTTTCAAGCCTGGTCGATAGCCCAGTGGTATATCTGGTGCATTTAGATAATGGTGCCTATAACTACCTCCCTGTATCCGTTTTGAATACCTCACTTCCTAAGAAGTCCATCCGGCTAATCAACGTTCAAATAGACTATCAATTGAATGTAGAACGACTCAATCAAAACTCACTGAATGTTCAACCTTCAATTCCCGCTGCTCCCGGTAGCGTGGAATGGAATAATCTATGGAGCTAATGGCGGAAGTAAAACATTTTCAAGTCGACACTTTACCGGAGAGCCCTGAGGCAAACGCCTATTACAATCTTAGGCTAGGATTTAACCGCTATCGACAGTATATCACCAATTCCAGCGGTGAATACATCCAGCAATCGGACTTCTTCTCGGATGAAACCCTAAGCCTTACGGTGAACAGAGATTTTAACGAATCGGACAACCTTAAACTTTTAGCAAATAATTCGAGTGAAGACCTTCAATTAGATATACCACCTGATTTACCCGAAAATTGGATTGCATTTGGCGAGAACAATGGTGCTGGGTCCATCACAATTGCCGCCAAATCAACGGTTTTTCTCAAAGGTGATGATGGTGGATTTATTGAAGCCAACTCTTATTTAGTGAGAACCAGTCCAGCGGCCTTCTATCTAAGGCACTTAGGATCGAATCAATATGTAATAATTGGAAATATCGAATAGTCATGAAAATTAAAAATAGCCTGGGAAAGCCCATCATCTTTGAAATAGCACAAACCTCGGATGTTGATATCTCAGGGGGTGACTTTATAGCACCGCACAGAGATGGTGGAAAGGTCAAAAGTAAATCCTCTGGAACCTTAAAGGTTCACTATGTCGGCGATGACGCGAACATTAAAAGGGATTTGATCATACAAGAAACGGATGTTTGGATTTCAGACCGCATAGATGTCATTTACCAGAACGGTAGCGACATCACTTTTGCTGGTGACTTAATCTTTGGTTGGTAATGAATCATTTAACCATTAGGCAGGCCGTAGTTCAGAGCCGGCATAGTAGTGTTGGACTCCTTGCTAGAAATGCTCGAAATCTAGGAAGAATTCAAGGCTTCGAAGTTCTGGACTCAAGCTGTCAAAATGAATCGCTTAAAGCCTTTCAAGATGGCAATGAATGGTTTAAAACCCTTCAAATAGAGGACTTAGCCTCTGCCTCCGGATTCGTTTCACTGGACAATTCCTGTAGATATCAAACCATTAAATCATTTTGGCCATGAGCTTAAAAGCCTTTCAAACAATACTCGATCTTCAAACAAAGGTTGGCGCACTCGCTTTTTACCAAAAACCTACCCCAGGTAATCCCCAAGGCAGGATATTAGAGGCTTCATTTTCCCGCCCGAATGTGGGGGCCGCTTCGGGGGCCACTGTATTCGATAAGGATGGGGTTTTGCAAGAGCTGTCCGAAAATGAGCCGGATTGGGACTTTCCAATTGGAGGGGGCTGCCCGGTTATAAAAATGCGGCCTCAAAGTCAAAACCTTTGCACATCTCCCATTGATATTTCAGCGGCCTCTAAGGTTAATGTGACTATCCCAAACGCCACTCAAATCCGAGAGGATGGCTCTTTGGCTTCGGAGTTTTTTGCCTTTCAAGACTTTTCCGGGTTTAGCTCTTCAACTGACTACACCATGATAATCGAGGTGGAGCCGGTGGGTGGGAGAAATTTCAGATTGCAAGAAGGCCTAGGCTCTTCGGCAATTACTAATATCGACTTTGAAGCCGAAACAGCTTCCGGATCTGCTAGCCTAGTTAAACAAGGAAACGGTAAGTTTCTAATTTTTCTACCCATTACAACAGGTGCAAGCCAAACATCAATTCGCTTCTTAATGCGTGTGCTAGATGGAAGTTTAAATACTTCTTTTGATGGTGATGTCAATAAAGGGGTCAATATCACCTTAAGAGATATTCAAGCGGGGCATGAGGGGATTAGTCCAATACCCAACAATGTGACCCGCTCCGCAAATCAATTCACCTTTGATAATTTGGTGAGTAATGGGATTATAGATTCCAGCGCCTTTACTTTCTTACTTGACTTTAAACTACCGCCTAATGCCGGGGTCAATGGGTCCCGACTAATAAGATTTAGAGATGTTGCAGACGCAAACCTTCTTGAGCTAGTTTGCTCAATAAATGGAACTAGTGCCTCATGGATTTCAGGAGGTACACTTTTAGGAGGGTATCAAGATGTTTCTACTCGTAAAAAGTTGGCTATTTCTGTCAATGGAAACCTTGCAACTGTGAGTCTTGCCGGTTCAACCATTGCTCTAAATGTTGATATGGGTGGCTCCCTCGCTATTACGAAACTCTTTGCTCAAATGATAAATGGGTGGGGCCTTGATCTGTACGCAGCTGCCTTTGCACCGCTAGCACTCTCTGAGGGCGATATCAACGCCGCAACCACTTAAAACCTCAATCTCATGAACTACACGAAAACGACACTCAAAGGAACAAAAGTCGCCGTGGAGGCGGATATTAAAGGACTAATGTGGGACGGTGAGTCCGTTTACCCTAATTATCCGGAAGGATATGAGCGGAGCTTTGGTCCCTTTGATCGTTTCATTGTGACCGAGCCTCGCCAAGAGGTGGTCTCCCCAGGTGAATACGCCGAAGATAGCACTCTAACCAAAGCCCCGGTCCTTGGTGATTGGGTGAGCCATCTTGTTTTGCCACAGGGATTTGACATATCAAACATTAAGACTCGGGTGACCGAATAATGCCAAAACCGACTGTCTATATCGCTGGCCTGCAAGTTGATCTTGTGGAGGACACTTTGGATAGACTCCTAAGTGACCATGCAATTACTGATGCCGAAAACCTTCAAAATCGAAGTAGCAGCGTTAGTAACGTGATAAAGGCCTCAGGATCTAGAAGTAACCGAAGGCTATTCGGAAACCTTCATTTAGCAATCTCCGAATCTAATATTCAAGAAGGCACCGAGGCTTATATTGAATATCAAGGTCTCGTCATTCTGCGAGGCCAATACAAACCCGTTAAGACCATTAGGAAAAGTAATTCAGTAGAATATCATTTCTTGATCGTTGGTCAAAACAGCTGGAGCCAGATATTACCCAAAAAGCTCCTCTCAGAAATTGACCTCTCCAATTACAACCACTACCAGAGTGCCGAGGCTATTCTCTGGAGTCAATCCAACCTAGGTCAAAGTGTATTCCTATACACCCATCCTCAAGCTCAAAGAAATGATAGTGTGCGACCCAATGAGTTCAACCTGGCTTTAAATGTCCGAAGGATTTTCAAAGAAATCTTCCGAGATGCTGGGTTTAAAGTGGTCTCACAGTTTATAGATTCGGACTATTGCAGCCGGTTTTGGTTTCACCCGGAGTATCGAGCTAAAGATGATGCATACTGGAGTCAAAAAGATGCAGTTGCAGGCAATGAAAATGCCTTAAGCCATAGTACGCCTGCAGGTTCCGGCATTCAAGAAATAGAGGTGCCACTTACCTTTGATTTAGATGATCCAGAAATAACCGTTTCTAGCGAGCTAATAAACACGGGCTTAAAGGACACGAGCGATCATTTCGACACCATCAATGAGAAATATGTTGTATCTGAAGATGGAGGTTACCAGGCTAGTTTTGAACTACGCTTTGGGACTGGGACTATACTTGCCGATATAACCACAGTTTACCTCTATGTAGATGGGTTCTTGCAAGAACAGGTGAATGTTGAAAAACAAACAATCCTGGATAATGACACCGTCCTTTCTGTGGACTTTGAGGAGCTTTTTCTAAAGACGGGTCAAGAAGTCACCTTCAGACTCACCTATGCCCATGATTATGGTTCGGCTACTGCACGTCAATACAATGCCGACCCTTACAGCACCATATTCAAGATTTCAGGACTTACTCACTTGACTAATTATGAATGGGTTGATATTTCAAAATACTACCTAGCCGATATCTCTCAGCTTTCCTTTATATCTGATTGTGCCATCCTCTGGAACCTTCAATTCATTACCAATGAAAGCACCAAAACAGTATTTATAGAACCTGAAGGGAACTTCTATTCCACCGTTACTGAAAATCTAGATTCAAGGATAGATGGATCCAAGCAGATTGAAGTTAGAGAAATAACCACCTTGTTAGCGAAGAAGCTTTGGTTTAAATACAATGGATCAGAAGATGGTGCTCTAATTGAAAACCCTGAGGGTTCAACGGAAACACAGGAAATAAGCTTATCCTTTTTCAAGAAATCCAACCTCGTAGATGCCTTATTACACTACAAAGGTTCACTAGTATTAAGTGGTTCAGCAACCAACAACCTTTTCTACTATTCCGGGAATAAATCCGTGGAGAAGCACACCCTTTATAGGTTCAACAATGACTATACCTACCAACCTGGGCCAAATGTCATCGAGCAAACGGAGAGCATCCCAGAAATACATTTTTCAGATGATACTTTAAACCTAAATTTTGAAGACATAGAATTTGAAAGCCTCGATTCCGAAGGGTTTCTCTCAAAGTTCTATTCGGCCCTGAAGGCTCGAATCGCATCCCGACAAAAGCATTTGACCACTTACATTGGTTGGAATAAGCTTGATATCGCAAACCTAGAGAATACTGCTGAGGATGAAAGTAATGGCTTTAGAAAACTATATCATTCTAATGAGCATGGGAAACTCAGATTAATAGATATTGAAAATTTCGACCCAACTAGGGATAATAGCACGAAATCAGTATTTGTCCAAGACTTTCCTCATGCTGTTTTTCCGGTGGTGCTTACCGGGCATTCAGATCTAGTATCTCTTTCGGATAAGTTTGTGATGATTTCCAGTGTTTTCATTGATAGAGTAGCTTCATTTCCTAACCCAGTAGATATTGGCTACTCCATAGGATTCGAGCAAATTGGTAGAATTGCTGAGTATGCGACTATCGCATTTGACCACTATCAAAGTTTGGACAATGTAACCGTCAAGACCACGCCCAATGGTTTTCAAACCCTTATAAAATCGGTAGGCAGTGGGGATATTGCAGACGACTCCCTTCGAGATAACACGAATATAGTAGCCCACGTAATTCCGCATAGTGTCAACTACCAAGGCCTAGCGCCCTTGCATTTCTATAGCGATGGCTTCACCCATCCTGTCTGGCTCTGTGGTTATGGATACTTCACCCAAATTAATGCTGGGCAGAGCTTTGAACTGTCAGCTTTTGTAAGGAGTCTTTCGTCTGGAATTTATTCAACCTCTAACTGCTACGTCACTCTTGAATTCCTTGATCCTCCATATGTGGATATTGGACCAACCTTTAGCCTTCCCATCAATACTGATGAAACCCAAATCTTTGATGTAACCCTAGCCGATCCTGGAATCTACACCTATACTTTATCCCTCTATTCAGACTACCAAGGGGCCAGCCAACTGGTAGATCAAATCACATCAAAACTATATGTCCATGGCTGATAAGGAATTTGGATTTTCGATAAAGGTATTAGGTACCGAAGAGCAGGTGAGCAACCTAGGTAAGGTTGAATCTCAGTTGAAGGCCATAGCGCAACAGCGCTCTGATTTGAATAAAAAGGTAAAGGAAGGAACCTTGACCGAGGAAGAATATGGTCAAAATATCGCCGATCTAAACCTCAAAACGAAATCCCTTCGAGATTCTAAGAGACAACTTGAACGGTCAATCGATGTCGAGAACGAATTATTAGATCAGCAAGGAGGAAGCTATAATCAGCTATCCTCTCAAATCAATAAGCTTCGTCAGCAATATCGCAACATGAGCGAAGAGGAGCGGAACTCAGCTCGAGGTCAAGAGATACTTCAGAAAATAGACACTCTTGATACCGAGCTTAAAGGAATTGACGCTTCAATGGGCCAATATCAAAGAAATGTTGGGAATTATTCCTCCGCATTTGGTTCTCTAGGTTCTCAGCTCGGCCAGTTAAGCCCTACTCTCGGTCAGGTACAAAGTCAGTACCAACAAATTAACAATGTTCTAATCGTAGTTAAAGAAAGTCTATTTGGTCAGGCAGTTGCCCAAGATGCTGCAACAACGGCAGCAGTAGGCGGGACGGCTGCCCAGGAAGGGCTAGCAATTTCAACTAAGGCAACAACGGGTGTTACTAAAGGTCAAATTACCGCTTTAAAGGCATTGAGAATTGCATTGATGGCCACAGGTATAGGCGCTATTGTCGTCTTGCTTGGGTCGCTTTTAGCGGCTCTAGTTTCCACTCAAAGGGGCATGGACGGTGTAAACTCTGTACTCAGGCCTCTCTCTGCGTTCTTCCAGCGGCTATTTGGTGTGATTCAGAATGTTGGTTTAGGTGTTTTCGACCAATTAAAAAAAGCTATCAGTGACCCAAAGCAAGCTTTAATTGACTTTGGGAATGCTATTAAAGAAAACATCATCAATCGAATTGAAGCAATTCCCAAACTATTTACCTCGGCCCTCAGCCTGACCACCAATGTATTCAAGTCCTTTGGGCTTCGAGCCAAAACCCTTTTAGCAGATATCCCAATCATTGGAAAAAACATTGATGCTACTCAAGCCAAAAAGGAGTTGGCCGAGGTAAATAAGAGTATAAAAGACAACGCTTTGGAATTGGCTGATTCGGTTATACAGGCTGGTACAGGAGTAGAGGAAGGCACTAAAAAACTACAGGACTTTTTTGAGCAGTCGGGAGAATTTATCGCCGAGTCAATTGAAGCGGGGAATCGGATTCATCAACTACAGATTCAAATAGAGGAAATTGAAATACGAAACGCTAGACTCAGAGAGAAACTGCTTGCTGACGTTAAAAGGTATAATGACATTGCCGAGGACACTAAAAAGACGGAGCAAGAAAGAGCGGATGCTGCACTAAAGGCAATTGATGCCAATGATAAAGTATTGAAGCTAGATAAAGAGCTCATCCAGGCTAAAATCAGACTCAAAGAGGAACAAAACAGCCTTAATGATACAAGTCGAAGCGATGAGCTAGAACTCGAGGAATTGCGAGGTGAGCTATTCCGGAAGGAAACAGAAAGACAAGAGGCACGAACAACGTTAAGAAACAAATTCAACATTATCGAAGAGCAGGCCGAAAGAGAGCGGTTAAAACTCATAAAGGAGAACAATAGAAAAATACTGGAGGCAGCCACCAAATTTTATGATGCTCATATCGACCAGCTCGACACTCATGTCTCAAAAAGGATTGAGCTACTTGATCAACTGACCCAGCTTCAAATTTTATCAGTTCAGAAACGATTAAGAGATGAAGTTATTTCCGAGAAGGAGGCTCAAGATGAAATCTTTGAAATTCAACAGGAGAGCTTCCAAAAGCAACTGAAAGCAAGGGAAATCGAATTAATAGGACTAACTAACCTACGTGAGGAACTTCAAGAAAGACTAGGTAATCTTTTCGAACAAGAAGAAAACGAGAGAACGGAAGTAATGCGCCAGCAGCTTGAGGGGCAATTAAATGAGCTGGAACTACACTACAATGAAGTTAAGATTATTATAGAGGAGGTTACTAAAAAATGGGATGAAGCCCGCAAGGCTCAAGAAAGCAACAATCCTAAATCAGGTGAATCCCTTTTTAAACTTCTATTTGGGATTGATGCAGATAATAACCTTGTCAATCAAATCGGATCTTTGATGCAATCCCTTTATCAAGGGGTTTTTCAGCTGAAACAACAGGAGCTTGAGAAAAGCTTGAATAAGGAGCTTGAAATGGTGGAAGCTCAACAAAACAAGGCTTTAGAGGCAACTCAAGCAAGGTATAAAAAGGAAAAAAGACTACTACAGCAAAAGCTTGATGAAGGGGAAATTAGTCAAGAAGAATACAATGAACGATTAGCCCATCTTGACTCAAAGCTCAGCCATGAGAAGGAGCGTATCGATGAAAGGTATGCGCAAAAGGAAGAAGCGCTACGCGAGCAGGCCTTTGAGCGTGAAAAACGTTTATCGATCTCTAGAGCATATATGGATGCAGCATTGGCTGTGATTAAGGCTTTCGCAACAATGGATCCTATCAGTGCAGCGATATATGCTAGTACAGTGGGGGTGACTACCGGTTTTCAGATTTCGCAAATTCAAGCTCAAGAATATGCTTTAGGTGGTATGCTTGATGGACCTTCCCATGCTAGGGGAGGAATACCTATAGTCGCAGAGGGGGGTGAAGCAGTGATCAACAAAAGGTCAATGGCAAGCAGGGATGTTCTTAATCTCTCCGGGACGCCTTACGAAATTGCAAGTGCTATAAACGCATACAAAGGATATGGAAAGGCCTTCGGGATGGGTGGACAAGTACCCTACCCGGCTCCACCAATAAGCCAATCTAGAAACATTTCCAAAGCGCTGACTGGCATTGAAATGAATCAAATTGCAGATCGAATTATTAAGGGAATCACAATAGGTGTTAATGATAAGAAAGTAATCCTTGTTCAAGGGGACAGAGAGGACTTTGATAATGAAGTATTAATTGTAAAGCAGTCAAAACAATGGTCAACTTAAAGGATGAGACAATACTTGCTATTAAAGAGCATCTGCCTGCCGATTCAGGAATCACTGAAGTGGTGGAATATCTTTTCAAGAAAGACCTTATTGATACCAAAAGATGTCGATATGCCCTAATTAAAAGATTTTACTTTGACCTACTAAAGGACAACCCTGACTTGAAAAACATTGACGCTCAGCAGATAACCGCCGATTCGTTCAATATCAGCACTAGCCAGGTGGAAAAGAGCATTTACTACTATACCAAGGTTGAAATTTAACTTAACGAAAGAGCCGGTTTATTTTTTTATCCTGGCTCTTGTCTACCTTGTCTTGATAGGATTCATAATCGAAGATCACCGTCTTGTTGTTTTCGTGCGCCCATTTCAGGTAGTCTTCATAATTCCTTTTGTTGTGCTCATCCATTTTATGAGCCTCAATGAAGGGATTGTACTGTGCAGGCGCAGGGTGCTCAACTCGGTTTGACTGGGTTAGGAACTTGATGAAATTCCAGATCCCATAAGCGATGAGTCCAAATCCAAATAATATTACGAGCAGGGCAATAATCATTATTTCAAATTTAAGAAAAAGGAAAAGCGAACCCTTTTTATTTCAACATTTTACGAATAAAAACTAATCTATTAGTGCACTTTTGTTGCATGGAGAAGAAGTTTTTATCCATCCGCAATGCCTCAAAAAATGAAACCGTAATTGATATTGACGGTGAAATCGGTCCTTATGTAGATTGGGCTGAATGGCGTGTTGTTTACGACAACACCTATAAGGCGCTTAAAGGCAAGCTTGCGGAAATCCCTCAATCTTCCGCACAAACCATTACGGTTAACATCAACTCTTTGGGAGGTTACCTCAATGATGGCTTGTCAATGCTTGATTTACTTTCTGAGCATAAGGCTAAAGTTATAACCGTAGTTCGGGGTTTTACCGCCAGTGCTGCCACGGTTATTGCCCAGGCGGCAAGCAAGGGAAATCGCCGAATGAGCTCCAATGCTTTCTACCTCATTCATAAGGGAATGACCGGCATCTATGGGAATGCCAATGAGATCCGTTCAGTCTTGGAAGATATGGAGGGCATCGATGAAAAGCTTGCTGAGCTGTATTCAAACCGAAGCGGCAAGGAAATTCAGGATTTCCGTGACTTAATGGATAAAAACAACGGCAATGGCGTTTGGCTAAGTGCTTCAGAGGCTCTTGAATACGGATTAGTAGATGAAGTCTATGAACCTAATGACAAGGCTGTTAGTCTTGAGCGAGTGCAAAACTTCTATTCAAACGAAAAGAACCTCCCTCCTCTTCCACAAGTAATTAATAATTCACCCGATATGACTCTCGAAGAGAAATTCAGCAAGTTCAAGAATGAAGTTCTTGAAGCCATCAAAAATATCGGCAAGGGCCCTGCTAACGCGGGTGAAGGTGCCGATAATACCGTCGAGGTTAAAATCCTTGATAACGAAGAAGTAACCAACATGATCGCGGGAATGGAAGACCAAATCAAGAATGCGGTTTCCCAGGAAGACCATGATGCAGTGGTTAATGCCAAAAACGAGCTTGAGACAGAAAAGGCTAATTGGTCTACCGAGAAAACTGGCTTAGAGAACAAGGTTTCCAACCTGGAGACTGAGCTAGCCAAGCTTAAAGGTACCAAGACTACGCCTGCGGGTGGAGGTGATCCTAACCCTAGTGGAGGTCCAACTTCAAAAACTCAAAACGAAATAAATGCAGAAGCCAATGCCAAGGCATTACGCGGAGCTTAAGATTTAAAAATTAGAAAAATGAAAAGTCTATTCAAACTACTATCATTTACCCTCGTGCTTGGGGTAATTCTTTCTGCGGCTTTCCCTATTGATATGGTTGTCGCCCTTGGTGTATCTGCGGGAATAAACCTGATCACCAATTATGTGATTCAAATTCCTGCTGCCTTTGGTTATAGCATTATTACTGCTGGATCAGAATATAACGGTACTGAGAACGAAGAAATCCTCTTCCGCCCTCGATTTAACGGTAAGGTTGAAGATGTTGGATTCCGTCAGTTATTCACTAAAAATACCGATAGCCATAAAATGACCTTCTTTGGGAAACTCGGTAAGATTCTTATGCCATATGCCAAAGGCTTCCAAGGTGGAGGTGGAGCACCAATAATTCAAAACAAAATCGAATTAGGTGAATTCAAGGCCGAAACTGCGTACGACAAGCATGACTATTCTGGTTTAATCCAAGAACAAATTGTCAACAATGACGGGGTTAACCAAAATGATATCAGCGGAACTGACGTGATGAATGCCGAACAAAAGGTCTTTATGGATGCCCTGGGCGCCGATGTTTATCGTAACGTCTGGTTAGGTGATAAATCCAAGACTCATACAGCTGGAGGAAGCTATCCTGACGGCACTTCATTTAATTCAGGCGACGCCGATAAGTTCTACAATCAGATTGACGGTGTTATCACCCAGATTCGTGCGAAGGCAACTACGAGTCCCAGTACTTCCGCTGAAGAAATCCTTCTAAATGAAATCACAGCCGGGGGTATTCAGAATGACGAAGCGGCAGATGTCTTTAAGGCCATGTTCCGCAATGCTCCAAAAGAGCTTCAGGCCCTCAAGAATGCTGGGTTGCTAAGATTCTATGCAACCGATTCCGTGATCTTCAAATACCTTGACGACTTAGAGGCAGATGGAACCGAAGCAGCACGCCTTCAAACGATAAACGGAATCGCAATGCCATCTTGGAATGGTATTCCTATTCAACCATTGAATATCGACGCCTACATCGCAAATGACTTTGCCGCCGCATTCCCTGACGATTTAATCATTCTTACCACTCCAATGAATCTTGGATTAGTATTGAATGTTTCAGGAAGCTGGGCTCAAACACGTTTCTGGTTCAATCCAGACGAAAACGAAAACCGTCAACGCACACAGTTCCACTTAGGAGCGGGCTATGTGCTTCCTGAGTTGATCTCTTTTGCACAGAACGCATCTGCTTAATCAATAAAATCTAGAGTATGCCACTATTAGGATATGCGCCCGCTTGCGGGTCCCGATCAGGCTCAATCAAAGCGATTTGGATTGCGCTAGCCGCTGAAGTGACAAGTTTCACTTTGGCTACAAGTGAGAAGTTTTACGATACCGTTACCATGGAGTCTTCAAACGTCTTTAAAAAGTACGAGTTCGAACGCGATACTGCTGAACTTAAATTCTCAGATGTCTTTGAAAATCGCTCCTTTAAATCCACGGCATCCTTAGAGGTAATGCTAAAGGGCCTTCAGGAGGATTCCCGCGATGCAATCGAAGAGCTAGCTGCTAATAGCAACTGCGGTTTAATTGCCATCGTTGAGGATGCAAATGGTAAGAAATGGGTAATTGGTTACACCGAAAAGCACGGGAAAACTCGTCCACTAGAATTGTTAACCAATGAAGGCACCTCTGGTAAAGGCCTCACCGATGCCAATGGTGATGTTTTAACCCTTGGATGTGATTCAGGTGAAAAATACCGACTATTTACCGGTACGGTCCCTGTATAATCATTGACCATGACACGTAAAATACAGAAAGAGGAGATTCAAATAACTGTACCTGAAAGACTTTTAGGTAAAGTGATCTGGACAGTCCCTCCGAAGTTTAAGCAAAAGCACCCAGGCCGCTTTGAATTAGATAATTGCAGTCAAAAAGAGCTACAATATCTAAAGGCTAAGGGGTTATTGGAAGAGTAATCAGGTTTAGGATAATTGATAGTGAAGGGGAAGGTGGTCGGCATCTTCCCTTTCTTTTTTTATTGCCATGACAAAAACGAAGCGAAATAAAATAGTGAATCTTGGAACTATCGGTTCCGAGGAAATTAGCCCTTCACACCAGAACACCAAAAACCAATATGGTTTAGATGACTGGAAAGTCTTTGGTGGCGATAATCTTTGGCCTCAAGCAGTAGCTTTCCTTAATCGGAAATCAAATGTTCATCGAGGGATCCTAAACAAAAAGACGCTATACATTACTGGGAAGGGATTTTCTACAGAGAACACAGAATTACAGAACCTACTCAGTAATGTCAACGCAGAAGGTGAAGATTTCAGAGAGGTATTTAGAAAGCTCAACTTCGATGATCAGAGTAATGGGAATGCTTGGCTAGAGGTAGTGACCAATCGAAATGGTCAATTCCTAAATCTATATCATCATGACTACACTACTTGTAGGCTAGGCAATAAAAAAGAGCGTGGATATGTCCTTCTTCACAGTGACTGGGCTAAAGTGCATCGCAGCAGGGACAAAATTAAAAGGGTGCCTCTTTACCCGGAGTTTGAGGATACCGAAGGGGATGGAAACCTTCGCAGTATGGTGCACTTCAAAGACTACGAACCCGAATTTGTGGATTACGGCCTTCCTCAATGGATAGCAGGAATGGGAGTTAGTGCCATCGCTTATAAAACCGATAAGTGGAACATCAGTCGACTTGACAACAACTTCAATAGCTCTGGTGTGCTGTTGGTAGAAGGTGAATTCGAAAACGAGCAAGAAGCAGAAGATCTAAAAGCAGAGTTTCAGAAGGAGTTCACTGGTGAAGGTAAAACCGGGAAGGTCATGTTCATCGCTAAGGGTGCTGGAGGGGAAAGCACTGAATTCATTCCTTTTAATCAAGGCAGTGATTCCGACTGGTCAGATTTACACGCTCAGAGTACCAGTGATTTGGTTCTAGCCCACGGCTGGTATCGAACCCTTTCAGGTATTAGTGACAACACGGGTTTTGATACCGATCGAATCCTGAACGAGTATAGCATCGCTTTGCAAGAGGTAATTCTAGATAGGCAGGAGTATTTCTTAGGCAAGATTAAAGCAATCATTACTGAAATTCTAGGAATCCCTACAGATGACCTTGAAGTCATAAACAAGCCTCCACTTAGCGCAAAACCCGATTACATGCGCGTTTGGGAAGCTCGTAAAGCAGATGGGCTCGATTATGATGAGGATGACCCAGAACAGAAAATGTTCTTATCAAATATTAAATCCGCAAATCTTACAATCAATGGCCAGTAATTTCATTCTAGCTCAAGAGGTTATAAATATTGCCTTTGAAAAGGCAGATATCAGGACAGGGTATATCAAGGATAACCATATTGAAGTATCCGAGATAAAATACATCAGGCCAGCTATCACGGAAGATTTATTCAATCATCTCGATAAAGATGATGGAGGTTTGGAAGAGCATGAAGTGACTCTTAAAGCAATAATTAAGAAGGCTTTGGCTCACTATGTTGCCTACCTTGTTATTCCAGGTATGTCAACCCAAGTCAGCAACCTAGGAGCTCAAAGGTCTAATGGCCTACATTCTAATTCGGCGTCAGATAAACAGATAGGCGAACTAAGGTCAAATCACATGGCCATGGGCGATGCTTACAAGGATGAAGCCGTGAAGTATATCGAAGATAATTTAGACAGCTTCTCGGAGTATTACCAGCGTGGTCAGTCGACTAATAATAAGGTGAAAATAAGGGGAGGAATAATCTTTTAGATATGGAAAACTACATTTTCTACTTAGCAATATTGATAATGATTCTCTACCCCTTTGTTGAAGGAGTTAGGGAGTACTATTTCTACGGAGTGAACAAGGCAGCTGGTTATAGCCAAAGAAGCAAGGATAGTGACCGAAAGATCATGAACGTCCTTACTTGGTTTATGACTCATGTAATACTAGTTCTACAGCTAGGTAATCAGGATTTGGTGCTTATGGGTTTGATTGCAATAGCTCTTGCCTTCTGGCGATGGATTGTTCTAGATGGCGTGCTTAACCTCAAAAGAGAACTTGGGTTTTGGTATGCTGAACGGTCTGGACGGTCTTTCACTGATCGATTACTTAATCCCCTCTCCATTCCAGCTCGGGCAGCATGGAAGTTGACCCCCTTTTTTTTGGCCCTAACACTAATCTATTTGATTACTAATTAAAAACATCAATATGTCAAAGAAACTTAGAAAGATGGCGGTCATCCATTGCAGTGCCACCAAACCCGCCTTAAGCAGGACTCTCACGGTAGAGCAAATCAGAAAGTGGCATACTGACCCCAAATCCAAAGGAGGACGTGGGTGGAGTGATATTGGCTACCATTATTTCATTGATTATGATGGAAACATTTGGGTAGGTAGGCCTATAGACCGTTCGGGAGCTCATGTTCGCGGGTTCAACCAGGAATCCATTGGGATCTGCTATTCCGGGGGTCTTGATGAGAATGGACAGCCAAAAGACACCCGAACTCCTGCACAAAAGAAGTCTTTGCGAGTCTTGCTAAAATACCTTCAACGCCTGGAAGGACATCCTGAAATTGAGGTGTCCGATTCCTTGGAAATACTTGGGCATCGTGACCTTAGCCCAGACCTTGATGGGGATGGGATTATTGAGCCCAATGAGTGGATGAAAGACTGCCCCTGCTTTGACGCTAAAACCGAGTACCAAAATTTGTGATCGTGCGTCGACAAATCGCAACACTGCTTCAAATGAACGATTCACAAACATACAGCGCAGCCTTGACCAAGCTGAGCATCTGGATGGGGGCCTTGATGGTACCCCTTTACGATATACTTCTTTCAGTACTGCTATTGATTGTTATCGACTTCTTTACTGGAATCGGTTCAGCTATCAAACGGAAAGAAGGAATTAGCAGCAGAAAAATGAGGAACACCTTAAACAAGTTCCTTTTCTATAGCCTGACTTTATTAGCCGCTCATATAGTCGAGGTGAAGATTACACCGGCTTTACCGTGGTTAAATATTGTCAGTGGCTTCGTGGCACTCACTGAGCTCAGAAGCATCTTCGAAAATTTCAATGTGATTTTCGGATTGAACATCTGGACATATGTCAAGGGCCTCATACGTCAAACCAAAGCCGGTGAAGAGATTCTGAATTCATTAGACAAATCAAAAGACAAAGAACCATGAAACGCTTTGCGATTCTAATAGCACTCCTGTCACTATTAAGCTGCAGGCAACAAAAGGTGCTATCATCCAATACAGAGACTCTACGAATAGTCGAAGTTGAAACCGAGAGAAAGGACACTCTTTTACCAGGCTTCACCATTAGGACGCAATTCGCAATCCCAGAGATTATTGAAAGGGAAGTCCATGACACCCTGACCATCATTGATCCGGAAACAGAAGCCGAGTTGAAGCTATGGAAGGATAATTATGGGAACCTTGTGGCCGTTTGCGATGATAAAGACCAAGTCATAGAAAGGCTCCGGGAATCTATAGTTAAATCATCCTCGGAATCAAAAGAAATAGTATTAGAAAAAGACACCAAAACTTGGTGGCAGAAGCTCACACAGATAGTGCCATGGTGGGGCTATTTGTTGTTTGGTTTTTTCCTAGGGATTTTGCTGAGATTCAGTGTCTGAAGTGCTAATTCAGGGAATGAATAATTTCAGCGTCGTTAGGAACATACAAATCAAATTTATCATCATTGATATCAAAATTGGCTATCATTTGTTTTTGTAGGCCTAAAAACTGTTCAACTATCTTTTCAGAATAACGTAGAATCAGTAATTCCCGAATTTCAGCAGTGGACATATTAACATCAAAATCGTAAAAAATCATACTCCCTTCATTTTCTTCCTTTGCCATTCCTAAAACTGAGATGAATCGTCCTAAATTAAAAACAAAGGTGACTCCAGTGGTAGTAAATAAATTTTGGATTTTAATTTCTTCAATTAATTCTTGACCAAATTGCTTAAGGTTATAGGCTATTTTATCTAAATCATAAGTTTGCCCATAATTCCTTTTACTTCTCATTTCATCGACAATAATTCGATATTTCGGAATCGAAGGAGGCTGTTGAATCAGGTAGGTTCTCTTTGTCATGTGATAAAAATTTGGCAAGCTTTAGTAAAGTTCTGCAGTCTATTTATTCCTCAAGAATACATTTTCTGCATATGTGGCTATCTCCAGTTCCCCAGAGGTTTTTGCGTACTTAATAAAGTCTTTCAATCTTTCAGGGCTGAGTTCAGACAACTCTCTATCTCTATCCTTTTCAAGAGCTATAATTATCCTTTCAAATTGTTTAAACTTTTCTCTCTCTTCATCTACCGCCATTGTGAAAAGGTATTTTCCGGTTATTGTGCAAATAAAGTCAATTAACCCCACAAGACCATGATAATGAGCACTAAAGACTATAATAAATTAAGGCCATTAATACATAATTGACCAGATAAAAATTATCTACTAAACTACCCTCAGCTTTTTAAGTTCTTCTCTGTCACGCTTTTCTTGATTAACTTGGTATATCTTAGTTGTCCGGATATTTGTATGTGAAGCAAGCTTCATTGCTACTGTGGTTGGCAAGCTGTCCAGCATAGAATGTTTTAAGGAATAGAAGTCGGCACTAACCTCCAGAAGATTTCCGTCTGACGATATTATCTCTTTTGATTGTTTGACGTGCCGTTTCCATCTTAAAGTGATTTGATACGGTTTAATTCTTTTACTACCCGGTTCCAAACCAGTTGAGAAAATATAGTCATCATCCAAAGCCGAATTACATACTTCCTCCCACAATGGATATACTTGCTTTAAAATGACTTTCTTAACTAATTTATAGTCCTGCCCTTTTTTAATAATAACGTTAAATTCTTGATTCTTCAAGTCCACATCCTTTCTCTGAAGACTAATTAACTCAGAGCTTCTGGCACCGGAGTACATGAATATCTCCGCATACCTCCAAAAATTATAGTTCCTAATTTTGAGGTAGTTCATAACCGTCTTCAATTCCTCTTTGCCCAAAGTTTCACGAGGTTTGGAAGTGGTTTTCTTCCGCCTAATATCACGTGCCAGGTTAGTATCACAACATTCTTCTTCAATGAGTTCAACGAATAAAGAGGAGATATATCCCTTAGCGTGATTGAAATAACTATCAGGAAACTTACACTCCGTCAAAATTGATTTTAATTCACGACGCTTTAAATTCTGTATGGTTACGGCTCTAAGGTGAAGTTTTTCAGCAGATTTCTCGATCCTGTTAAGAATAACTCTTACCTGACGCTTATGCTTTTCGGTTGCAGTTAATCTATCCAGTGCTAATCGAAAGGCATTAATAAACGGCAGTTCAGGATTTAAAGAGGTATAATCAATGCTCTCATCAACCATTTGCACCTTTCTAATGGGATTCCATCCCGCCAAAAGCTGCTCTAATTCATTTTCAAGTATTGCTTTGGTCGCTAGTCTTCTGTCAGAAAGAGATTTGTACTCATTCATACCCTTTACAATACAGAGTTTGCCTTTTGGCCACCTTTCTGCATGATCAGGATCATGATAATAATATTGAATACGCCAATCCACTTTCGTGGATGCGCCAACTTGTTTCCAGTTTTTTGGGAAAACGGAAGGATCTGATACAGAACATCCGTTAATAAGGTAATGTCGATTTCGTCTTGCCATTGTATTAACGATTTTATTAACTGTTATACAATGACAATGCTGGAGGATAAAGAGCCAATCCCATAAGTGGTGCGGGATTGGCCCTTGTGATCGCGGCAGGATTCGAACCTGCGACCGTCTGCTTAGAAGGCAGATGCTCTATCCAGCTGAGCTACGCGACCCAATTATTGGGAGGCAAAAGTAATACTATTCTTTGCCTTAAAACAAGGTTGAAGGAAGATTTGCAAGCATCAATCTATTTGCTAGCTTTAAGCAGACCAAAACTTCACCTATGACCTTTAAATACCTTAAGGAAGATTTATCTTCTTCCTTAGTAGTTTTTCTTGTGGCTATCCCGCTCTGTTTGGGAATTGCCGTAGCTTCTGGAGCCAGTCCCTTATCCGGCCTCATCGCAGGTTTAGT
>JGI12316J15310_10000066_pt25 | contig 42364 bp, 43 predicted proteins | sample MarCyaLeptolynsp_FD_15310 | JGI IMG/M metagenome (IMG submission 15310) | reverse complement strand
AGCGGCTGAACCGCCAGCGGAACAGCGACCAGCGCGGTCGCCAGAAGTGCCGCGCGCAATCCGGCGCGGGCCGTCGTACCGGTCATGTCAAACTCCCTCAGTTGCATGGGGCGACAGGCGGAACCCGGATCTCGATGCGGGCCTCGCCTTCGCCGTCGGCCATAGAGGTAGACACCGATCGGTACGCCGGGCGGACGAAGATTGGGCAATTCGGCGGCAGGTATGGCAACAGCGTGTCATCCGCCGGCAAGTGCGCTAAAGGAGGGGTGATCCCCCGGTCAGCTCTTCGGACCCGACGATGGAAGGCTCCCGCCCCGACCTCACCGACAGCGCCCCAGGCGGACGCCTGCTGGACGCGCTGACCACGCCGGCCTGCCTCGCCTTCACCGAGGCGTGGCTGGAATGGCGGGGCGACGCCGTCGCCCCGCACCGGGGACAGCTCGACCTCGATCGAATCGCCCGTCACTTGCGCTGGCTCAGCGTTCTCGAGGTGCGATCGCCGGAGGAGATGATCTTTCGCCTGGTCGGCACGGCGATCAACGACACCCGGGGCCGCGAGCTCACCGGCGCCAACCTCAAGGACCTGTCCCGGGCCGAGGACTGGCCGCGCCGGTCGGCGATCAACTGGGACCTCGCGACACGGCCGGCCGGCATCACCTTCCGGGTCCTGTTCGAGTATTCGCTCGGCCCCCCCGTCCACTCGGAATACGTCTGCCTGCCGGTGTTCGCCGAAGAGCCCGGCGCGCCAACGCAGTTGTTCACGATTCGCGAGCCGGTCGTCGATGTCAGCCTGAACCTGCCGCAGCGGGAGACCGCCTACAATCACGTCGGCGAGGGCAACCGCTTCGTCGATCTCGGCAACGGCACGCCGCCGCTCGACCTGCTGCCGGAACCGATCGAGAGCCTGACGCTCTGAGGCGCGCCGGCGACCGTGCCGTCAGATCCGCTGCTCGAAATGCTCCGCGACGCCAAGCAGACGGACAACCGCGCCGCCCGGCTCCACCACCAGAGGCATGACGATCGTCTCGTACCACAGCCGGGAGCCGACCTTGCTGCGGTAGGGGATCCGCTGGACCGCCGGCGCGGCGGTGTCGGTGGCGAGCGCATAGAGCCGGATGAGGGTTGCCTGACTGCCCTGCGCGGCAACCTCGGACAGGCGCCGGCCCGTATTGTCGGCCTCGGTATGGGAGACGATGTCGGTGCCGACCAACCGGTACCGGTAGTCCCGCCCGTCATCCGTCTCCAGCACGTCCACCAGATAGACGTAGGGCAGGATGGAGACCAGGGCCTCCGCCGGCAGGGATCCGGCAACCGGCAGACCGCCCTCGCTGCGGGCACAGTGCCAGAGCCCATGGCCCCGGATGCTGATCGGCGACACCAGATCGTCGTCGCCATGAACGGTCCGGCCGCTCTCCTCGACGACGGAATGCCCGCCCGGATGCTGCCGCAAAGTCGAGTGCAGGAGGCCGCGTGCCATGTCGGGGTCTTCCAGTCGGAATCACGGGATGCCGCGAGAATCGCGGCAGGGAATGTTCATCCCAAAGTGGTTAACAAATCCTTTCCGGACCGGCCGACACAGGATGACAGCCGCGCCGAACGCGCTAGGTTGATCCCAACGTAGTGACCGACACGTGAACACTGGGGGAGCAAGCATGGACCTGGATCTCAGCGGCAAGACCGCGCTCGTCACCGGATCGACCCGCGGCATCGGCCTCGCGACGGCGAAAGGGCTGGCGGCGATGGGCGCGGAGGTGATCGTGAACGGGCGCAGCGAGGGACCCGTGGCGGACGCCATCGAGGCGATCGCCGCGGCGACGCCGAACGCGGTCCTGCACGGGCAGGTCGCCGATCTCGGGACCGCCGGTGGCTGCGACGCCCTGATCGCCGCATTCCCGAGCGTCGACATCCTGGTCAACAACCTGGGAATCTACGCCCCCAAGCCGTTCTTCGAGATCGCGGACGCGGACTGGCAGGAGATGTTCGACGTCAACGTCATGAGCGGCGTGCGTCTCACCCGCCATTACCTCAAAGGGATGTTGGACACCAAGGATTGGGGCCGCGTGGTCTTCGTTTCCAGCGAATCCGGGATCTTCATCCCCAAGGAGATGGTTCACTATGGCTTCTCGAAGGGCGCGCAGTTGACGATCGCCCGCGGGGCGGCGGAAGCGACCAAGGGAACCAACGTCACCGTGAACTCCGTCCTGCCGGGCCCAACATGGGTCGAGGCCCAGACCGAACGACTGACCGCCCGTGCCGCGGCTCAGGGCACGACGCTGGAGGCGCTCAAATCCACCATGTTCACCGAGCGGCGTCCAGCCTCGCTGATCCAGCGCTACGCCAGCCCCGAGGAGGTCGCCAACATGATCTGCTACGTCTGCTCCAAGGCATCGAGCGCGACCAACGGCGCCGCCCTGCGGGTCGAGGGGGGCATTGTCACCAACCCATTCTAGGCACCTGTCCCCTCATCCGGCGAACGCATCGACGGCGATGAAGGTGACGTGCGAGGCCACGGTCGGCGTGTAGTCGCGGCGGCTGAAGGTCGGATTGTAGAGACTGACCCCAATGATCGAGGTCACGTGCCCCGCGGCGTCGGACAGCGGCATCACCAGGCGCTCCACGAACCGGCTGCTGCTCGCCGCAGGGTCGTCGGCGGCGGCCCCGTACAAGACCATCGGCACGTCGCGGATCCGGTCCCATCGCTCCCGGACGATGCGGTGGTTCGTGTCGCCGATGATGGCTCGAAGGTGCTTGCCTTTGATCGATCCGCCCCAGGCGTCGTGAACCTCCTCGCCCGCCAGGTCGCAGACATAGTCACCGATGGCGGGGTCCATGCGGTAGATCCACACGAACTTCAGCAGGTCCGGTACCGCCAAGGGATCGAAGTCTTTGCGTCGTGGCACCGCATGGCCTCGCCTGGCGTCGGACCAGGCCTCGAACATGCGCAGAATGCTCGGTCCGACGTCCGGGACCTCATTCAGGAAGGTTTCCCGTGGCGGGATCGTCTCTGTCGTCACCATCGGCAGCGTCAGGCTCACGGGCGCGGTCCGACCAGCGACGGTGTCAGGCCGCCGCCATCGACGGCTTGATTCGAGCGGTGTGTCCGGGAAACCATCATGCACTGACCTTCCTTGACCGCGACAGTCACCCGGCGCCGGAGGAGACGACCATGCTGAGCGACGCCGAAATCGCCCAATATCACGACAAGGGTTACGTCTTCCCTAACTATCGCCTGCCACCGGAGACGCTGCAGGCGATCCGCGACGACCACGCCCGCCTGCTGCAGCGCCACCCGGAATTCCGCGACAACTGTCCGGACCTGCTGTCCTTCGACACCCGGTTCCTGAACTACGCCCGCGACCCGGCGATCCTCGACATGGTCGCCCAGCTGATCGGGCCGGACATCGCGCTCTGGAACATGAGCTTCTTCGCCAAGCCGGCCCACAACGGCAAGCGCACGCCCTGGCACCAGGACGGCGCCTACTGGCCGATCCGGCCGCTGGCGACCTGCACGGTATGGATCGCGGTCGACGACGCCACGCCGGAGAACGGCTGCATGCGCTTCATCCCCGGCTCGCACAGATCGAAGAGCCTGGCGCCGCACGACCTGAAGAAGGATCCGTGCCTGACGCTGAGCCAGGAACTTTCGGCGGGCACCTTCAACGAATCCGAGGCGGTGGACGTGGCGCTGGAGGCGGGGCAGATCTCCCTGCACGACGTCTATCTGTTTCACGGATCAGAGGCCAACACCTCGGCGCTGCCGCGCCGCGGTATGACGCTGCGGCTGATGCCGACGACGTCGCATTACGACCGCGAGATCGCCAAGGAGGCCTATCGACAGCGCGGCGACTACGACCAGTCGATCCGCACCCTGTTCCTGATGCGCGGGGTCGACCGCAGCGGGCGCAACGACTTCCAGGTCCGCGGCCTGCATTGAGTCCGAATCACGCGTTGTCGAGGCTGAACTCTCGCTCTCGGCGGGTGAAGTCGAGGATCGCGAGCAACATCGTCACCTGTGTCCCATCCTCCGAGAGCGGGACGATCAGACGTTCGATATCGAACAGCGCGCCGCCGAGCTGGCGGAATACATGATCGGAGAACAGCGGCCGCGCCGCCGTCACCGCGCTCATGTAATCGTCGAGAACCTTATCTCGCACCTCGCCAAAGTCGATCTCGTCGAGATACATGCCGGTGTAGTCGCTCCCGTACATGTCGACGACCAGAGTGCCGACCAGCCGCACCTTCAAGCGGTGATCCTTTGGCAGGTAGTCCAAGAGAATCACGTTGGGCAGAAGGTCCGGGATGTCCAGCGGATCCAGGTCCGAGCGGGCCGGCAGCACTCGGTCGCCGCGCATGGATTGCCAGTACTCATAAGCGCGGAGCAGCATCGGCGACCGCACCTCAGCGATCGGTTTACCCGTGTGGGCCATGGTGGGCACGTCGCTTTCGTCGTCTGGTGCAGGGAGTCCATTGTGCCCCGGCCGCAAAGCGGGCGCGAAACAAATCGCTGACATTCGGTATCGGGCGCCGGATGCGTTAACCTTTTCTTTGAACTCTGGTGTCAAATAGGTATCGCGTATCGAATACCAAGACAGGGGTCGCGGACCATGGACGAGTTGCTGAGTGAGTTCCTCACGGAGACGGCCGAAGGCCTCGCCGAGCTGGACGTCGAGATCGTCAAGCTTGAGCAGAATCCGAATGATGCCGGATTGATTGCGAGCATTTTCCGCATCGTGCACACGATCAAGGGCACCTGCGGCTTCATCGGCCTGCCGCGCCTAGAGACCCTGGCACACGCCGCCGAGAACGTGCTGGGCAAGTACCGCGACAAGGAACTCGAGGTCACCCCGACCTCCGTCACCGTCATCCTGGCCTCGCTCGATCGCATCAAGAGCATCCTGGCCCATATCGAGAATACCGAGCAGGAGCCAGAGGGCAGCGACGACGACCTGATCGCCCAGCTCAACGACCTCGCCGAGGGCCGCTCCCCCGACACCGACGCGATCGTTCCGGGACCCGAGATTGCCGAGGAAACGGTCGCCGACGCGCCGGTCGAGGACGACCTGGATGCCGCTGTCCCCGGTGGCGACGTGATCGGCACGCGCCCGGGCGAGGTTCCGCTGGACGAGCTGGAGCGCGCCTTCATGGAAGCGCCCGGTCCGGAAGACGCCGCCGTGGCGGCCGACCCCGAGCCGCAGCCCGAGCTGCCGGCCGCCCCGGCATCCGTGCCGGCCGTCGCCGAAAAGGCGCCGGAGCCTCAGCTCGACGCCGCGCCCGCCGAGTCCAAGACCGCGGCGCAGAACATCCGCGTGAACGTGGAGTTGCTCGAGAACCTGATGACCATGGTGTCCGAGCTTGTCCTGACGCGAAACCAGCTGCTGCAGATCGCCCGCTCGAACGGCCAGGAGATCGAGGGCTTCAGCGTGCCGCTGCAGCGCCTCAGCCAGGTCACCTCCGAGCTGCAGGAAGGGGTCATGAAGACCCGCATGCAGCCGATCGGCAACGCGTGGTCGAAGCTGCCGCGCATCGTGCGCGACCTCGCCCACGATCTGAACAAGAAGATCGAGCTCGTGATGCAGGGGGCGGACACCGAACTCGACCGCCAGGTGCTGGAGCTGATCAAGGATCCGCTCACCCACATGGTGCGCAACTCGGCCGACCACGGCGTCGAGGACCCGGCGACCCGCCTCGCCTTCGGCAAGTCCGAGACTGGCCACATCCGCCTGAACGCCTATCACGAGGGCGGTCACATCATCATCGAGATCGCCGATGACGGTAAGGGCATCGACGCCGAGAAGATCAAGGACAAGGCGATCGAGAAGGGCGTGGTCACCGCGGCCGACGCCTCCAACATGTCGGATCAGCAGATCCTGCAGCTGATCTTCAAGCCCGGTTTCTCGACCGCCGAGAAGATCACCAGCGTGTCCGGCCGTGGCGTCGGCATGGACGTGGTGAAGACCAACATCGAGAAGATCGGCGGCACCGTCGACCTGACCAGCCATGTCGGCAAGGGCTCGACCTTCAAGATCAAGATCCCGCTCACCCTCGCCATCGTCTCGGCGCTGATCGTCGCCTCCTCGGCGGAGCGGTTCGCGATCCCGCAGCTCTCGGTCCTCGAGCTGGTCAAGACCACGACCGACGGGCCGAACCGCATCGAGACGGTCCAGGGCACCCGGGTCATGCGCCTGCGCGACCGGCTGCTGCCACTGGTGTCGCTCAAGGATCTGCTGCGCCTGAACGACGACGTCGAGGAGAGCGAGGAATCCGCCGCCAGCGAGACCTTCGTGGTCGTCATGCAGGTCGGCACCTACTCCTTCGGCTTGCTGGTCGACAAGGTGTTCGACACCGAGGAGATCGTGGTCAAGCCGGTCGCCCCGGTGCTGCGCGACCTGACCGTGTTCTCCGGCAACACCATCCTCGGTGACGGCTCGGTGATCATGATCCTCGATCCCAACGGGATCGCCCAGGAGACCGGCGAGGTCGTGGTCCCCGACCAGGCCGACTACGACTCCGACGAGGACTACGACGTGTCGCTGGAGGAGCAGACGCTGCTGCTGTTCAAGTCCGGCGACGACGGGCCGAAGGCGGTGCCGCTGTCGCTCGTGGCGCGGATCGAGATGCTCGAACTCAAGACCGTCGAGCATTCCGAGGGCCGCCCGCTGGTGCAGTATCGCGGCTCGCTGATGCCACTGGTGCTGTGCAAGGGCGCTGCCCCGCTGGAGCGTGACGGTCAGCGGCCGGCCCTGGTGTTCACCGACGACGGCAAGTCCATGGGCCTGGTGGTCGACGAGATCCTCGACGTGGTCGAGGACCGGATCGACGTCACCATCGCCCCGGATGGCGCCGGCATGATGGGTTCCGCCATCATCAAGGACAAGGCAACCGACATCGTCGATGCCGGCTTCTACCTGACCGAGGCGTTCGGCGACTGGTTCCGCCATTCGCGGCCGGGCAAGGAGCAGGCCAGCAAGCGCCGGCTGCTGCTGGTCGACGACAGCGCCTTCTTCCGCAACCTGATGACGCCGCTGCTCGCCACGTCCGGCTACCGGGTGGTCCCGGTCGACAGCGCCCATCGGGCCCTGGAACTGTGCGAGCAGGGCGCGACCTTCGACCTGATCGTCACCGATATCGAGATGCCGGACATGGACGGCTTCACCTTCGCCGAGAAGCTGAAGGAAACCGCCTGGGCCGAGACCCCGATCGTCGCGCTGTCCTCGCGGACCTCCGACCAGGATCTCGAGCGCGGCCATGAGGTCGGCTTTGCGGACTATGTCGCCAAGTCCGACCGCGAAGCCCTTCTCGACGCGCTGCCGGAACTGCTCACCGAGTAGTCGGAAAGGCGCTTTCATTCCCCTGAAGTCCAAACTCGGGCGCCCTCGCGGCGCCCGTTTTCTTTGCCGAACACCCGGCACGAGGATTCTCTGCCGGCCGTCCGGCACGGGGACGTGAACGGCCATCGCCTGCCACCCGGAGCTAGACTGGCGGCATTTCCCAGCGGCTTCTCATGATCGGGCTGATCGGTACCGCGGTGACGGCGGTGTGCTGCTTCACGCCGGTCCTCGTCGTCGCCCTGGGCGGGCTCGGTCTGTCCTGGGCGATCGGCTATCTTGACGCCATCCTGCTCCCGGCCCTGGGCCTGTTTCTCCTGATCATCGGGTATGCGCTGTGGCGACGCACCAAGACCAAATGATCCTGCGCTCGACGATCACCTGCCCACAGTGCGGTCACGCCGAAACGGAAACCATGGCGACGGACGCGTGTCAGTACTTCTACGACTGCCGGGGCTGCGGCGCCGTCATCAAGGCCAAGCCCGGCGACTGCTGCGCGTTCCGCTCCTACGGCACCGTGGCCTGCCCGCCGGTGCAGACCGGCAACGCCTGCTGCGGCTGACCGCGCCGCGAGGCCGGCATCGCCGGTGCCAGTCCGCATCTTCCCGCTCGACCCGACCGGCGGCTAGACTTGTCGCAACGAGAGCAAGAACCTGCCTTGGGGGAGTGAGATGCCCGAGACCTTCACGGTCGCCGGGGCCGGCCTGATCGGTCGCGCCTGGGCCATCGTCTTCGCGCGCGCCGGCCACGCTGTGAGGCTCTGGGACGGATCGGCGGACGCGCTTGCCGCGGCGATCCCGCTGCTGCGCGCCAACCTGGACGATCTGGAGGCCCAGGGCCTGATCGACAGCGCCGCCGAGGTCGCCGCCCGGGTGACACCGGCCGACTCGCTCGGGGCGGCGCTGGAAGGGGCGCGCTGGATGCAGGAATGCATCGCCGAAACGGTCGAGGCGAAGCTGGGTCTGTTCGCCGAGGCCGACCGTTACGCCGAGCCGGACGCGATCCTGGCCTCCTCCTCGTCCTCGATCACCGCGTCGAAATACACCGAGGACCTCGACGGCCGGCTGCGCTGCCTGGTCGCCCATCCGGTCAACCCGCCCTATCTCGTGCCGCTGGTGGAGATCTGTCCCGCCCCGTGGACCGATCCCGCCGTCGTCCAGCGCGCCCGCCAGACCATGGACGCGGTCGGCATGGTGCCGGTCGCGGTCAACACCGAGGTCGAGGGCTTCGTGCTGAACCGCCTGCAGGGCGCGTTGCTGGCCGAGGCGTTCAAGCTGGTGGCCGACGGGGTGATCTCCGCTGACGACCTGGACAAGACGGTCAAGGACGGGCTCGGCCTGCGCTGGTCGTTCATGGGACCGTTCGAGACCATCGACCTGAACGCCCCCGGCGGCGTCGCCGACTACTGCAAGCGCTATGGTGGCATCTACGAACGGCTGCAGGCCGAGCAGGCCGAGGTTCGGGTGTGGGACGACGACACGGTCGCCCGCATCGAGGCGGAGCGCCGCCGAACGCTCGCGGCCGACCGGCTCGGCGATCGCCAGGTCTGGCGCGACCGGCGGCTGATGGCCCTGCTCAAGCACAAGCGGGCGGCGCGCGACGAATTCGGGAGCTGAGCCATGCCACGACGCCTCAAGCTGACCACCGACACCCCCTGGATAGAGATCCGCTCGACGCCGGCGGACTGGAGGAAGGCGGGGCGCGACGGCCTTCTCACCCTGCTGCACCGCATGCATCTGATCCGCGCTTTCGAGGAGGCGGTGCTCGAACTGGCCTCGGAGGGGCTGGTCCACGGTCCGGCGCATTCCTCGATCGGCCAGGAGGGCGCCGCCGTCGGCGCCATCGTCGACCTGGTGCCCGGCGACCAGATCAACGGCTCGCACCGCTCGCACCACCAGTTCGTGGCCAAGGCCCTGGGCGCGGTGCTGCACGAGCAGGCGGTCGATCCGCTGGCCGAAGCCGAGCACCGGGCGGTCGCGCCGATGCTGCGCGCCGGTCTCGCCGAGATCATGGGCCTGGCCCCCGGCATGACCGGCGGACGCGGCGGCTCGATGCACCTGCGCTGGGGCGAGGCCGGCGTCATTGGCTCCAACGCCATCGTCGGCGGCGGCGTGCCGTTCGCGCTGGGGGCGGCGTGGTCGCGCGCGAGGGCCGGCACCGGCGACGTCGCCGTGACCTTCTTCGGCGACGGCGCGCTGAACATCGGCGCCGTGCTGGAGAGCCTGAACCTGGCCGCCGTCTGGAACCTGCCGGTTTGCTTCTTCATCGAGAACAATCAGATCGCCGTCGCCACCACGCTGGAGGAGTCGACGCGGGAGACCCGGCTGTCGGCCCGCGGCCTCGGTTTCGGCATCCCGTCCTTCACCTGTGACGGCATGGACCCGCTGGCGGTCAGGCTGGCGATGGGCGAGGCGCTGGACCTGCTGCGCGCCGGCAAGGGGCCGGCGATCGTCGAGGCCTCGACCTACCGCTACTTCCACCAGTCCGGCCCCCTGCCCGGCTCCGCCTTCGACTACCGCACGAAGGAGGAGGAAGAGGCGTGGAAGACCCGCGATCCGATCAAGCGGGTGGCGACGGAGATGACGGATCTCGGGCTGCTCGAGGCCGGCGACGACGACCGGATCCGCGACCGCTCGGTCCGCACCATGCGCGAGGTGGTCGGCGGCCTGGTCGAGCCGGAGGGCAACGGCCGGCGCATCGTCCCCGCCCTGTGGCCGGCGGTCGAGAGCGTCGACACCGGCCTGCGCAGCGCCGGCGACGAGTTCGCCGATATCGCCTTCACCGAGCTGGAGACCTTTACCGGCGCCGTCGGGACGCGGAGATACATCGACGTGGTCGCGGAGGTGATGGACGCCCGCATGGCCGCCGACGAGCGGGTCTTCGTGCTGGGCGAGGACATCCACCGGCTGCGCGGCGGCACCAACGGCGCCACCCGCGGGCTGTACGCCAAGTATCCCGACCGCATCCTGCCGACTCCGATCTGCGAGCAGAGCTTCGCCGGGTTCGCCGGCGGTGTCGCGGTCGACGGCCGCTTCCGCCCGGTGGTCGAATTCATGTATCCGGACTTCGCCATGGTCGCCGCCGACCAGCTGTTCAACCAGATCGGCAAGGCCCGGCACATGTTTGGCGACACCCTGTCGATGCCGCTGGTGGTGCGCACCAAGGTGGCGATGGGGTCGGGCTACGGCTCGCAGCACTCGATGGACCCGACCGGCATGTTCGCGCTGTTCCCCGGCTGGCGCATCGTCGCCGCCTCGACGCCGTTCGACTATGTCGGCTTGATGAACTCGGCGCTGACCAGCGAGGATCCGGTGCTGGTGCTGGAGCATGTGGAGCTCTACGCCAGCGAGGGCCCCGGCCCGATGGACGATCTCGGCTATCACATCGAACTCGGCAAGGCGAAGGTGGTGCGGCCCGGCGCGACGCTGACGATCGTCACCTATCTCGCCATGGTCTCGAAGGTGCGGGCGGCGGTCGAGCGGCTCGGCATCGACGCCGAGATCATCGACCTGCGCAGCCTGGACCGGGCCAGTCTCGACTGGGCCACCATCGAGGCGAGCGTGCGCAAGACCGGCGCCCTGGTCGTGGCCGAGCAGGGTCCGCTGACCGCCAGCTACGGCCAGATGCTCGCCGATGAGGCGCAGCGCCGGCTGTTCGACTGGCTCGACGCGCCGGTGATGCGGATCCATGGCGGCGAGGCCTCGCCCACCATCTCCAAGGCCCTGGAACAGGCGGCGATCGCCAACGATGACCGGGTCGAGGCCGGGCTGCGCGACGCCCTGGCCGGTATCGGGCGCGGCCCGCAGGCGGCGGAATAGGCCGATGAACGACACCGCGCCCTCCCCCGCCCCGTCTCTCGCCGACGCCGCCCGGCGCCGGCTCGCGATCCCGCACAGCGCCCGCGCCGCCTACACCATCCCGGACAGCTGGCAGTCGGGGATGGAACGGCTGGTCGAATGGTCCGACGTGGACGCCTTCGCCCACGCCAATCACACCAGCTTCCTGCTGTGGTTCGAGGCGTCGCGGAACCTGTACCTGGAATCCGTCGGCCTGCCGCGCCACGGCGTCGACACGCCGGGCCCGGTGATGATGAGCCTGACCACCCGCTACCTGACGCCGCTGGCCTATCACGACCCGGTCTTCGTCACCGCCCGGGTGAAGTCGATGCGCCGCACCTCCTTCGTCATGGAGTACGCCGCCTGGGGCACCGGCGGCTGCGCCTGCACCTGCGAGGCGGTGCTGGTGCTGATGATCAACGCGACGGGCGAGAAGGTGGCGATCCCCGACGACGTGCGCGCCAACATTCGCGCCCTCGACGCGCCGGAGGAACAGTGAGGAAACGGGAATGACCGAGACCCCGCAAACCCACAGCGGCCGCATCGCCGTCGTCACCGGCGCCGGCTCCGGGATCGGGCGCGGCATCGCCGAGGCGCTGGCCGCGGCGGGCGCCACCGTCGCCGTGCTCGACGCCAACGGCAACACGGCGGAGGAAACGGCCGGCCGGATCGCCGGCGCCGGTCACAAGGCGATGGCGCTGACCTGCGACGTATCCCGCTGGGAGGATGTGGCGGCGGCGGCAAAGGAGGTCGAGGCCGCCCTCGGTCCGGCCGACATCCTGGTCAACAACGCCGGGATCTCGCCGAAGCACGCCGGCAGGCCGGCGCCGACCCTGGAAATGGATCCGGCGGAGTGGGCCCAGGTGCTGGCGGTCAACCTGACCGGCGCCTTTCACGGGGTGCGCGCCTTCGGGCCCGGCATGGCGAAGAAAGGCTGGGGCTCGATCGTCAATCAGTCCTCGGTGGCGGCCAAGCGCCACGTGGCGTTCGTCGGCCTGCACTATTCGGCGACCAAGGCCGGGCTGATCGGCATGACCAAGCAGCTGGCCGGCGAGCTTGGCCCGGCGAACATCAACATCAACGCCCTCGCCCCCGGTCGCATAGAGACGCCGCTGATGCGCGGCGTGAACCCGGAGGTCAACGAGGCGATCCGTCTGGACACGCCGATGCGCCGGATCGGCACGCCCGAGGACGTGGCGGGGGCGGCGCTCTACCTGACCTCCGAGGCCGGGCATTTCGTCACCGGCCAGGTGCTCGACATCGCCGGCGGCTGGATGATGAATTGAGGGCGGCAGCCGGCTACTGCAGCGGCACCTCGCTGAAGCTGCGCAGCTTGCGGGAGTGCAGCTTCTCCGGCGGCAAGGCGCTCAGGATCTCCATCGCCCGGAAGCCAATGTCGAGATGCTGCGCCACCTGCCGGCGGTAGAAGTCGTCGGCCATCCCCGGCAGCTTCAACTCGCCGTGCAACGGCTTGTCGGAGACGCAGAGCAGCGTGCCGTAGGGAACGCGCATGCGGAAGCCGTTGGCCGCCACCGTGGCGCTCTCCATGTCGAGGGCGATCGCCCGTGACAGGCTGAGCGCGCGGTCCGGCTCGCGCTGGTCGCGCAGTTCCCAGTTCCGGTTGTCGGTCGAGGCCACGGTGCCGGTGCGCATGATCCGCTTCACCCCGACCGCGTCCAGCCCGGTGACGTCGGCCACCGCCTGCTCGAGGGCGAGCTGCACCTCGGCCAGCGCCGGGATCGGCACCCAGACCGGCAGGTCGTCGTCCAGAACGTGGTCGTCGCGGTGATAGGCATGCGCCAGCACGTAGTCACCGAGCCGCTGCATGTTCCGAAGTCCGGCGCAGTGCCCCAGCATCAGCCAGGCATTGGGCCGCAGCACCGCCACATGGTCGGTGATCGTCTTGGCGTTGGACGGGCCGACGCCGATATTGACCATGGTGATGCCCTGATGTCCGTCGCGCACCAGGTGATAGGCCGGCATCTGCGGCGTGCGCGCGGCCGGAGCCCCGACCGCCGTGCCGTCCGACCGCAGCACCCGGTCGCCCGGCTCGACGAAGGCGGTGTAACCGCTCGCCGGATCGCGGACCAGTTCCTCGCCGCGCTGAATGAAACCGTCGACATAGACCTGATAGTTGGTGAACAGGACGAAGTTCTGGAAATGCTCCGGCGCGGTGCCGCAGTAATGCCGCAGCCGGTGCAGCGAATAATCGATGCGCGGCGCCGTGAACAGCGCCAGCGGCTGGGCGTCGCCGGGCGCGTGGCCGATCTCGCCGTTCACGATGCAGTCGTCCATCACCCGCAGCGACGGCATGTCGAAATGGCGCTTCAGGCGGGTCATCGCGGCGGCGTCGAACCCGTCGCCGACGCTCATGCCGTCGGGGAACGCAAAGGGCAGCGGGATCGGCAGCTCCGACAGGCCGACCTCCAGCGGTCGCCGGTGGTTCTCGAGGATCGCCGCGAACTGCTTTGTCAGGTGGCTGGTGAACAGGTCGATCCGGGTGAACGTTCCCTCGTACGCCCCCGGTTCGTCGGCGAACCCGAAGGCGCCGGAGGACAGCGGGCCGACATCGTCGTCGGTCACTGTGAGGCGCACCCTGGGATAGGTGGCCCGCACCCGGCCCTGCAGATCCCCCGCCTCGAACCGGCGGAACGCCGCCTGCAGGCGCTCGATCTCGCCGCGATACAACCGGTCCAGTTCGGCGACGACGGCATCGGCGGTGTCCAAGCCGCGCGAGTCGTTGACCTCCGCCATGGCGCTTCCCTCCGATGAGCCCGTCGCTTGCCCGTCGCCATCAGCATCCGGCGCGCGTAGCATCGACAGCGTGACACCAGCCGCGACGGGAGAAAAGCATGGCCAGACTCGGCAGGCTCGGAGAGACGGCGGGCGAGCTCTTGAAGGTCCGCGGGGAGACCATCGCGGTCGCCGAATCCTCCGGCGGCGGCCTGATCTCGGCGGCGCTGCTGTCGGTGCCCGGCGCCTCGGCGTATTTCATCGGCGGCGGGGTGATCTACACCCACCAGGCGCGCGAGATCCTGATGCAGATCGATTTCGACAAGCATCCCGGCATGCGCTCGTCCTCGGAGCCCTATGCCGCCCTGTTGGCCGCCACGGTGCGCGACCGGCTGGGCAGCACCTGGGGGCTGGCGGAGACCGGGGCCTCGGGCCCCCGGGGAAACCGCTATGGCGACGCGCCCGGGCATACCTGCATCGCCCTCGCCGGCCCCGTGACCCGGGTGTTCACCCTCGAGACCGGCGACAGCGACCGGGAGGCCAATATGTGGCGCTTCACCGAAGCGGCGCTCGACGCGCTGGTCAGCGCGCTGAACGACCCGATGACCGCGTGAGGACGCCGCGGTGACCGCCTTCATCCGCGCCTACGACATCACGGCGGACGGCCGGGCCGCCCCGTTGGACGCCGATGCCCTGGCGCAACCGGTCCCGGACGGTGCCTGGCGTTGGGTCCAACCTGCTGCGCACCGAACCGGACGTCGAGGCGATCGCCATGACGCTCGGCCTGTCGAAAGCGACGATCGAGGCCATGATCGTTGAGGAAACCCGGCCCCGCGCCTGGAACCAGTCCGGGCGAACGCTGCTGGTGCTGCGCGGCGTCAACCTGAACGAGGATGTGGGCGACAACCCGCTGATCGCCATCCGGCTCTGCGTCGCCGAGCGGATGGTGGTGACCTTCCGCAAGTTCCGCTTCCGCGTGCTGGAGGACCTGGTGACCCGCTGCGAGGCCGGGGATGCCCCGCCCTCGCCGGCGGCCTTCGTGATCGACCTCGCGGAGGGTCTGTCGCGCCGCTTCGCCGCCCGGATCGCCGATCTGGAGACCCGGCTGGAGACCATCGAGGCCGCCAGCGCCAACCGCGACGACAACCGCGACGAGGCGCTGACGGCTCTGCGCCGCGATCTGGTGCCGCTTGAACGCTTCATGGCCCCGCAGCGCGAGGCGCTGAGCCGCCTGAGCTCCCTCGCCCCGGCCCGGACAACGGTGGAGGACCGGGCGGCGATCGAGGACGCCGAGAACGAGTCCCTGCGCCTGATCGAGCACCTGCGCGAGGTCGAGCGACGCGCCGCCCTGCTGAAGGACGACATCGCCGCCGAGACGGCAGCGACCCAGGCGCACAACACCTATCTCATCACCATCCTGGCGGCGCTGTTCGTGCCGCTCAGCTTCATCACCGGTCTGCTCGGCATGAACGTCGCCGGCATTCCGGGGGCGGAGACGCCCTATGCGTTCGCCCTGGTGCTGGCGCTGATGGCCGGCGGGTTCGTCGCCGGCCTTGCGCTTTTCAAATGGCGGGGGTGGCTCTGACGCCGCCTACACCATGGTCCCGCGCGCCGGGTAGCCGTTGTTCTTGCCGGCGTTAAGGCCGCGCAGGATCAGGTCGATCTCCGGCCGGATAAACGGGGCGTTGGCGATCTCGACGATCTGCAGCTTGCCCTCGTCGGTCGTGACGAACAGGCCCGGCTCCGGGAACGGGCGGTCGGTCTCGGCATCGCTGCGCGGCGCGGAGACGTAGAGACCGAGCGCCTTCATCTGCTCGACGCTCATGTCGTAGCCCATGGGCATGGTCAGGCCGACCTCCTCGACGAACTTCTCCGCCTTGTCCTTGGGGTCGCCCGACACCGTCACGACCTCGACGCCAAGCTCGGTGAAGGCGTCCAGCTTCTCCTGAAGCCGCCCGAGATAGCCCTTGCAGATCGGACAATGCAGGCCGCGATAGACGAAGACCGCCTGCCAGCCGTCACGCTTGCCGCCGAGTCGCACCTCGCCGCCTCCCGTCGCGGGCAAAGTCATCTCTGGCAGATCGCCACCGGCCGCCAACTTCTCGGACATTCGTTTCCTCCTGTGAAAGCACACATGCAGTGTTCAACGCCTGTTCAATGCAGTGAACCGGCGAGAGGCAACCGCCACAACCAACGTTTTTGTTAAGAGTCCCTAAGTGATTTGCTGATAATAGGACTTGCGTTGCAGCGCGATTAGCTGTCTGCTTTCGGTCCTTTCGCAGGTGCGAAGGACGCACCGGCGAGATCCGACAACTCGTTCGAGGGTTCGGCTTGCTCTACTCCATGTACGAAGCGCAACGCGCCATGATGGCGCCGATGCGCTACTTGACCCAGGCCTCCAAGGCCATGAACGGTCATCCCCTGGCCCCATTCTCCTATCTCACCTTCGGCAAGGCGCTGGAAGCCGGCATGGAGGTGCTGGACGGCGTCATCAAGGACCGCGGCAAGCCCGATTGGGAGATCGACGCGGCCGAGACACCGGACGGCCCGGTGCCGATCTCCTTCGATCCGGTGCTGGAGACCCCGTTCTGCGACCTCGTCCACGTTCGGCGCCGGACCAAGCGACAGGATCCCAAGGTCCTGCTCGTGGCCCCGCTCTCCGGGCACTACGCCACGCTGCTGCGTGGGACCGTCAGAGGTCTCATCCAGGAGCATGACGTGTACGTCACGGACTGGAAGGACGCCCGAACGGTACCGCTGAGCCGGGGCGCGTTCCACCTGGACGACTACATCGAGATGCTGATGGACTTCATGCGCCATCTCGGCCCCGACCTGCACGTGATCGCCGTGTGCCAGCCGGCCCCGATCACCCTGGCGACGGTGGCGCTGATGGCGGACATGGACGATCCCATGCAGCCGGCCTCGATGACCCTGATGGGCGGCCCGATCGACCCGCACGCCGCGCCGACGGTGGTCACGGAGCTCGCCGACGCGCGGCCGATGAGCTGGTTCGAGACCCGCTGCATCACCCGGGTCCCGGTCTTCTATCCGGCCGCGTTCCGCCGGGTCTATCCAGGCTTTCTTCAGGTCGGCGCCTTCATCGCCATGAATCCCGACCGTCACGTCTCCGCCCACCTCGCCATGTTCCGTCACCTGGTCGAGGGCGATGGCGAGTCGGCCGAGGGCAAGCAGCGGTTCTACGACGAGTACCTGTCGGTGATGGATGTCCCGGCCGAGTACTACCTCGAGACCGTGCAGCGGGTGTTCAAGGAGCGCCAGCTCGCGCGCGGCGTGATGGAATGGCGGGGCCGCCGGATCCGCCCCGAGGCCATCACCCGGACCGCGATGCTGACCGTCGAGGGTGAGCGGGACGATATCTCGGCCCCCGGCCAGACGCTGGCGGCCCACGACATCGCCCGCAACATCCCCGCGGCCCGCAAGCGCAATCACCTGGAGAAGCGTGTCGGCCATTACGGCATTTTCAACGGCCGCAAATGGCGCGAGAACATCCTCCCGGAGATCACCAGGTTCATCCGCGAGGTCTCCTGACCTACGCGCTGGCCGAAATCACCGGCGGCCCCTGGCCGGGCCGCCTCGCCCTTGGCCCCCTGCCCGTGGTGCCGCGCGACGTCGCCGACATCCGGGCCTGGGGCGCGGGACTCGTCCTGTCGCTGGTCCATGACGACGAGGCGTTCCGGGCGGGCGTCGATGACCTGGCCGGGCTGTTCGCCGATGGCGGAGTCGCCTGCATCCGGGCGCCGATCGTCGATTACGGCACCCCAGACCGGACGTTCGAACTGGACTGGCCGACGCATCGGCGCCGGGCCATCGAGGTCCTGACGAGCGGCGGTATGGTCCTAACCCATTGCCGTGGCGGGCGCGGGCGCAGCGGAACCATCGCAGCCGCGCTGCTGGTCGCCGGCGGGATGCCACCGGCCGACGCCATCCATGCCGTGCGCACCGCCCGGCCTGGGGCGATCGAGACGCCGGGACAGGAGGCCTGGATCCTCGGGCAGCTTAGAGCATGATCGTCGAAGACGAAATCGCTTCGCGATGCCGACTTGGGCGTGAATCATGCTCTTCTTCAATAAGATAGAGCAAATTCACATGCTTCTTCGCGATCGCTGGCGATCGCGTCAAAACAGGATTTGCTCTTGCGCTCATCCCGCTCCAAGCCGCGGTCCGTGCTAAGCTCGCTCAACTCTTCGCCAGTCCCGGACTTGGATGCCAGAACAGTCGGAAAACACACGCGGACCCGGTCGTCGGATAGAGGATGCCAACCAGTCGCTCAGTTGGCGGAAGATCGATCATGACCTTGAGTTCCGGTCCACCATCCTGCCGCGCGTGATCGCCTTGTGGCACGCCCGGAAGATGGCGGACAGGCTGCCCGGCCGGAACGACTTCGACGCGCTCGAACTGATGGCGTTCAAGGGCCATCTCGCGCTCATCGATGTCGAACACGACCCGCAGCGGTTTCGCTTCCGCCTGATCGGCACCGCCATCACCCGGATGCTGGGGCGGGATGCCACCGGCATGTATCTGGACGAACTCTATAGCGCCGCGACGTACGATGTCGCCGTCGAGGGCTATCGCTACTGCGTCGCGACCGGTCTACCGGCCAAGGCGAGCGGCCAGATGGTGCACGCCAACAAGGATTTCGTGCCGTTCGAGTCGGTGGACCTCCCGCTAGCGTCCGACGGCGTCACCGTCGACATGATCCTCAAGGCATCCGACTTCGTCAGCTGACGGCGCCCGCCGCTCCCGGGCCCGCGCCGGGCGCCCAGGAGACGTGCAGGCGTCAGCCGGTCGCGATCACTTCACCGCCGCGATGATGCCGATCTCGACGGTGTAGTCCGGGCGGGCCAGGCGCGGGCTCTCGACGCCGGCGCGGGCCGGTGCCGCGCCCTCCGGCACCCAGGCATCCCAGACCGCGTTCATCTCCGCGAAATCGTCCATGGTGTTCAGCCAGATGGTCGCCGACAGCAGGTGGTTCTTGTCCGAGCCGGCCTCGGCGAGCAGGGCCTCGATCCGCTCCAGGATGTTGGCGGTCTGCTCGGTGACGCTGGCGCCGGGCTTGTCCTGGGCGACCTGGCCGGCGAGGTAGACGGTGCCGTTGTGGACCACGGCCTGGCTCATGCGGGTACCGGTCTGGAATCGCTGAATGGTCATCGCATCGTTCCTCTTCTCGTTCGACGGGGCGGCCTAGGCGCTGGCGCGCGGGGCCGGTAAGGTTGGCGCCGCATCCTACCCACGGACGGTGTCCCGGAGCGAGACCCGCGAGAAGGCGAAGCCGAAATGACCCAAGCCCTGCCCGGTCCGTTTGGGGCCATGCGGCGATGACGCCCCAGCAACTTGAGGCCCTGTCCGCTTGGCTGGTCCCGAGGCTGCAGGCGGACACCGTGCGTCTGGGCCCGGCGTCGAAGATGTCCGGTGGCGCGATCCAGGAGAACTGGAAGCTCGACGCCGAGGTCGCGGGCGGACCCCATGCCGGCACGCTCGCGCTGGTCCTGCGCACCGACGCCCCGTCCGGCGTCTCGGTCAGCCACCCGCGCGCCCACGAGTTCGCGCTGCTGCGGGCGGCCTTCGCGGCCGGCGTCACCGTGCCGGAACCGCTGGCCCTGGACCCCGAGGGCGCGGTGATCGGCAAGCCTTTCTACCTGATGCGCCGCGCCGCCGGCACCGCCAACGCCCGGACGCTGTCGCGCGACGCCGCCCTCGATCCGCACCGCGCCGCCCTGACCGAGGCGATCGGCCGCGAACTCGCCCGCATCCACTCGATCGCGCCGCCCCGCGACGACCTGGCGTTCCTCCCGACCGATCCGCGCCCGCCCGTCGCCCGCCGGCTCGACGAGTTCCGAACCCAGCTCGACGCTCTGCCGGACGCCTATCCCGCCCTGGAATGGGGGATCCGCTGGCTGGAGATCAACGCGCCGGAGAACCGGGCCTCGGTACTCGGCCACGGCGACTTCCGCTGCGGCAACCTCATGGTGGACGGGGCGGCGGTCACCGCCGTCCTGGACTGGGAGTTCGCCGGCTGGTCCGACCCGATGGAGGATGTCGGCTGGATCTGCGCCCGCTGCTGGCGCTTCGGCGCCGACGCCCGCCGCGTCGGAGGCATCGGCGACCTGGACGACCTCCGGCGCGGTTACGAGGCGGAGAGCGGACATGCGCCGGCCTGGGGCGATGTCGACTACTGGGAGGTGCTGGCGACCGTGCGCTGGGCCATCATCGCCCTGCACCAGGGCGAGCGGTTCCTGTCCGGCGAGGAACGGTCGATGGAATTGGCGCTGACCGGCCGCAAGGCGGTGGAGATGGAGTTCGATGTGCTGACCCAGATCCGGCGGATCAAGGAGGAGCGAGGATGACCGACCGTCCGAACCGGGACGACCTGCTGGCGGCCGCCGAGGAAAGCCTGCGCGCCGATGTGCTGCCGGCGCTGGACGGATCCGCGAAGTACGCCGCCCTGATGGTCGCCTCGGCGATCGCCACCGCACGGCGCGAGGTGGCACTGGGCAGCGCCGCCGCCCGGCGCACCCTGGACGCCTATGCCGAGCTCTACGGGCAGGACAACGTCCACCGCAGCGGCGCCGACGCCGAGGACCGGATCGCCGCCCTGAACCGCGACCTGGCGCGCGAGATCCGCGCGGGCGCGCATGACGACGACCTGTTGGGCCCGGTCCGCGCCGTCCTTCTGACCCAGGTGATCGAGCGGCTCACCCTGTCCAACCCACGGTTCCTTGCGGCCAGCGAGAAGAGCCCACCGGTCAGGGACCAATAGAAAGCGCCCCGACCGATCGGTGGGGCGCCATTAAACTTATCTACTTATCAGTGGGTTCCACAGGATATCTAACCCAACTTCTGAACCCAAATCCTGTTCGAACGGCGTGCCTCAGGTCACCGCTTCCGCCGCGACCGCCGCGCCATTGCCCTTGGCGGCCGGCAGGTCGTCGCGCGCCACGGCGGGCTTGACCGGCTCCAGCTTGGGCAGCGCCTTCTTCTCTCCCTCGTTCGGGAAGTGTCGGCAGTTGCCCTCGAAGAACGCACCCGGCTCGATCGACAGGCGCTCCTGGATGACGTCGGCGATCACCCGGGCAGTCTTGGCCAGCGTCACGTGACGGGCCTTGATCTGTCCGGTGACGTGTCCGGCGATCACCACTTCGTCGCACTCGATCGCGCCGCGAACGACCGCCGAGGAGGAAACCGTCAGCTTGGTCGAGTTGATGTCACCCTCGACGGTGCCGTCGACCTGCACGTCGCCGTCGCTGTTCAGGTTGCCGCTGATCGTCAGATCGGAACTGATGATCGACGGGGCGGCCGGAGCCTTCGGGGCGGTGGCGCCCGCTTCCGGCCTACTCGGTGTTTTCTGCTTGTTGCTGAACATGAGTGCCCGCTTTCATGAACTTGGACGGGTTGATCGGCTTGTCGTTGTAGCGCACTTCGTAGTGCACGTGTGGACCCGTGCTGCGACCGCTCGATCCGAGAAGGGCGATCGTCGTCCCGAGATCCACACGCTGACCCTTCTTAACCTTAATCTTAGCGAGGTGAGCGTAGCGCGTCACCAATCCATGTCCGTGATCGACATCGACCACGCGGCCATAGGCGGAACGCCGCCCGGCGAAGGTCACGATGCCCGGCGCGGTCGCCGTCACCTTCTGCTTGTAGGGACCAGCCAGATCGATCCCGTAATGCATGGCGTAGCGGCCGTTGATCGGGTCCTTGCGGCGCCCGAAATAGCTGGTCACGTAGTAGTTCGTCAGTGGCTTGGCCAGCGGCAGCGCGGCGTATACGCCGACCACCTGCTCCCACCGCTCCAGCCGACGGTCCAGCTCGACGCGCAGGGCATCGTCCTCGTCGCTGAGGTTCATGTCCGGCGTGAGCCCCTGGAACGGACCGCCCTTGCCGGTAGGCTCCTCGTCGGGCAGCGGCACGACCCGGTCGAGCTTCAGCCCGGTGCGGCGGATCACGTCCTCGACCTGGGCGATCTGGCCATGGGTCCGGTCGGAGATCGCCCGCAACTCGCGGCGATGCGCGTCGCGCTCACCCTCCAGCGTCGTCTCCAGGTCGATCACCTGGGCCCGCAGGGTGTCGTTGTCGACGGCAACGGCGCTGCGCTCAAGGATCACCGTCCGCAGGTCGGTCTTGAGCGCGCGGACGTTGCTCTCCAGCAGCGCGACCTTGGCGTTAGACGCCTCCAACTCGTTGTGCAGGGCCCACAGACGATCGTCCAGCGCCGCGCGCTCGGCGGCGATCTCCGCCTTCTCCGCCTCGACCACCGCCAGATGCTGGCGCAGGGTGCCGATATGCGCCTCGAGCGCGTTGTTCTTGCCGGTGATCTGCCGCAACTCGGAGCCGAACAGCTCGAGCTGATCGTTCATCGCCTTGCGCGCGGTGGCGATCCGGGTGCGCTCGGCCTCCGAGGTCCGGAGCGCGACCTCCGTAGACGACAGATCCTGCTTGAGTTCCTCGTTCTGGCTGAACAGCCCGCGCAGATGGGCCTCGGTCTCCTTCAGGTCGCGAGTGATCCCGACGATCGAGAGCTGGTAGTCGGACACCTGATCGAGAAGCTTGCGGTAGGCTTGGCGAGATCGCGAGATCGCGTCCGATTTCTCGGCGATGATCTCCTTCTGGTTCTGGAAACCGACGGTGGTGAAACCCATCCAACCGGCGATCGCCACCCAGACCACGATCGCGGACGCCTGCACCGTGGTGCTGAGCCGCAGATAGCTGGTCTCGCCCTCGGTGCGGATGATGATCTGGCGCTCGGGCAGGAGCCTCCGGATCGTGCGCACCGTCCTGTCCGTCCAACCAACGGACTCATCGGTCATAGGTCGTCCCCCGCAACATTGTCGCGCAGCCGGCGGCAGCCGGCCTGTTTGTCTTTATTGCCGATCGCCTCTCCCGAGCGGTCGCGAAAAGGTACATTTCACCAGTAGGATTTAGCAAGGTCATTGGAGAGTCCGCAGGCATTGCGGGCGTTACGGAGGCCCGTGTGGAAGAACCGATCGGTCTGGACGACCAGATCCGGGGCGTGGCGATGGCCCTGCGCCATTGGTTCGAGATCCGCGACGTCGAGGCGGAGCACAAGCGCCTGGGCATCCTCCCGTCGGGCAAGAGCGACCGCAACCACGACCGCGGCCTGCGCCCCCTCGCCTACACCGTGCTGCCGCCGCAACTGGTGCGGCTGAAACCCGAGTCGCCGATGGTCACGCTGCACTACATGCAGGACGTCTACGACGATGGCGTGCTGCGGGCCGATCCGTGGCGGTGGTGGTTCGCCTGGATCGCCATCGAGCTGATGGCCAGGGTCGGCCCGGATCCGGAGGGCGCCCATGTCCGCCGTTTCATCCGCGAGGACCCGTCGATCGAGACCGTGCGCCGAAACGCCGCGAAATGGCTGGCGGCGAATCCGGCCCGCCTCGCCTTCGTTCAGTCACGGCTTTCCCGCCTGGTCGACCGGGCGCTGGACGAGGCCGATTCACCGGGGCGCACGATCGCCGACCGGGTCCGGAGCAGTGTCGAGCACCTGGACCTGACGCTGGTCGACGCCATGGCGGAGGAAGCGGCCCGCGTCGCCGCCGGCATCAGCCGACACGTGAGCGACCGCGCCCGACGCGCCTGAACGGAGGCCGCGAAGACGCCTCCGCCCGCTCGGCTTTCGGGCGCGGCGCGGCGGCCCTTATTCGGGTTGCCGATACGTGGACATTCTCTATACTCGCCGTGAAGTGATTGTTATCGCTGAAATATCCGTACTCAGAGTGGGTAAATGGAAACGATGTTGAGCCGTCCACTTCTGACCGTTCATGACGCGGCGGGCATGCTTCAGGTTCAGGAAGCCACCGTTCGTTCCTGGATCCGCGACAAACGCATCCGCGCCATCAAACTCGGCAAGGAGTGGCGGATCGCTCACAAGGACCTCGAGGACTTTCTGAACGACAACACCAACCTGGCGAGTTGACCGCACCCGGCGGTTCAAGCCTTCGGGCCGGCTGCCAGACCGCCCGGCCGCCGCGGGTCCGTGCTGCCGTAATCGCCGCCGCCGGTCCGCAGCACAGATTGCGCCGCACCGTTGACGGCGCCAGTCTCGATCGTGTGTCCCATCGCCGCCAGCGCGTCCAGACGCTCGTGGGGAATTCCGTTCTCCACCCGCAGCCGGTCCGGCAACCACTGATGGTGGATGCGCGGTGCCGTCGTCGCCTGATCCAAGGTCAGGCCGTGGTCCACGAGGTTGGAGACCATCTGCAGCACGGTGGTGATGATCCGGCTGCCGCCGGGGCTGCCGGTGACCAGCACCTGGTCTTCGTCGCCCAGCACGATGGTGGGCGTCATCGACGACAACGGGCGCTTGCCGGGCGCAATCGCGTTGGCCTCGCCGCCGACCAGGCCATAGGCGTTCGCCACGCCCGGCTTGGCGGAGAAGTCGTCCATCTCGTTGTTCAGGAAGATCCCCGTCCCCTCGGCGACGATGCCGGTCCCGAAGCCGAAATTCAGGGTCGTCGTCATGGAGACGGTGTCGCCGGCGCCATCGATGACCGAAAGATGGGTCGTGTCGGCGCCCTCGACCCCCGGCGTTCCCGCCGACACCTCTGACGACGGTGTCGCCCGGTCGGGATCGATGCCGCGGCGAAGCTGGCCGCCGTAGTCCTTGGAGGCGAGCCAGGCGAGCGGTACGTCGTGGAAGTCCGGGTCGCCGAGATGCACCGCCCGGTCGGCGTAGGCCCGGCGCATGGTCTCGGCGAGCAGGTGCAGGCCCGCCACGCTGTTGTGGCCGAGGCCGGCGATATCCCAGCCCTCCAGAATGTTCAGCATCTGGATCAGATGCGCCCCGCCGGAGCTCGGCGGCGGCATCGAGGCAACCCGGTACCCCCGATAGCTGCCGAAGACCGGCTCGCGCCAGACGGTGCGGTAGGCGGCGATGTCACCGGCGGTCATCGCTCCGCCGTGGCGGGCCATTTCGGCGGCGATCAGCTCGCCGATCGGACCGTCGTAGAACGCCCGGTGGCCGTCACGAGCGATCAGGCGCAGGCTGTCGGCCAGATCGGGCTGACGCAGCCGGTCTCCCGGCTGCAGGGCGCGCCCGTCGGCGCGGGCGATCACCGCCATCGTCGCCGGCCAGGGCTGGAACCGCTGCATGCGTCGCTCGATATTCGCGCTCAGGATCGGGGTGACATCCACCCCCTCCTCGGCGAGCCGGATCGCCGGCGCGATGACCCGCTCCCGCGACCAGGATCCGAAACGCTCCAGCAGGTCGAGATACCCCGCCACCGACCCCGGCACCCCGACCGAGTCATGCGAGTATCGGGCCCGGGTCGCGTTGACCGCGCCACCGGCATCGAGGAACAGATCGCGATGGGCCCGCCCCGGCGCCGTCTCGCGAAAGTCGAGCGCGGCGGTCCCGCCGCTGCGGCGATGGACCAGCGCGAACCCGCCGCCGCCAAGATTGCCAGCCTGGGGCAGCGTGACCGCCAGCGCGAAGGCGACCGCGACGGCCGCATCGACCGCGTTGCCGCCGGCCTCCAGGGCCTCGACGCCGACGCCGGTCGCCAGGGCCTCGCGGCTCGCCACCATGCCACGGCGCCCGGCGGCGCCGGCGCCCTCCGCGAACCCAAACGCCGCGGCCGGGACCGCCCCCAGGGCCGCGCCCGCGAGCAGCCCGCCCGTCACCTGTCTGCGCGTGAGCACCGACCATCCTCCCTCGTCATCGGGAACCGGGACGCCATCGTCCGGGGCGACCGTTCCGGTTGCCGTGGACCATGCTGCCGTGGATCGGCATTAATTCCAAGACATACATTAATTACGGGCACCAACCGTCTTATCTTTTGCGGAACGGAACGAAACACAGCCATTGGAGAGGACGCCATGAACCAGATGAGCCCCTCGCAGACCCCGGTCGAGGCCGGCCGCACGATGACCGCCCCGCTTGGGTTTACCGTCCCCCAGGACGAGAAGCCGGTGTTTCACAGCTCCGCCCTGACCGGCGGCGCGCCGAAGATCTTCTTCCAGGTCGAGGAGGTCGCGGTCGAGATGCAGGACATGCGGCCGGTCGCCGGCGGTCTCGACCTCGACCGCCAGGGCTTCACGCTGCAGCGCGCGGGCACCGCCGTCGACGACCTGTATGACGACGAGGCCGTCACCTCCACCTACTACGCCGAGATCACCGACCTGGTGAAACGCGCGACCGGTGCCACGCGGGTGGCGATCTTCGACCACACCCGACGGTCCGACGGCGGCGCCGGCGCCGCCAACAAGGACGGCGCCCGGGGCCCGGCCTCGCGGGTGCATGTCGACTACACCGAGACCTCCGGGCCGAAGCGGGCCGATGACGCGCTCGGCGCCGGCGAGGTCGAGCGGATCCTGGCCGCCGGCGGCCGGGTGATCCAGGTCAACGTCTGGCGTCCGATCACCGGCCCGGTGCGCCGCGCGCCCCTGGCGCTCGCCGACGCCGCCTCGATCGCCCCGGACGCGCTGCTCGCCACCGACCAGGTGTTCCCGGACCGGGTCGGCGAGATCTACCAGCTCGCGCATCAGCCGGGCCAGCGCTGGTACTGGGCGCCGGAGATGGCGCGCGACGAGGTGCTGCTGATCAAGGGCTGGGACAGCCAGGACGGGGTCGCCAAGTACACCCCCCACGGCGCCTTCCAGATCCCCGACCAGGACCCGGCGGCCCCGCCGCGCGAGAGCATCGAGGTCCGCACCTTCGCCGTGATCGACGCCTGACGGGCAGGCGTCTCGCCATCGCCGCACGGGCCGACGCGCGGACGAGACCGCGCGTCGGCGCAGGGATTCCGGCTCACAAGTTCCCAGGAGCGCCCTGATCCCTATAGGGCTCTCTGGGCATTCTGAGACCAGAACTTTTCAGTGTAACCGAGCGCCTTGGACAGTTTTATCAGTTCGTCGAGGCGATCGATCCGATTGGCGTTCCGTAGCAGGTCCGAAACGGAGTCATCGAACCACGTGGCCGTGGGCGGCTCCTCCTTCAGCTTGACGAGCGCACTCTCCACGGCCCGCCAGTACTTCGGCTCCCAGCCGCTGTCGCCCTGCCAGGCGTACATCTTGGCGAGCGTGGCATAGGCATAGGATGTGAGCTTGTCGTGGTTGGTCTGGCTGGACCGCTCGATCGCCTGGGCCAACTCCCGCTGGTAGCCGTAAGAGCGGAAGCGCACGGCCACGTTGGACGCCCGGGAGTAGACCTGCTCGCTACCAGCTCGATAGACCTCGCCGACCATGCCGAGCAGATCTTGCCACGCCCTCGCGCGGACCGCCTCGATCTCATCCTCGACGATCACGAGCGCCCCGTCCTGGACGGTGAAGTCGCGGCCGAACTGGGCGAGGTGCTGCGCCTTGAGCGCGCGATGCACGACCGATGGGAACCAGTGCTCCGCCAACACGGCAAGTTTCACGGCCTCGAAGTTGAAATCCAATCTCGACGCCGAGACTGATGCGTTGAACAGGGTGTTCGAGTCGATCGTTCCTTCAAGACCGGACTCGATGAGGCTGGCCACGAGCTTGAACGCTGCGCCTCGATTCTGCGGCGTCGTCTCTTCTTTCTCCAGAGTGCTCAAGCGCTTGTAGCTGTAGCTCGGATCGACCTTGACGAGATCCAATTCCGCGAGCGCGTTGACGACAGACAGCGACTGGATGGCCTCTTTGCTCTTCTCGTAGTCCGCCACCGCCGTCGATAGCTGCGCGGTGAGGTTTTCGATATGCTGGATGTTCTCGCTATGCCCTTGGATCGCTTGCCGGACCTGGGACTGAGCGTCGCTGGCGACCTGCGCCGAGATATCGCTTAGGCTCGAAAGTCCGAGAAAGGACACCGAGCCGATAACGACGATCACAATGCTGCTGACCACGCTCACGATCCATTTCACATGGATCATGTAGGCATCGATGCGCGAACTCTCGGCGTCGACGCGGGCGATGGCCTGCTCTATGGCAAACCGCTCTGGGCTTTTTTCGTATTCATGATCGGCCATCTCCGCCTCCCCGGATAGCTGCGGCCACACGAGCCCGATCGCTCGGCCAATCATTGTAATGCGCGCACCGGGAACCTCCTGATGGGAAACTCACGGATCATTTGTGCAATATTCACAAAGCCTCGTCCGTCGGCATACCCAACGGCGTGAGCCGAGCGGCGCCCGCGGAGCGAACAAGCGCGGCTTCGCGAAGCCTGCCCAAAGCGCAGCGTGACAGCGAAGCGAGGAGTCTTCCACGGAACGGACCGCTCCGAACCGGCCGATCGCCGGAACGGGCCGGTCGCCTGGCCGCGAACCGCCGGAACGCCCGGGTCACCCGGCGCTCGCCACGGGCGCCTGCGGGCGCCGGGCGTGGCGGTGGCCCGGCCGCACTTCCTTTGACACCGTCGGTTTCCGCGCCTATCAACGCGGCCACACAGCCCACCGCTACAACCCGCGGAACCGACGAATGAACCATCTCGACGCCCTCGAGGCGCAGAGCGTCTACATCCTGCGCGAGGCGTACAACAAGTTCGACCGCATGGGGATCCTGTGGTCGCTCGGCAAGGACAGCAATGTGATGCTATGGCTGGCGCGCAAGGCGTTCTTCGGCCACGTGCCCTTCCCCACCCTGTTCTGCGACACCGGCAAGAAGTTCCCCGAGATGTACGCGTTCCAGAAGCGCTACAAGGACGAGTGGGGCATCAACCTGATCGTGCGCGACTGCCCGCCGATCGAGGAAATCGACCCCAGCCTGCCGCCCGCCGCCCGCTCGGCCGCGCGCAAGACCGAGGGGCTGAAGCGGCTGATCGCCGAGCTCGACATGCAGGCGGTCGTCGCCGGCATCCGCCGGGATGAGCAGGCGACCCGGGCCAAGGAGCGGGTGTTCTCGCCGCGCGGGGAGAACGCGGAATGGGATTTCCGCGACCAGCCGCCGGAGTTCTGGGACCAGTTCAAGACCGACTTCGCCCCCGGCACCCACATCCGGGTGCACCCGCTGCTGCACTGGACCGAGCTCGACATCTGGCTCTACATCCAGCGCGAGCGCATTCCTGTGGTCGACCTGTACTTCGCCAAGGACGGCAAGCGCTACCGCTCGCTCGGCGATGTCGACATCACCTTCCCCGTCGACAGCGAGGCCGACACCGTCGAGAAGATCATCGCCGAGCTGCGCGAGACCAAGGTGGCGGAACGCAGCGGCCGCGCCATGGACCACGAGGCCGAGGACGCGTTCGAGCGCCTGCGCTCGGCGGGATACATGTAGGAAAAAAGGCCGAGCCCATGAACGCGCACACCAATCCCGACCTGGCGCCGATGAAGCTCGTCATCGTCGGCCACGTGGATCACGGCAAGTCGACCCTGATCGGCCGCATGCTGCACGACACCGGCTCCCTGCCCGACGGCAAGATGGAAGCGGTGAAGGCGATGTCCGAGCGCCGCGGCATGCCGATGGAATGGGCCTTCGTGCTCGACGCCCTGCAGGCCGAGCGCGACCAAGGCATCACCATCGACACCACCCAGATCTTCTTCAAGACCGCGGCCCGTCCCTACGTCATCATCGACGCGCCGGGCCACAAGGAGTTCCTCAAGAACATGGTCTCGGGCGCGGCCTCCGCCGACGCCGCCATCCTCGTGGTCGACGCCAAGGACGGCGTGCAGGAGCAGACCCGGCGCCACGGCTACATCCTGCACCTGCTCGGCCTCGACCAGGTGATCGTCGCCGTGAACAAGATGGACCTGGTGGATCATTCCCAGGCGCGTTTCGAGGAGGTCGCGGCCGACGTGCGCGCCTATCTCGCCGGCATGGGCATCGCGCCGGCCGCCATCCTGCCGGTCTCCGCCCGCCACGGCGACGGCCTGGCGACGAAATCCGAGAACATGTCCTGGTTCGAGGGCACCACGCTGGTCGACGCCCTGGACGCGACCGCGCCGAAGCCGCTGCCGGTCGAGCTGCCGCTGCGCTTCCCGATCCAGGACGTCTACAAGTTCGACGAGCGGCGGATCCTGGCCGGCCGGATCGAGAGCGGCAAGCTGACGGTCGGCGACAGCCTGCTGTTCAGCCCCTCCAATGCGCGCGCCACGGTGAAGTCCATCGAGGCCTGGAGCGTCGACGGACCGGTGCTGTCGGCCTCGGCCGGGCAGTCGGTCGGCGTCACCCTGGATGATCAGCTTTTCGTCGAGCGTGGCCACGTCGCCTCCCACGAGGCCGACCCGCCGGTGCAGACCAACGTGTTCCGCGCCCGCGTGTTCTGGCTCGGCCGCGCGCCCCTGGAGGTCGGCCGGCGCTACAAGCTGAAGCTCGCGACCCTGGAGCATCCGGTGGAGGTGCAGGCGATCGAACGGGTGATCGACGTCGCCGACCTCTCCGAGCGCCCGGCCGACCGGATCGAGCGCAACGAGGTCGGCGAGGTGGTGCTGCGCGCCCGCGCCATGCTGTCGGTCGACGAGTTCGCCGCCAATCCGCGGCTCGGGCGCTTCGTGCTGATCGACGGCTACGACATGGCCGGCGGCGGCCTGGTCTCGATGGAGGGCTTCGCCGATCAGCGCCGCAGCAACGCGCCGACCTCGCAGAACATCACCGCGGTCGAGCACCGGGTGACCACGGACGCGCGCTGGGCGGCCAACGGCCACAAGTCCGGCGTGCTGTGGCTGACCGGCCTGTCCGGCGCCGGCAAGTCGACCCTGGCCCTGGAACTGGAACAGGCGCTGTTCCGCAAGGGCTGGCAGGTCTACGTTCTCGATGGCGACAACATCCGCTTCGGCCTGTCCTCCGATCTCGGCTTCGCGCCGGAGGATCGGGCGGAGAACATCCGCCGGGTCGGCGAGGTGGCGGCGCTGTTCGCCCGCGCCGGGATGCTGGTGGTCACCGCCTTCATCTCGCCCTACCGCTCGGACCGCGACCGGGCCCGGACCGTCGCCCCCGACCTGTTCCACGAGGTCTACGTGAACGCCGGCCTCGAGGTCTGCGAGGAGCGCGATCCCAAGGGCCTGTACAAGAAGGCGCGCAAGGGCGAAATCCCTGAGTTCACCGGCATCTCCGCGCCCTACGAGGCGCCGGAGGCGCCGGAGGTCGAGATCGACACCGGCACCCAGGTGCTGTCCCAGTCGGTCGAGCAGCTTCTCGCCTATGTGGAGGCGAATTTCGGAACCAACGGGGGCTGAGGCGGTGACGGTCGCGATCGAGGTGCTGGACACGCCCGGCGACGGGCTCGAGCGCGCGCGGGTCCAGGCGATCGACTGGCTCGGCGCGCATGCCGCCCCGCACGGAGTGGCCTGGAACGTCCAAGCGTTCGCGCTGCGCGCCCTGCGCGACGGCGACCTGGTCGGCGTGCTGGTCGGCAGCACCAACCTGGACTGGCTGCACGTCGACCTGCTCTCGGTCGATCCCGGCGCGCGCAAGGGCGGGATCGGCGGCGCGCTGATGGCCCGGGCCGAGGCGATCGCCCGCGCCCGCGGCTGCATCGGCGCGTGGCTCGACACCTATGACTTCCAGGCGCCGGACTATTATCCGCGGCTCGGCTTCAGCGAATTCGGCCGGATCGACGACATGCCGCCGGGGCGCACGCGCTACTTCTTCTCCAAGCGCTTTTAGTAGCCGCGCTCAGTCGGCGCCGAGGTCGACGGCGCTGGCGTTTGGCACGCGCTCGCCGCTGGCCATCAGGGCTGTCAGCGCGGTGGCGGCGATGGCGTCGGCGTCCAGGCCGGCGTCGATGTACTGCGCGGTCTGGCTGTCATGGTCGATCGGCCGGTCCGGCAGCACCATCGGACGCACCGCCAACCCGCCCGTCGACAGCCCGCCATCCAGCAGGCCCGCATGCGCCAGGTGGTGCAGAACCTGCGCCGAGAAGCCGCCGATCGACCCCTCCTCCACCGTGATCAGAACCGCGTGCTCCCGCGCCAGCCGCGTCACCAGATCCGTGTCGATCGGCTTGGCGAACCGCGCGTCCGCCACCGTCGTCGTGATCCCCTTCGCCGCCAGCTGATCCGCCGCCCCGAGCGCCGCCTGAAGCCGACCGCCAAGCGACAGGATCGCCACCGTCCCGCCCTCGCGCACCACGCGGCCCCGGCCGATCTCCAGCGGCCTGCCGGTCGCCGGCAACTCCACGCCCACACCCTCGCCCCGCGGATAGCGCACCGCGCTCGGACCGGCGTCATGCGCCGCCGCCGTCGCCACCATGTGTTTCAGCTCCGCCTCGTCCGACGGCGCCATGATCACGAACTCCGGCAGGCAGCCCAGATACGCCAGGTCATACGCCCCCGCGTGGGTCGCCCCGTCCGCCCCCACCAGACCCGCCCGGTCGATCGCGAACCGCACGGGAAGCTTCTGCAGCATCACGTCGTGCACCACCTGGTCGTAGCCGCGCTGCAGGAACGTCGAGTAGATCGCGCAGAACGGCTTCAACCCCTCGCACGCCATCCCCGCCGCGAACGTCACCGCGTGCTGCTCGGCGATCCCCACGTCGAAGCTGCGCTCCGGGAACCGCTCGGCGAACTTGTTCAGCCCCGTCCCCGACGGCATCGCCGCCGTCACCGCCACGATCTTCTCGTCCGCCTCCGCCGCCTGGATCAGGCTGTCCGCGAATACCCCCGTGTAGGACGGCGCGTTCGGCTTCGCCTTCGCCTGCGTCCCCGTCACCACGTCGAACTTCGCCACCGCGTGGTACTTCTCCGCGTGACCCTCGGCGAACGGATGGCCCCGGCCCTTCTCCGTCACCACGTGCAGCAGAACCGGGCCGTGCTTGCGCCCCTTCAGCTTCTTCAGGATCGGCACCAGGTGGTCCAGGTTGTGGCCGTCCACCGGACCGACATAGAAGAACCCGAGCTCCTCGAACAGCGTCCCGCCCGTCAGCATGCCGCGCGCGAACTCCTCCGCCCGCGCCGCCGCCCGCTCCAGCGGCTTCGGGAACCGCCGCGCCACCTGCTTCGCAAGCTCCCGCAGCGAGCAGAACGACCGCGACGACACGATCTGCGACAGGTACGCGCTCATCGCCCCCACCGCCGGCGCGATCGACATGTCGTTGTCGTTCAGGATCACCAGCATCCGGCTGTCCGTCGCCCCGGCGTTGTTCATCGCCTCGTAGGCCATCCCGGCGCTCATCGAGCCGTCGCCGATCACCGCCACAACGTCGAAATCGTCGCCCAGGAGATCTCGCGCCGTCGCCATCCCCAGACCCGACGAGATCGAGGTCGAGCAATGCGCCGCCCCGAACGGGTCGTACGCGCTCTCCGAACGCTTGGTGAAGCCCGACAGACCGCCGCCCTGCCGCAACGTGCGGATCCGCTCGCGCCGGCCGGTCAGGATCTTGTGCGGATACGCCTGATGACCAACATCCCAGATCAGCTTGTCCGACGGCGTGTCGAACACGTGATGCAGCGCCACCGTCAGCTCCACCACCCCGAGACCCGCCCCGAGATGCCCCCCGGTCTCCGACACCGCCGAGATCGTCTCCGACCGAAGCTCGTCCGCCACCTGCACCAGCTCCGACACGCTCAGACCCTTCAAGTCCGACGGCGACGATATCCGGTCCAGAAGCGGGGTTGTCGGTCGGGCGATTGGGGTTCCGGCCATGGCAGCCTCCTCATTCCGCCGCCGCCTGCATCGGACGACGGCCCGTCAAATCCTATCCGCAGGCGCGCCAGCGCCCCCGGAGTTCCGCCAGATGCACGGCGAAAGCAAGCGTCAGGAACAGTGCCGTCCAGACCCAGGCCGCGCCCAGGGTCGAGGCCCGGAACGCGGCGACCAGGAAGACGCCGGACAGTAGGAAACTGACCAGCGCCGGCGGCGCGAGACCGCGGCCGGTGCGCCGGTTGTAGAGCCAGAGCACCACGCCCTCGATCGCCAGGGTGGCGAGCACGATATCGAAGATCCGGCCGGTCTCGAACAGGGACTGGATCGTCGCCATGCCCGCCCCCTACGACGCCTTGACGAGGCCGAGCAGGTGGGCGACGTCCTTGAAGAAGATCTTCGCATGGGCCAGCGGGTCGGCGCGCACCAGTTCCTTGTTCATGTAGGCCTGCCAGGTGAGGCGCTGAACGTCCGGGTCGTCGCACATGCTCACGAACCGCTCGCGGCGCTTGTCGTTCTTGTACCAGAACGCCTGCATGATCCCGAGGATCCAGAACACCCGGCCATGGGCGCGCATGAAGGTCTTGCGGGCGCCGGCGAGCGCGCGGGCGTCGCCGGTGGCGAGGAAGGCCATCGCCGCGTCCGCCGCCAGCCGGCCGCCGAGCATGGCGTAGTAGATCCCCTCGCCCGAAGCCGGGGCGACGACGCCGGCGGCGTCGCCCGCCAGCACCACGTCGCGGCCGTTGTCCCAGCGTTTCAGCGGTTTCAACGGGATCGGCGCCCCCTCCTTGCGGACGGTGGTCGCGGTGTCGAGGCCGACCTTGCCGCGCAACGCCGCCGTCGCCTCGCGCAGCCCGAAACCCTTGCGCATGCTGCCGGTGCCGACGCTGGCGGTATGGCCGTGCGGAAAGATCCAGGCGTAGAAGTCAGGCGACAGGCCGCCCTGGTAGTAGACGTCGCAGCGCGCGCCGTCGAAGGCGCTGTTCGGGTCGTCGGCGTAGTTGACGATCTCGTGGTAGGCGAAGACGCATTTGACGTTCTCGCCACCGGGCACCTCGGCCTTGGCGACCTTGGAGCGGGCGCCGTCGGCGCCAATCACCACCCGGGCGCGCAGGCTCTGCAGCCCCTCCTGGGTGGCCTCGGTCTCGCTGCCGTCATGCTTCGGGCGGTAGTGAACGGTGGCGATGCCATCCCCCTCGCGGGTGATGCGCTCGAAACTGCCGGTATGGCGCGCGGCCCCGGCGCCGGCGGCGCGGGCGCGCAGATACTCATCGAAGACGTCGCGGTCGACCATGCCGACGAAGCCGCCGTCGATCGGCATGTCCACCTCCCGAGCCGATGGGGCGATGATGCGCGCCGTGCGCACCTTGGCGACCAGAAGCTCGTCGGGAATGTCGAAATCCCGCAGCAGTCGGGGCGGGATGGCGCCGCCGCAGGGCTTGATGCGTCCGGCCTTGTCCAGCAACGCGACCTTGTAGCCCTGTCGCGCCAGGTCGTCGGCGGCCGTGGCCCCGGACGGACCGCCACCGACCACGACCGCGTCGAAGATCTCGTCATCGCCCATGGAACGCTCTCCTCTCCTGCCGGCTATTGCGCAACGCCGGCCATGACACCATCGCCCAGCGTCGTCGCCTTCAGCCGCTCGGCATCGGCATGGGTGCGCCCGATCCGCGCGGCGAGCACGGCGGCGAGCAGGAACAGCAGGCCTTCGAGCGCGAACACCGTGCCGTAGGCGATCTCCGGCGCGCCGAGCAGCAGCCGGGTGGCGTCGACCGCCACGGTGCCGAGGAACCCGCCGATGCCGAAGGCGATGCCCTGGGCCGCGCCGAACAGGCCCATGCGCGTACCCTCGCGCGCCGCCCGGCCCTCGCTGGCCAGCCCCATCATCGAGCCGATGGCGGCGACGGCGAAGGCGCCGTTGGCGACACCGAGCAGGAAGACGTTGGCCTGCAGCGGCCAGACCTCGGCCAGGCTGCCGCCGAGCGCCAGGCCGGCCAGCATCACCGCCGAGGCGACGCAGCCGCCGACCACCCAGGTCCGCATGGATCCGACCTTGAGCCCGCCGAGCGCCGTGCACACGACACCGACCAGCACCATGCCGAGGAAGACGCCGCCGTGATGGGTGCCGGAAAGCGCCGTGGACTCGCCGACCGAATAGCCGAAGACCAGGCCGGCATAGGGTTCGAGGATCAGGTCCTGGCCGCTATAGGCCAGCATCGAGACGAAGACGAAGATCGTGAAGCGCCGGGCGAAGGGCTCGCGCCAGACCTCGGCGATCGCCTGGCGGAACGGCGGCTTCTCGCCCTGCTCGGTCGCGGTCTGCCGCCGGTCGGCGCGCTCGATCCCCCAGACCGCGAGCACGGTCACCAGGAACGCCGCCGCCGACACACCGGCGGTCACCGCGATCAATCGCTCGGCCGAGAACGGGTCGAGCAACGCGCCGGCGGTGGTCGCGGTCACCGCGAAGCCGGCAATCATCATCAGCCAGACGATCGTCGCCGCCGCCGCACGCCGGCCGGCCGCCACATGGGTCGCCAGCAGCACCAGAAGCGACGTTCCCGCCGCCCCGACCCCGACGCCGATGGTCAGGAACGCGAGCACCGCGAGCGCGATGCCGAACGCCGGCGACCCCGCCATCAGCGCGGTCGCCGCCGCCGCCCCGGTGCCGCCAAGCGCCAGGACGGCCATGCCGCCGATGATCCAGGGGGTGCGGCGACCGCCGACATCGGAGCCGTAGCCCCAGCGCGGGCGCAGCGTCTGGACCGCATAGTGGATCGCCACCAGCGCCCCCGGCAGCATCGCCGGCAGCGCGTACTCCACCACCATCACCCGGTTCAGGGTCGAGGTCGTCAGCACCACGATGGCGCCGAGCGCGGTCTGCACCAGGCCGAGCCGGATGATGGCCAACCAACCGATCGATCCCGCCGCTGTCAGTGCGGTCGCTGTCGGTGCGGCCGCCATCTCAGACCACCGTCACGCCGCGCACGGCGAAGGCGCTGATCAACATGCCAAGCACGTAGAACGTGGTGCCTGTGGCGTTATACCAGGCGGCATTCTCCTTCGGATCCTCGAACAACCGCGCCATCAGCGTCACCTGGACCCCGAGAAGGGCCGCGACCAAGGCGCCGTGCACCGGCGCCTCCCAGCGAAACAGGAGAAGCGAAACGGCCGCCTGCGGCAGCGCCATGACGATGCACGCGAGCCACGCCGCCCGGCGCTCACCGAGCAGCACCGGCAGGGAGTTCAGGCCGAGCCTGCGGTCGCCCTCCACCGCCTTGAAATCATTGAGAGTCATGATCCCGAGCGCGCCGGCGCTGTACAGCGCGGCGAGGATCAGGATCGGGGCCGGCGGCAGGGCGCCCGCCATGGCGGCGGCGCCGGTGAACCACGGCAGCCCCTCGTAGCAGGCGCCGACCGCCGAGCAGCCGAGCCAGCCGTTCTGTTTCAGGCGCAGCGGCGGCGCGCTATAGGCCCAGGCCAGCGCCAGGCCGACGACGGCCGCGCCCAGGACCCAGGGGCCCAGCGCTGCGGCCACGACCAACGACACGCCGGACCACACGATACCGATGTACAGGCCCCAGCGCCCCGGCACCCGCCCGGACGGGATCGGGCGGCCGGGCTCGTTGATGGCGTCCACATGGCGATCGAACCAGTCGTTGACCGCCTGGCTGGTGCCGCAGACCAGCGGACCGGCGAGCAGGATGCCGGCGACCATGACGGCCCAGTTCTCGGTGATCGCCACCCCGGAGGACACCACGCCGCACATATACGCCCACATCGGGGCGAACCAGGTGATCGGCTTGAGAAGCTCCAGCACCGCCGAGGGCGACGGCTGCGAATGGGTGGACCCAGCGGTGATGACTGAACGATCCATTCCGAAACAGTAGAATGGACACTACGGTGTGTCAATCAGCCCTGACACTCCGGGCACGCCGAGAGAACCGCCGGACTCGCACCGGTAAGCCGTTGAAAAACGAAGAATTGTAGGGTCCGGGCTTAGTCGTCGCGGCCGGAGTCGCCGTCGAGATCGCCTAGACCATATCGCCGCAGCTTGGAGTACAGGCTCTGGCGGCTGAGACCGAGCATCTCGGCCGCCGACGCGCGGTTGTCGCCGGTCAGCCGCAGCGCGGTCTCGATGCACATCCGTTCGATCACGTCCGTGGTGTCGCGGACCAGTTCCTTCAGCGACACCCGGCCGACCAGTTCGGTCAGCTGCGACATGTTGCCAGGAAGCTGCTGGCCGCCGGCGCCCATCCCCCGCATCCGCCGGCCGATCGAGCGCACGGAGAAGGCGTAGCGCGGCTCGTCGCCATCGGTCAGGGCGACGGCGGCGACCTCGACCTCATCCAGCGACCCGTACTCGCCGTTGAGGATGGTCGCGAACTGCCGCAGCGAGCCGTGCTCCTTCAGGTTGGCGATCAGGACGTTGACATCGACGCCCGGCCGGCCGAGCCACCGGTCGATCGGCTGGTCGCGGACCTGCTCCTCGGTCGCCAGCTCAGCAAGGTCCAGGAAGGCCGCGTTCGCCGACACAATGCGCTGATCGGTATCGGTCACGACGAAGCCCTCGGGCAGCCGCTCGACCGCCGCATGGAACGCCGCCCGGTCCGATTTGGCCGCCATCGCGCCGGCGCTTCCCTCGGCGGAGACGCGCATCAGGTAGTGTGCCTCCCCGCCCTGGCGGAACAGCGACGTGGTGAACACCGCCGCGCCGCCGCCGGCGCGCAGCTCGGCCCGGGTCTCCTCCGGCCGGCCGGTCGACCGCACCGCCGCGAGCATGGTCATCAGGTCCTCGACGCCAGCCGTGGCGACGAGATCGGTGACGACGCGCCCGACCAGCCGCTTCGGCTCGGCCTCGAACAGTTGGCCGGCCGCCGGATTGGCCTCCAGCACCTTGCGGGTCGCCGCGTTGACGATCAGGACCGCCTCGGTCGCGATGTGGAACAGCTGACGATAGCGGGTCTCGGCGTTGCGCAGCCGGGCGTATTCCCGCTCCATCGAGAGCTGCGACTCGACCAAGCGCTGCTGCAGCGCCGCCATGGTGCTCAGCTCGCGTCCGAGAACCAGGACACGGCCGTCATCACCCATGCGCAAGGCGGCATACCGGACCGGCAGGTCGATCCCGCGCGGCGACGGGTGGTTGACCTGGCGCCAGCGGGTGGCGCCGTTCTCGGCGGCGTCGGCCAGCATCTCCTCGATCTTCGGCCGGCTTTCCAGGGTCACGGTGTCGATCCAGGCCATGCCGACCCAGCCGGCGAAGTCGTCCTTGGGCACATCGTGATCGGTGATGTCGTCGGCGCCGTAGGCGAGATCCCTGACGACGCCCTCGGCGTCGACGACCAGCGCCACATCGGCGGCCATGGCGATCACGGTTGAGGCAATATCGGCGTCGAGATCTCCGAGCGACTGGCGGGGCGTCCTGAAGCTGTTCAGGGTCTCCGCCGTGATATGATAATTGATCGCCACGTCTCTACCGATCCTGGTTCCGTCCCGTGTACGCCACGGCGACCGCGGCCACCGCTTCGGCAATCAAGTTCCGTGTCTCAGCCTTCGCCCCGCTGGCGCGAGGCCCGCCGGATCAGGTTCCGGGAGCGGCCAATCCGCACAATCGACGGGCCTGACGGAGACCGTCGCGACCGTCGCGCGCAACTCCATCCGCTCCTATCCGCGTCGCGATATCGGGCTCCGACGAGAACAACTGCCCACCCACGAGAACGCGCAAATTCCTGTTCACAGATGCATCACGTACTGCGCGGATAACCGAAGCGAGGCGATCCATCAAGACCTCGCCGCTCAACGACAGGCCGACCAAATCGACGCTTCGTTGGCTGACAACACTCAAAAGTCCTTTTTCTGAAAAGGGTTGTTCGTCGATCACCGACCAGCCGTCGCGGCGAAAAATTTCTGCCGCCATGGCGACACCGAGGACGTGCTGCTCTCCCGGCGCCGGCGCCAGAAGCACCGTGCGGCCGATGTCGGGGACGACGACATCATCGGAGTCGCAGGCGACGAACCCGCGCATCGCCCGCTGCAGCCGGCCGACCGCGATCGTGACATCGGCGAACGTGCAGCGGTCGGCGACCCACAGATCGCCGATCTCGCGTGCGCTCTGCGCCAGGACGTCGACCAGCAGCGGTTCGAACCCGACACCCTCGGAAGACAACTCGTCGAGAAAGTCCGCCACCGCCCCTTCGGCGCCGGCGAGCGCAAGACGGGTGAGCGCCTCCGACGCCGCTTCGAGCCCGATCGGCCGGGCCGTCCCGGAAGACTGAGCCGTGCCGGAAGACTGGGCAGTCCCGGAAGACTGGGCAGTGCCGGAAGACTGGGCGGCGTCCGGATCCAGGGCATGACTGCGCATCAGGTGGGGAATGACCTCGCTCTCGATGGCTGTGACCAGCTGCCCTGTCCGCGCGGCGGCCGGCGCCGAGCGGTCGGCCGCACGATAACGCGCGCCGCCGCCAACCCCGGGATCGGCCGCGTCGTGGAAATCTCTCAATCCAGGCATGGCACTCGCCTCCCGCCTTCCGGTCCGGAGGGCCGCCCGCTTGGCGGTCCCCGCCTGACGTCGCCACCCTTCTGCGGAGCGTTGCGATCGCCGACCTCGGCACGTCCATTCGACCACACACACCGTGTGATTAACAGGCCCGCCAATACGCGATTGTAAGCGCGTTGACCGCGCGTTTGTAAAGTTCGATTTACGTCAGGCTAGATTGACACTCTGTTGTAAAGCGCCGTAGACTCCGGGAAAGCAGCACGCGCGAACGAAGTTTTTAGCTGCCAAACCAGGGAGTTGCGCGATGCCGACCGGGAGGGAACAAGACGGACTGTCACGTCCGCTCTACACCGCCGAAGAACGTCGGCGGCGGGACGCTTCGCCATGGACGCTGGTCCAGGGGATTCTGGCCCCGGCGCAGTTTCTGGTGTTCCTGATCAGCCTGGCCCTGGTGTCGCGCTATCTCGTGACCGGCGAAGGGGCGATGCTGGCCACGGTGTCGGTCGTGGTGAAGACGCTGTTCCTATACGCGATCATGGTCACCGGCTCGATCTGGGAGAAGGACGTTTTCGGTAAGTACCTGTTCGCCCGTCCGTTTTTCTGGGAGGACGTGGTGAGCATGGCGGTGATGGCTCTGCATACCGGCTACGTGGCGATGCTCGTCGCCGGCTGGGGCAGCACCCGCGAGCAGATGCTGCTCGCCCTGGCCGCCTACGCCGTCTACGTGATCAACGCCGCTCAGTTCCTGCTGAAGCTCCGCGCCGCCCGGCTGCAGGCGGCAACCGAGTCGCCCACGGCCCCGGCCCTGGAGGCGGCGACATGAGCGGCGCCGTCCGACCCGTTCTCGACACCCGTCGCGACTCGTCCGGCTGCAGCGACGCGCCGGTGCTGCGCGAACGTGGCCAACGCGAGGTGTTCTGCGGCCTGACCGGGATCGTGTGGCTGCACCGCAAGATCCAGGACGCGTTCTTCCTGATCATCGGCTCGCGCACCTGCGCGCATCTGATGCAGTCGGCCGCCGGCGTCATGATCTTTGCCGAGCCGCGCTTCGCCACCGCCATCATCGAGGAACGCGACCTCGCCGGCCTGGCCGACGCCAACGAGGAACTCGACCGGGTGGTCGGCCAGCTGCTGGCGCGCCGCCCGGACATCAAGCTGCTGTTCCTGGTCGGTTCCTGCCCGTCCGAGGTGATCAAGCTCGACCTGTCGCGCGCCGCCCAGCGGCTGTCCAAGGACTACTCGCCGGACGTGCGGATCCTCAACTACTCGGGCTCCGGCATCGAGACGACCTTCACCCAGGGCGAGGACAACTGCCTGGCCGCGATCGTGCCGGACCTTCCCGCCAGCGATGCCGAGTCGCTGCTGGTGGTCGGCACGCTGGCCGACGTCGTCGAGGACCAGATGCGCCGGCACTTCGAGGCGATGGGAATCGACCGGGTCGATTTCTTCCCGCCGCGAAACTCGGCCGCGCTGCCCGCCGTCGGACCGAACACCCGCATGCTGCTTGCCCAGCCGTTCCTCGGCGAGACGGCGCGGCTGCTGGAGAATCGCGGCGCCCGGCGAATGGACGCTCCCTTCCCGCTCGGCGTCGAGGGGACGACGGAATGGCTGCGCGCCGCGGCCGACGCCTTCGCGGTCGACACCGCCCGCTTCGAAGCGGTGATCGCCCGCCCGCGCGAGCGCGCCACCCAGGCCGTCGCCCGGTACAAGGACACGCTTGCCGGCAAGTCGATCTTCTTCTTCCCCGACAGCCAGTTGGAGATCCCGCTCGCGCGGTTCCTGGCGCGCGAACTGGACATGACCCCGCTGGAGGTCGGCACCCCCTATCTGCACAAGAGCCACATGGCCCGCGACTTGGCGCTCCTGCCATCCGGCACGACCCTGTCCGAGGGCCAGCATGTCGACAGCCAGCTCGAGCGCTGCCGCGCCGCCGATCCCGACCTGGTGGTCTGCGGCCTCGGCCTCGCCAACCCGCTGGAGGCGGAGGGGATCGCCACCAAATGGGCGATCGAGCTCGTCTTCACCCCGATCCAGGGCTACGACCAGGCGGCCGACCTGGCCGAGCTGTTCGCACGCCCGCTGGTGCGCCGCACCCGGCTGGAGGTCTGACGATGAAGCTCACCGTCTGGACCTATGAAGGCCCGCCCCATGTGGGGGCGATGCGGATCGCCACCGCGATGGAGGGGCTGCACTACGTCCTGCACGCGCCGCAGGGCGACACCTATGCCGACCTGCTGTTCACGATGATCGAGCGGCTGCCGAAGCGCCCGCCGGTCACCTACACCACCTTCCAGGCGCGCGATCTCGGCTCCGACACGGCCGAGCTGTTCAAGACCGCGCTGGGCGACGCCTATGAGCGCTTCAAGCCGGATGCCGTCATGGTCGGCGCCTCCTGCACCGCCGAACTGATCCAGGACGATCCGGGCGGGCTGGGGCGGACCCTCGGCCTGCCGGTCCCGGTC